>ENA-ORSA01002146-ORSA01002146.1-human-gut-metagenome-genome-assembly--contig:-NODE-2146-length-14529-cov-5.557344_pt1 | contig 14529 bp, 12 predicted proteins | sample MGYA00242179_ERZ509142 | MGnify/ENA primary metagenome ERZ509142 (study PRJEB26280, sample SAMEA2338659) | human gut metagenome | biome: human gut; feature: human-associated habitat; material: faeces... | reverse complement strand
CGAGAAGCCCAAAATAAAAGCAACAGGTAAAATAAGTCCCAAGCGCCGCGTTTTGGTAAGTGCCGTGCCCACCTTTGTGCCTATGGGCACCATTGAAATATCGGCGCCGAGAGAAAAAAGCCCTATTCCCAATATTACAAACACCGTGCCTATTAAAAAGCTCAGCATTATATCGGTTCCCACCGGCAAAACGCAAAAACAGAGCAAAACAACAATAAGGACTATGGGAAACACGCTCCGCGCGGCCTCCCTTATTTTCTCCGTTATGGCGGTTTTGTCCTTAAAAATCGCTGCTCTGCTCATAATTCATCCTATTCCGAATTTAATATGCCTTGCCCCAATACAGCATATGCTTTGCTTCCTTGCCGCAGCACACACATTTTCCGTCAATATGCTCCTGCTCAAACGGAATACAACGTGAGGTTATTCCCGCGTACTCCTTAAGCTTATCCTCACACTCGCGGTCACCGCACCACATAGCCTTTATAAATCCGGGCTTTGTATCGGCTATTTCCTTTATTTCTTCAAGGTTATGTGCCTCAAAGGTCATTTCCGCGCGGCGGGCAAGCGCCTTGTTGTAAAGTCCGTCGTGTACCGCCTTTAAAAGCTCGGGTATTTTTGTTTCAAGTTCGTCAAGGCTTACAACCGTCTTTTCGCCGTTATCGCGGCGAACAACAACGCACTGATTGTTTTCAATATCCTTCGGTCCGAGTTCTACACGAACCGGGATTCCTCTCATCTCGGACTCAGAGAACTTCCAGCCCGGGCTCTTGTCGGAATCATCAACTTTTACGCGGAAGTTGGAGAGAACCTCCTCGACCTCTCTTGCCTTCTCAAGAACGCCCTCCTGCTGCTGGCGGATCGGAACGATCACAACCTGAGTCGGAGCGATTCTCGGCGGCAGCACCAGACCGTTGTTATCGCCGTGTACCATGATGATCGCACCGATCATACGGGTCGTCATGCCCCAGGAAGTCTGATGAACGTACTGCAGAGTATTGTCCTTTGCTGCGTACTGGATGCCGAATGCCTTTGCAAAGCCGTCACCAAAGTTATGGCTGGTTCCGGACTGCAGTGCTTTTCCGTCGTGCATCAGGGATTCAATCGTATAAGTTGCTTCTGCTCCGGCAAATTTTTCTTTGTCGGTCTTTCTTCCTTTTACAACCGGGATCGCCAGAACTTCTTCACAGAAATCTGCATAAACATTCAGCATCTGGATCGTACGTGCTTCTGCTTCTTCTGCTGTTGCGTGTGCGGTATGTCCTTCCTGCCATAAGAACTCTCTGGAACGCAAAAACGGTCTTGTTGTCTTCTCCCAACGCATAACAGAACACCACTGATTGTATACTTTCGGCAGATCACGGTAAGAATGAATATCTCTGGAGTAGAAATCGCAGAACAGTGTCTCAGAAGTTGGACGTACACACATACGCTCCTGAAGCGGCTCCAGTCCTCCGTGTGTTACCCATGCTACTTCCGGTGCAAAACCTTCTACATGATCTTTTTCTTTCTGAAGCAGACTTTCCGGGATCAGCATCGGCATGTATACATTCTGTACGCCGGTCTCTTTGAATCTACGATCCAGCTCATGCTGGATATTCTCCCAGATTGCATAGCCTGCCGGTTTGATCGCCATACATCCTTTTACGCTGGTATAATCGATCAGCTCTGCTTTTTTTACCACATCGGTATACCACTGTGCAAAATCTTCATCCATAGATGTGATTGCTTCAACTAATTTCTTTTCTTTTGCCATCGTTTTCTCCTTTTCTTGCTGAAAATATTAAAGCCAGAAGATGCCATACAAATCGTTTCATACATGGTACTCTCACAATTCTCCTCTTTGGCACCTAATAAAAAAGCCCCGGTCTCTGCGTAAACGCAGGAACCAAGGACTTGTCATCTCTTCGGCGGTACCACCCTGATTAGCACTGTTAAAAACAGTACTCACTCATTTTCCGTTATCGCCGGAACTACGCTGTATTTTCATACAGGACTCCAAGGCAGGTTCCATCTCTTCCGCACAGGAATCTCGCACCAGTGATCCCCTCTCTGTAGATTGTCCGAAATGTACTATCCCTTTTCTTCGTCTTGCCCCTATAACGAGCTGTCAGCTCTGTTTCATTCATCAGTTTATGGCAAAATCCTGCGTTTGTCAATAAGAAACGGCAATTTTTCATTTCTTGCTTTTTGTCCGGGTCTATATTAAAATACTGATGATTCAAGGGACAAATGGACACAAAACGGATGCTTGCATACGTATTTGTGTCTATGAGGACCGCCAAAACATGAGGGTGCAGCTATTTACGCAGTAAATATGCGAATTCCGAATGTTTTCGTGATTTTGAGAGTACAAAGTACGGAAAAATCACGTATGGCTCATGGATATAGACAAACCACAGGGGAGGATACCTATGAATAAAAAAGAGATTTCTGAGTTAAAGAAGCAATTCACACCGGACAACTGTACGATTTCCCGAATCTGCGGCTGTTATGTCGATTCGGAAAAGGAAAAACGTCTGGAGATGCGTGAATCATTTCTTTCGCTTTCTGATGAAGAAATGTTTAAATATTTTGAAATTTTCAAGAAGACACTTTCCGGAACGATCGGCAAAAATCTGCTGAATCTGGAATTTCCACTGAAAGCAGAGGCGGAAGGCGGCGAGCAGGAATTTCTGCTGCGTTTAAAAAACAGCCGTCTGACGGATGATGCTCTTGTTGATGAATGTTATGACAAGATCATCGAACATTATTACAATGCGGAAAATTATTTTATCATTCTCGTACATGCTGCCTACGATGTTCCTGGAAAGGCCAAAGATAATACAGAGATGTTCGATTCTTCCGATGAGGTTTACGAATACATCCTGTGCTGCATCTGCCCGGTCAGGCTCTCCAAAGCCGGACTGTGCTACAACGAAGCGGAAAACCGCATCCGTGACCGTATCCGTGACTGGATCGTGGAACTTCCGGAACGCGGTTTCCTGTTCCCGGCATTTCATGATCGCAGCACCGACCTGCATGCGATGCTCTACTATTCAAAAAAGCCGGAAGAACTTCAGGCAGAATTTGTGGAAAATATGTTTGGCTGTGAAGCTTCCCTTACTGCCGGGGAACAGAAGGAATCATTCCAGGCTGTTATTTCCGACACTCTCGGTGAAGAATGTAATTATGAAACAGTCAAAAATATCCATGACAATCTGACTATGCTGATGGAGGAACACAAAGATGATCCGGAACCGGTCATGCTGGATAAAAGGGAAGTAAAGCAGCTTCTGGAGCGAAGCGGTGTGGAAGATGAAAAGCTTTCTGATTTTGATGCTGCCTATGACAATGCAGTCGGTGAAGATACTTCCCTTATGGCTTCCAACCTTGTAAACACCAGACGTTTTGAGATCAAAACCCCTCTGATCACGATTCAGGTCAGCCCGGAGTATGCTGATCTTGTGGAGACACGTATTGTGGATGGCAAAAAATGTCTTGTTATCACGGTGGATGATAATGTAACCGTCAACGGAATTCCGGCCAAAACAATGGATCTTGATGAATAAATGCTCCGGATCAGGTATCGTTTCTGTTTGATTACGATTCTGAACTAAAAATGGATTCTGCTTTATTTTTATAATTTTTTAACAATTTTTACTGTTTTTTCAAAACAAATTACGTTTATTTTAGATATTGCATTTTTCATTTTTCTTTCTTATAATTTATCCAACAAGAGACGAAGGTGTCAGAGCTGAATGGATTTTCAGTTTTGATGCCTTTTTTGTTTTTCGGGATGTGCACACCGGGAAAATAAGCAAAGGAGGTTATTTTTATGAATTTTTCATCTGTTGATGTCATCTGGACATTACTTGGAGCCGCACTTGTTTATTTTATGCAGGCTGGTTTTGCAATGTGTGAGGCCGGACTTACGCGTGCCAAAAATACCGGCAATATTCTTATGAAGAATATGATGGATTTCTGTATCGGAACTCCCGCATTCTGGCTGGTCGGATTCGGCCTGATGTTCGGCGGAAGCGGTGCTTTTATCGGAAAACTCGATCCGCTGATCCGCGGAAGTTATCAGTTTGGATCTCTGCCGACCTGGTGTTTCGTCATTTTTCAGACAGTTTTCTGTGCAACATCTGCCACGATCGTTTCCGGTTCCATGGCAGAGCGGACAAATTTCAAAGCTTACTGTTTATATAGTGCCATGATCTCTCTGATCGTCTATCCGATCTCCGGTCACTGGATCTGGGGCGGCGGCTGGCTTTCACAGCTTGGCTTCCATGATTTCGCAGGTTCCTGTGCAATTCACATGGTAGGTGGTATTTCCGCTCTGATCGGTGCAAAACTGTTAGGACCCCGTATCGGTAAGTTCGATAAGGATAAGAGTGGTAAGATCGTAAAAGTAAATGCATTCCCAGGACATAACCTTCCGATCGGATGTCTCGGTGTATTTATCCTGTGGCTTGGCTGGTATGGATTTAACGGTGCCGCTTGTACTTCTGTAGAGCAGTTAGGTTCCGTATTCCTTACCACGACCGTAGCTCCCGCAGTTGCAACCGTAGTCTGCATGATTTTTACCTGGATCAAGTATGGCAAACCCGATGTATCTATGTGTCTGAATGCATCTTTGGCAGGTCTGGTAGCAATTACCGCTCCCTGTGATGTGACCGACTGCTTCGGCGCTATCGTAATCGGTGCTGTAGCAGGACTTCTGGTAGTATTCGGAGTATGGCTTCTGGATTACAAATTACATGTTGATGATCCCGTAGGCGCAGTTGCAGTACATTGCCTGAACGGTATCTGGGGTACCATTGCAACCGGTCTGTTCGCAACCACTTCCGCACCCGGTAACGACAGTATTGTAGGTCTGTTCTATGGCGGCGGATTCAAGCAGCTTGGTTTACAGCTGTTAGGTTTTGTAAGTGTAGCAGCATGGACTGCAGTAACCATTACCATTGCATTCCTGATCATCAAGGCAACCGTTGGCTTACGCGTATCTGAGGAAGAGGAAATTGTAGGTCTGGATTCCTGCGAGCATGGTCTTCCTTCCGCATATGCAGGCTTCAGCATTATGGATATTTCCAACACTATGACTATGGAGGTAAATGAAAATACCAGCCTTGGTGTAAGTGATTATGACGCAGCTTCCGCAGCTATGAAGGAAGCAGCAGTAAAGGTAGAGACAGCTCCGGCAGCAATTCCCGCAACCGGAATCTACAAAGTAGTGGTTATTGCAAAGCTTGCCCGGTTCGAAGTACTGAAGAAAGCACTGAACGATCTGGGTGTTACCGGTATGACCATGACACAGGTCATGGGCTGTGGCGTACAGAAGGGCGCCGGCGAGATGTATCGTGGTGTTGAAATGGATGCGACCCTGCTGCCTAAGGTGAAGGTAGAAGTCGTAGTCAGCAAGATCCCAGTAGCAACTGTGATCGAGGCTGCCAAGAAAGCTCTGTACACCGGACATATCGGCGATGGCAAGATCTTCGTATACAACGTTGACAAGGTTGTAAAGGTTCGCACCGGCGAAGAAGACTTCGCAGCTCTGCAAGATGTCGAGTAACTTAACTTAGCTTTTATCTAATCCCTCAATTTGGTATATACAGAGTGCTGTGCCCGGATGCTGCGACTCATCCGGGTGCAGACAAGGACCCTGGGTGCTTCCACCACCCGGGGTTTTTCCTGCCCTTGGATGTGGATAAGATTGCCCTCTTGAAAAGGTTTGGTGGAAATGATACTATCATCGTAGAAGTACAGATTTTCAAAGGGTATGATTTATATGGAAGAAAATACAAAGAAAACACAAAAGCAGACAGAAAATGCTATAGGGAAAGAGAACAAGATCGTAACGGGAGTCATCTGGCAGCAGCTGCTCCTGTTCTTTTTCCCTATTTTGTTCGGGACCTTTTTTCAACAATTATATAATGCAGCGGATGCGGTGATCGTAGGGCGCTTTGTCGGAAAAGAAGCTTTGTCGGCGGTAGGTGGCGGTACCGGTACGCTGATCCAGCTGCTGGTGGGATTTTTCGTGGGATTGTCCAGCGGTGCCACAGTCATTATCTCTCAGTATTATGGGGCAAAACGTGCCGAGATGGTAGGCTATGCCGTACATACCTCCATTGCGTTCAGCCTGGTAGCGGGAGTCGGCATGATGATCGTGGGTATTACGGCGGCACCATGGGCACTGCGCGCGATGTCTACACCTGAGGATATTTTGGGACCGTCGACAACCTATATCCGAATCTATTTTCTGGGTGTTATCGGGAATCTGATCTACAACATGGGCGCCGGCATCCTGCGGGCTGTGGGGGATTCCAAGAGACCGCTGTATTTCCTGATCGTCAGCTGCCTGACCAATATTGTGCTGGACATTGTGTTTGTCATCGGACTGCATATGGGTGTGGCAGGTGCCGCACTTGCTACGATACTGTCGCAGGCACTCAGCGCTGTGCTGGTATTGTGGGTGCTGATGCGGACGAAAGATATGCATCGTCTGGAACTGAGAAAGATCCGTTTTGATGGAAGAATGTTCCACAGGATCATCCGGATCGGACTTCCGGCGGGATTGCAGTCAGTGATGTATACATCATCCAATATTCTGATCCAGTCCAGCGTGAATGCATTGGGAACGGATACGGTAGCGGCATGGACAGCCTACAGCAAGATCGACAGCCTGTTCTGGATGATCGTCAACGCCTTTGGCATATCGATCACTACCTTTGTGGGACAGAATTATGGTGCGGGGAAAATGGACCGTGTACACAAGGGAGTGCGTACCTGTATGGGAATTACGGCGGGGGCAACCGTACTGTTGTCCGTGATCCTCTATAATTATGCATCGATCTGTTATCAACTGTTTACCACGGATGCACAGGTGGTAGTGATCGGAGAACAGATTCTGCACTTTTTGGTACCTACATATTTTACCTATATTGCCATTGAGATTTTGTCCGGTACTCTGCGCGGTATCGGCGACAGCTGGCTTCCCATGATCATCTGTTGTCTGGGAATCTGCGCGCTGCGTGTGGTATGGATCCTGACAGCCGTACCTCTGAAAAATGACATTCTCACCATTGTGTTCAGCTATCCGCTGACCTGGACGGTGACCAGTATCGCTTTTATTGTGTATTACCTGTTTTTCAGCCGCCTGAAGATCGTGGGACGTAAGAGATAATTCGTAAGATATTGCACTTTATTCTATAAAATTTGCATAGAAACGGGAGATGTAAAAAAATATAATAAAGACAACAAAAGGTAAAAAGAAAACAAGGAGGCTAGTGTGAAAAATGCATTTTTCACACGCAAATTTGTGCCTTAGGCACAAATATTGCAGGACACAGAAAAGAAGGAGGTTATTTAAATGTATCAGGCAGATGAGAAAAGATATGAAGAAATGAAATACAACCGTTGCGGTGCCAGTGGATTGCTGCTTCCGGCAGTATCTCTGGGATTATGGCACAATTTTGGATCCAATGGGAATTTTGACAATATGTTGGACATGTGTCACACCGCTTTTGACCACGGTATCACACATTTTGATCTGGCGAACAACTATGGACCGGTATACGGTGCTGCAGAAGAAAATTTCGGACGTATCCTGAAAAAGGATCTGGGTGTGTACCGGGATGAACTGGTGATTTCCACGAAGGCCGGTTATGATATGTGGCCCGGACCTTACGGCAACTGGGGCAGTAAAAAGTACCTGGTGGCCAGCCTGGATCAGAGCCTGAAGCGTATGGGACTGGATTATGTGGATATCTTCTACCATCACAGACCGGATCCAAATACACCGTTGGAGGAGACCGTTCGTGCACTGGACGGCATTGTGAAATCCGGTAAGGCATTGTATGTGGGAATTTCCAATTACAATAAAGAACAGACCATTGCAGCGGCAGAACTGTTCAAGGAACTGGGCACACCGTTTATTATCAACCAGAGAAAATATTCCATGTTTGTAAGAGATATTGAGAAGGATGGTCTGAAAGATTACGCTGCAGCTCACGGCATCGGTATTATTACCTTCAGCCCTCTGGCACAGGGACTTCTGACCGACCGTTATCTCCACGGTATTCCGGAGGACAGCCGTGTCCGTACCGACGGCAGATTCCTGAAAGAAGCGGCGATCGTGGAAGAGACTTTGAAGAAGGTACGTGCACTGAACGATCTGGCATCCCAGAGAGAGCAGACCCTGGCACAGATGGCACTGTCCTGGATCTTAAAAGACGGGGATATTACCAGTGTTCTGATCGGAGCTTCCAAGCCTTCACAGATCCTGGATAATATCGGAATTGTACACGCAACCTCTTTCAGCAATGAAGAAAGACGTAAGATTGAAGAGATTCTGGCATAAGAAAAGCCGGTGTCTGCAAGATATTGCAGATACCGGCTTTTGCGTTATCTTCCGTAGAAAATCTGTGCGATCGGGGAATCCGGAGACAGGATCACGGTCTTGTTATCGCCGGTCATGGAAGCCTTCAGTGCATCCAGGCTTCTGACGAAGGAATAGAAGTCCTGTTTGGATGCATCTGCATAAGCATCAGACAGGATTTTCATATATTCTGCTTCTCCCTCGGCGATGAGAATTTCTGCATTTTTGTTGGCTTCCGACAGGAGGACATTGACTTCCTTATCTGTGGTATTGCGGATCTTCTGTGCCTCGGAGCTTCCCTCTGCGGTATAGGTCGCGGAGATGTTTTCGCGTTCGGAGATCATGCGCTCGTACACAGCGGCTTTGTTGTCGCTGGGCAGATCCAGCTGTTTGGTTTCGAAGGAGAGCAATTCGATGCCGTATTGCTCGGTGGTGTTCCCAATGTTTTTCATAATGGCTGCCGCCAGCTCTCCGTCACGACCGGAGATCACATCATTCTGAGTAGTACTGCTTATGATATTTTTCGTAGAGTTATATACAATGGTGTCCAGACGGCTCTCCGCGTTGGAGATGGAAGAGTTCAGGGTCTGGGCAAATTTCAGAGGATCGTTGATCTGCCATAAAATGTAACTGTCGCAGATCATGGTCTTTTTGTCACTGGTGATGACATCGGAGGAAGACAGATCATAGAGCAGGATCTCCTTTGGGAGCTTATCGACGCTCTGTACAAAGGGAATCTTAAGGGTAACACCTGCAGAACTCACTACATGGTCCACTTTACCGAACTGCCGGATCAGACTGTATTCGTTTTCGTTGGTAACGACAATGCTGGAGGATCCGATGATCAACAATGCCAGTACTAATATAATCAGAGATATATTTTTCACTTTTTTCATATTTATAAAACTGCCTTTCTCTAGACAATGGTTATTGTGCGGTTTCAGGGGTGCTGTTTTCCGTGGAAGAACCGGTTGTCGTACCTGTGAAAGATTCCAAAGGATAGAAGGTCTGTGTATTGCCGTTTGGACTTTCGATGACTACTTTGAGATCCGGCAGGACTTCTTCCATGGCCTCGTAGAACATGCGCTGTTTAGTTATTGTCGGGTTCTTGATATATTCCTCGTACATAGCGTTAAAACGCGCAACCTGTGCAGTAGCCTCATTGATGCGCTCGGTCTTTTGCGCCTCAGCATCTTTGATGATACCGTCGGCCTGTGCCTGCGCCAAAGGAAGCTGTTCATTGCGGTATTTATTGGCATTGTTCAGAGCGGTTTCTTTCCCCTGCTTGGCGGTTTCCACAGCCTTGAAAGCTTCCATGACTTCGGAGGTAGGCGGCTCGGAATCCTGGATCGTGATATTTACCAGTTGGATACCGATATCCTGTTCGCTCAGACGCTCCAGAATCATTTCTTTAATAGCAGCCTGAATCTCATTTTTACCGGTGGTCAGTACGTCATCTACCGGATAGCTGCCGATGACAGTGCGGATACAGCTCTGGCTGATGTTACGCAGGATCAGCACAGGGTCTTTGGAAGCATAGACTGCTTTTACCGGATCGCTGAAGCGATACTCTACGAAGAAATCGACGTTGACAAAATTGTAATCGGAAGTGATCATGAGAGAATCGTCGGTTTCTGAAGAATTGGAATCTACATCATATCCCAGGGAAAATCCCTGAATGGTGGTATTGACCTTGCGGACCTGTTGGATGAACGGTATCTTAAAATGAAGTCCGGGATCTGTTACCGCTTTGGCCTGTCCTAAGGTGATCAGAACCGCCTGCTCCTGTTCGCGGATCTGATAGGTGGAATTGAAAATAAAAATAGCGATTACCAGAATCACAAGAATGGTGACTGGTACCTTCCACCAGCTTTTTTTCGTTTTTGCTGCTTCCGCGGTGCCGGAACCTAAATCTTCAAAGCCGTTCTGGCGATTACGGAAGGAGTTGAATTTTTTCATAAATATGCTCCCTTCTCACTGGAATTTGTTTATTTGTTGTATACTTTATTATATTAAAGGATGAATGGAAGGAAGGCAATGGAAAGTTCTGCACGTTAAAGATAGTTAATGCCGGATTCTTATCAGTTGCAAAATCGTTCCGGTCGTAATATGATGAAAACATGTGGGATGAAAATCATCATATTATTAAAACCACAATAGAAATTACAGTAGAAAAGGATGGAAAAGATGAAAGTATATACTTGTTTTCCCGGCGGAAAAGCCAAAGCATTGACGATGAGTTATGATGACGGTAAGGTACAGGACAGACGCCTGATCGACATTTTTAATAAATATGGTATCAAGGGAACGTTTAATCTGAATTATGGGCTGGTGGGAGAACGCCCCCGCATGACTTTTGAAGAAATGAAAGGGCTGTATGCGGGACATGAGATCGCAACCCATACCATGACCCACCCCACCATCGAGAGATGTCCGTTAGTGGAAGTGGCACAGGAACTACTGGAGGATCGGAAAGGCCTGGAAAAATGGACGGGGCAGATCGTCAGGGGACATGCGTATCCCAACGGTTCTTACAGCGAGGAGATCAAGCAGCTGTATCGTCAGCTGGGCGTGGCTTATGCCAGAGTGGTAGAGACGGTTCCGGATTTTACACTGCCGAAGGATCCGTTGGAGTGGCATGCTACCTGCCATCATAATGATCCGAAGCTGATGGAGTATGCGGAATTTTTCGCTGATTTCAAGAAGAGCCAGTACCTGAAGCTGATGTATGTCTGGGGACACAGCTACGAGTTCGATAATAATGACAACTGGGATGTGATCGAGAACTTCTGCAAATATATGGGCGGTAGAGACGACATCTGGTACGCCACCAACATCGAGATCATTGATTATATGGATGCAGCAAAACGTTTACAGTTCTCTGCGGATTACGAAAAGGTATATAACCCTAATGCCTGCAGTGTATGGTTGCAGTTGAACAGTGACAAGTGCGTGGAGATCGAGGGCGGAACCCTGGTGGAGCTGAATACATTGCTGTAAAAAGTTAAGCCGGATAGCGATGACTGTCCGGCAGGTGTGCTGGAGAATACACTGATGAAAACCATAAAACTTGCGGACAGACAGTAAGAAAGATAGGATAGTAAAGACCGGATGGTGAGCTTATTTTTTTGATAAGTTGTCGTGCAATTTATTAGAATGGAATTTTTGAAAGAGCCAGCACCTTGAATGGGCTGTCTCTTTCAATGTCACCTGTAATTGACAAACTTGAAGTTATTAGTGCTTATCTTTTAGAAAACAGCCAGCTACAGCGACGCCAAATCCAAGAAAACCTAGGACATATCCAAAGAAATTATTTGTTGTCACAGCAATTCCTAAAAGTATTGTTGCAATCCCCAATAACTCAATCTTAATTCCTTTCATAGCAAATACCTCCGTTACAAACTTGAATTCTGATAAGACACTTTTTATAGCATTTAATAACTGTTATATCTTATCTCCAAAAAGCCCGCAAACCCTCGAAAATGCTAAATTTATAGCAAGTGAGTTTGCCCTTATGCTTTCCCTTGTGTTATATCCTTTTCCCTCATGTTACGAACTCTCATAAGGGCAAAAATAAGGGAAAGAAAAACCTGTAACAAATTATAACATGAAATGAACAGGACAGGAAGAATTGACTGGAATGCTTTCACAAATTTTCCAAAACACAGGAAGAAAGGACGAAAAAAATATGAGGTTTATTCATGCAACGTATAATATGCTCCATAACAGTATTGATGTAACCACTTTTGACGGATATGTTTTACGGATAGACTGCGGAAAAGCGGAAGAAGGACTGAAAACAACGCCATGCTCTGAATGTACCTTAAATGCTTTAGCAATAGACAACCCGCTTGAATATGCAACGCTGTATCTTGAGGGTGGTATGCAGACATGGATAGATGCAGAAGATTCATTAGAATTGTGGTAACATATCTTTCTTTGCACAGAGGACTGGTTATGATATAAACCAGTTCTCTCTTTATTTGTAAAAAGAAGAATGTTATAATCTCATTAATCTAAATATATGAAAAGGAATACTTATGAAAAACGACATTCAAGAACACTACGATTCTATACAGATTAAAAAAGCCATGCAGGATTTACATATTACAAAAGCTTCAGAACTGAAAGAGTATAATTGCGTTACATTAGCGAACAAACTCCGAACAGGTTACAATAAGCTGATGATTATAAGGAAACTGAATGACTTAGGCTATCTTCCTTCTGCTGAAAACGCAATATCAATCTATGACATTCCCATGTCAAGGAAAATGCGGAATATTTTTTTAAGAAATGGCATCGTATACCTTGCACAGCTTTCTGCATATCCAAGAGAAGAAATATTGCAGTTTCGCAACGTAGGTGAACTTGCTATGTCAGAAATTGATACCCTTTGTGAAAAATACGGGATTCAGATACGTTCCCTTTCCCCCATTAAAGAGGCATTCAGCGAATTTCAATTTCACAAAAAAATATACCCGCTGTTCTTTAGAGGAAACATATTTAGTGTAGATGATATCCGGAACAAATCTGCCCATGATTTATATGATATATGCGAACAGGATTACTGCCTTACCATGAAAACATACTATGCACTAAGGAAAAATGGAGTAATGCTCTGCGGCTGGAATGACCAGTATCTGTTTGAAATTTTACCCCAATATAAATCTGTTCGGTTATTTAAATAATATAGGATTATTGCAGTTTCGTAGCTTTCAGTTTGCAGTGGACAGCAGCTCAAAATAATATCCGACAGTGTTCCGGAACTGTCATCATTGATACAAAAGTTATTGGCAGATACACATATGGATAAGGTTGTGGACTGATTAACACAATTAAGTGTTGCAAAGCTGCTTTTATGTCCGTTTTCTGCTCAAATGGTTCATTTTCTGCAAAGGATATTGATAATCTCTGCGAAATCGTTTATATTGTCTCCACTGATAGAAAAGTTACCGGCAGATACACATATGGGTAAGGACATGCGCTGATTTATGCAGTGAAATCAATTTTTTATCATTTCAATCTGCACTATTTTAGATGTTTTTCTTTGTCCTGTAAGAAAATTTAATTTGCCATAACTGATGTGGTTCAATGAATACGAGGTGCAGGATATGGAAACATATATTAAAGACTTAAACCTTTCACCGGAAGTCAAAACAGCCCTGTCATGGTGTTTAGGGATTACCAAAGTTTCAGACCTTGAAGGGCTTAATTATCTGACATTTGCAAACAGATGTCCTAAAAATTATAATGTACTTGCCATTGCTGATGAACTGAACGCATTAGGATACCTGTACCCGCCCGAAAATGAAATATCCGTTTATGACGTTCCCATGTCAAAACGGCTGCAAAACGTCCTTATACGGAACAACATACTATACCTCTCACAGTTATCAATACATCCCAGAGAGGAAATACTGAAATTCCGCAATATGGGCGAAAGCACAATGCTGGAGCTTGACAATATATGTGAAAAATACGATATACGGATATGCTCCTTAGCTTCTATCAAAGAGGCATTTAGTAATTGTTATTTTCCTGTAGCACTGCATACCATGTTTTTTAAGAACGCTATATTCAGCACAGATGACCTTAAAAACAAGACAGCCCATGATTTGTTTTTAATATGTGAACGAGATTATCCCCTGACTATGAAAGCATACTATTCTTTAAAGAAAAATGGCATTATGTTTGAGGACTGGGAAGATAAATATTTATTTGAGGTTTTATCGAAGAAAACTTCATCCTTAATGTGGCAAAAGTATGAAATTGTTAAGGTATCACAATTTGTTGATTATAGCGAGGCGCAACTTGAAGAAATTATCTCTTTGTATCCAAAACTATCAAGGATTGTAAAGACACGATTACAAGAACATTGATTGTCTAATGTGTGTTTAAAAAATATTATTTTCTCCTTTTATTTGTAACAAAATACATATCTGTGAGAGTATATCTCCCATTCTATATAATTTGAACTGATTTTTTATAAATTTTGATAAGACATATTTTATCTTAAAAATCTCTTGATTGCTTCTTTCTTTATCTATTTCCAATGTTACAGTAATTGTCTTTTTTATTCCTATTAGCGCAAAAAAGAGCAATCAATCGTGATTGCTCTCAGACTGTAGACAAAACGCTTTTGGTCAGCACTCCAGAAGCGTTTTTCTTGT
>ENA-ORSA01002137-ORSA01002137.1-human-gut-metagenome-genome-assembly--contig:-NODE-2137-length-14573-cov-2.854319_pt1 | contig 14573 bp, 14 predicted proteins | sample MGYA00242179_ERZ509142 | MGnify/ENA primary metagenome ERZ509142 (study PRJEB26280, sample SAMEA2338659) | human gut metagenome | biome: human gut; feature: human-associated habitat; material: faeces... | reverse complement strand
TTTTCTTCTTTTGTGCCCGCGTGATACACCAGCGCGCCCGTTTCCTCGCAAGCCTTCAAGCCGTCGATTTCATACCCGCTCCGGTATTTTTTCGGGTATCCGCCGGAAGCCAGCACAATGCAAACCGCCGCGCTGTCTTCCCATTCGATGTTTAAGCTATCCAACGTGCCGTCGATCGTGGCCAGGAAAATTTCCGCCAGATCGCTTTTCAAAAGCGGCAAAATCGCCTGCGTTTCCGGATCGCCAAAGCGCGCGTTGTATTCCAGCACCTTCGGCCCGTCCGGTGTTAGCATCAACCCGCAATACAGCACCCCTTTGAAGGGTCTTCCCTCTTTTTCCATTGCACGCACCGTGGGCAACACAATGGTTTGAATCACTTGCTCTTTCAATTCTTCGGTAAACGTAGGCGTCGGGCAGAAAGCACCCATGCCGCCCGTATTCGGGCCTTTGTCGCCGTCGTAAGCGCGCTTATGGTCTTGCGCTGCCGGCATCGGAGCAATGTGCACGCCGTCGCAGAAGCACAAAAACGATACTTCCGGGCCGGTTAAAAATTCTTCAATCAGCACCTTGGAGCCCGCTTCGCCAAACAGATGGTCCTCCATAATTTCGGAAACCGCCTGCTTTGCCTGTTCCAGCGTTTGGCAGATGTATACGCCTTTCCCCAGCGCCAAACCATCTGCCTTTACCACCACGGGCAAACTATGATGTTCCAAAATTTCATATGCTTTTGCCGCCGAATCACAAACGGAAAATCCGCCTGTCGGAATGTTATATTTGGCCAGCAACTCTTTGGTAAACGCTTTGCTGGCTTCAATCTGTGCCGCCGCAGCGCATGGGCCAAAAGCCTTGATGCCCTTTTCGTTAAGCTTATCCACCATGCCCATGGCCAACGGATCGTCCGGCGCTACGACCACCAGATCAAACCCCTCTTTTTCTGCATAGCACACCATCTCGTCCACCGCCGTGGCTTTGATGGGCACACAGGTTGCCATCTGCGAAATGCCGCCGTTGCCGGGCGCGCACCAAAGGGTATGTCCCTGTTTATGCAAGGTCTGCACGATGGCGTGCTCACGTCCGCCGCCGCCCACAACAAGAATCTTCATCTGCGTTTTCCCCCTTTAATGTTTGAAATGCCGCATTCCGGTAAACACCATGGCAATGCCCATTTCATCGCACGCCTTGATGCTGTCTTCATCGCGAATGCTGCCGCCGGGCTGGATGATCGCCGTTATGCCGGCTTCGCCCGCCGCTTTTACGCAATCATCAAACGGGAAGAACGCATCCGACGCCATCACTGCACCTTTCACGCGCGCCCCGGCATGCTCGATCGCCTGCTGCGCCGCCCAAATACGGTTTACCTGCCCCGGCCCGATGCCGCAGCTCACATTGTCTTTTGCAATGGTAATGGCGTTTGATTTTGTATGCTTTACCAATTTCCAGGCAAACAACAAATCCTCCATTTCCTTTTCTGATGGCTTGCGTTTTGTCGGCACACTCATTTCTCCGATTTCGCCCCGGTTAAATTCCTGCACCAAAAGGCCACCCATCACTTTTTTCATATCATACATTGTTTTCGGCAGTTCATCGCAAATGCCCGGCAATTCCAAAACGCGCAGGTTTTTCTTTTTACAAAGCACTTCCAGCGCCTGCGACGTATAGGACGGTGCCACGATGATTTCCAGGAAAATCTTTGTCATTTCCTTGGCCGCTACTTCGTCCACTTCTCCATTGGTCACCACAATGCCGCCAAACAGCGAAACAGGATCCGCTTCATACGCTTTTACATACGCTTCCGCCGTTGTCTTTGCCAGCGCCACACCGCAGGGGTTGGCATGTTTTACGCCCACAACCGCCACATGTTCTTTATCGTTTCTAAATTCGCGCAGCAATTCCAGTGCGCCGTTGGTGTCGTTGATGTTGTTATACGACAGTTCTTTGCCGTTGAGCTGTTTAGCCATCGGCAAAGTGGCCGGCGAAGCATCCACCTCTTTATAAAACATCGCTTTTTGGTGCGGATTTTCTCCGTAGCGCATATCCTGCACCTTTTCATACGTCATGGTAAACTGATCCGGCAGCCCGGCCTTGGTTTGCCGGCGCAGATAATCGGCAATCATCGCGTCATAAGCCGCGGTGTGTTCAAATACCTTCAGGCAAAGCGCCAGTTTGGTTTGATAACATACTTCGCCGGTCTCTTTCAATTCGTTGAGCACGGTCTGATAATCCGCCGCATCCACCACAACCGCCACATCTTTATGGTTTTTCGCCGCAGCACGCAGCATGCTGGGGCCGCCGATATCGATATTTTCAATACATTCTTCAAATGTAACCCCGGGTTTGAGCATGGTCTGTTTGAACGGATACAGGTTCACGCATACCACATCAATCGGCACCACGCCCAGCGCGTGAATCTGATCCATATGCGCCGGATTGTCTCTCATGGCCAAAATGCCGGCATGCACCATCGGGTGCAGCGTTTTTACCCGGCCGTCCAAACATTCCGGAAAGCCCGTAATCTCGCTGACGTTTGTAACAGGCACGCCTGCCTGTTTCAGCGCTTTTTCCGTGCCGCCGGTGCTCACCAGTTCAAACCCGCATTCCACCAGGCCCTCGGCAAAAGGAATTAAACCGGTTTTATCTGAAACGCTTAAAAATGCTCTTCTTTTCATTGCCCATTCTCCTCCACAAATACCTTTTGTTCCTTCATATGGATCTTGCCTTCTGTCAACAACCGAACCACTTTTGGCAAAATAATATGCTCTGCCTGTTTTAACACACGAGCCTGTAATTCTTCCGGTGTATCCGTCGGCAGCACCTCCACGGCCTTTTGCATGATAATCGGCCCGGTATCCGTGCCCTCATCCACAAAATGTACCGTAGCGCCCGTCAGTTTTACGCCGGCAGAGAGCACCGCCTCATGTACGCGCAGCCCATAATAGCCTTTGCCGCCAAAAGACGGCAGCAGCGCCGGATGAATGTTGATAATGCGGTTGGGATATGCATGAATCACATTTTCTCCCAAAATCGCCAAATAGCCCGCCAATACGATTAAATCCGCCCGGTAGGCAGACAACGCCTCTAAAATCGCCTGATCAAACGCCTGCTTAGTTTCATAGTCTTTTCTTGAAATCACACAGGAGGGAATGCCGTGTTTTCCCGCCCTTTCCAGGGCATAAACGCCGGGCTTACTGGAAATCACACCGGAGATCTTTGCTTTAATCTCACCGCTTTCCACTGCATCTATCAAGCTTTGCAGGTTTGTGCCTCCGCCGGAGACCAATACACAAATATTCATCATTTCAGCAGCTGCACCTTCTCTTCGCCCTGCACGACATCGCCGATGATATAGGCGGTTTCCCCGGCCTGGCGGGCCGCCTCCAGCGCCTTATCCGCCATATTGGGATTCACGGCCATCACCATGCCGATGCCCATATTGAAAATGTTATACATTTCCATCCAATCCAGTCCGCCTGTTTGTTGCATTAAGGTAAACAACGGCGGCATGGGCCAGGCGGTAAGGTCAATTCGCGCACACAGGCCGTCCGGCATGATGCGCGGCACATTTTCAATAAACCCGCCGCCGGTGATGTGCGCAATGCCTTTCACATCCGCCGCTTTGGTAATGGCCTGCACGGCGTTTACATAAATGCGTGTCGGACGCAGCAGCGCTTCTCCCAGCGTGCAATGCATGGATTCAATCCATTGGGATAAAGAATCCTCCGTCATGGAAAAGATCTTGCGAATCAGCGAATAGCCGTTGCTGTGCGCGCCGGAAGAGGCCAGGCCGATCAGCGTATCACCGGTTTGAATGCGGCTTCCGTCTATCACGTCCGCCTGATCCACCAACCCCACGGCAAAGCCGGCCAAATCATAATCGTCCTTGGCATAAAAGCCCGGCATTTCCGCCGTTTCGCCGCCGATCAACGCACAGCCCGCCTGCCGGCATCCTTCCGCCACGCCGGATACAATCTTGGCTGCTTTGTCCGGCTCCAATTTGCCAACCGCCAAGTAATCCAGGAAAAACAACGGTTTTGCCGCATGGCAGGCAATGTCGTTTACACACATGGCCACACAGTCAATCCCGATGGTGTCGTGTTTATTCAGTAGCATGGCTAGTCTCAGCTTTGTACCCACGCCGTCCGTTCCGGAGACCAGTACAGGTTTGCGCATGGTGCGCGCATTTTCTATGGAATAGAACCCGCCAAAGCTGCCCAGTCCGTTCAATACGTTGCTGTCAAAGGTTTGCGCGGCCATGTTTTTAATTTTACGAACTACGTCATATCCCGCTTCTACGTTTACGCCCGCCTCTGCATATGCTTTTGCCATCCCTATTGCCTCCTAAAAATTATAATTCAGCGGCCAACTGCTGTATTTTTTCGTCCTTTGCCGCCACACCTTCCGCCATTTCCTTTTTATAGGCGGCCAGCTTGTCCCACAAAGCGGGCTCTGCCCCCGCCAAGATCTGCACAGCCATCAGTGCCGCGTTTTTTGCGCCATCCACCGCCATAGTGGCCACCGGAATGCCCGGCGGCATCTGCACCGTAGCCAGAAGCGCATCCATGCCGCCCAATCCTCCGCTGCAAAGGGGCACCCCGATCACCGGCAAAATGGTATGCCCGGCCAAAACACCGGCTAGGTGCGCCGCCTTCCCCGCCGCTGCAATGATAACGCCAAAGCCGTTTTCATATGCCTTTTGCGCAAAATCCGCTGCCTTTTCCGGGGTACGGTGTGCGCTCATAATGTGCGTTTCCACCTCAATTCCAAAGCTTTTCAAGGTTTTTACCGCGTTTTGCATCACGTTCCAGTCGCTGTCGCTTCCCATGATCACCGCTGCTTTTGCCATGTGCTTACCTTCACCCTTTCTTTGTCGCATTCAAAGCCGCCTGCCAGACCGTTTCAAACGAAACGCCCGCCTGCCGCGCCGCTTTTTGCACATCGTCATATTCAGGTTTTGCTGTCTTTTTATCGCCGCGCACCGCCCATTTAATTTGAATCGGCCCATACGCGGTTTCCGTCGTTTCCGTCTGCCGTTCCAAAATCGTGCGCTGCATTTTTTGCGTTCTCACGCCCAACGTCGATGTATTTTTCAACAGCGCCGGCACAATCTCAGTGTTTTCCGGCGCGTACAATACGCACAGCTTGGTGGCCAGCCGTCCTTTTTTCATATAGATCGGCTCCGTCCAAACATCCAGCGCCTCCGCTTGCCACAGGCAATCTTCCGCATAGGCAATCGCCTCCGGCGTCATATCATCCAGGTTCACTTCGGAAACGCAAACTTCGTTTTGTTTGCCCTGTGTTTCGCCCCAGAACACACGCAGAAAATTCAAAATACCGAAATCCTTTTTGCCCAGCCCATGGCCCACGCTTTCTGTCTCCATCGCCGGCATCGGTCCAAATTCATCCGCCATCGCCGCCGCAATAGCAGCGCCCGTCGGCGTGCACAATTCCCCTTTTACCTCCGTTTGGTAGATAGGCTTTCCTTTTAAGATCAACGCCGTGGCAGGCGCCGGCACGCCAAATACGCCGTGTGCTGCACGCGCCATCCCGCTGCCCACATGAATCGGCGAGCAAATAATTTTTTCAACGCCCAATTTATCCAGCAAAATCGCACTGCCCACAATATCCACAATGGCGTCCGTTGCGCCCACTTCATGGAAATGCACCTGTTCAATCGGGTTTCCGTGCACGGCCGCTTCCGCTTCGGCAATGGCATGGAAAATCTTTTTCGCTCTGTCCTTTGCGCCTGCGGTAATGCCGCTGTTTTCAATGATCTCTACAATCTGCCCATAGCCGCGGGCCATGCGGTGCGCATGTTCATGATCCATTTCATGCGTATGTTCATGCGTATGTCCGTGGTCATGGCTGTGTTCGTGCTCGTGATCATGTTCATGGGGATGAGGATGTTCGTGATCATGGCTGTGATCATGCCCATGCTCGTGATCGTGCGTATGGGTATGGTCATGCACATGGTCGTGTTCCAAATGTTCATGTGGGTCATGCTCTTTGGTTAAATGCACATGCACATCCGTCCCCGTGATACCCCATTTTGCTTTTTTCTCAATATGCAGTTCATATTCGTCCGAAAGGCCCAGTTTGGCAAGTTCCTCTTGCAGATAGGCAGGATCCAGCCCCAAATCCAGCAGAGCGCCTATCGTCATATCCCCGCTGATCCCGGCAAAACAATCAAAATACAGTGTTTTCATCGAACCAACTCTCCCGTCGCAAGTTTATTGATCTGCCCGGCCAAATACCCGGCGCCAAATCCGTTGTCTATATTCACCACGCTGATGCCGTTGGCGCAGGAATTCAGCATGGTCAGCAAGGCGGACAGCCCGCCGAAATTGGCGCCATAGCCCACCGAAGTCGGCACCGCGATTACCGGCACTTCCACCAGCCCTGCCAGCACGCCGGGCAACGCGCCCTCCATCCCGGCCACCGCGATGATCGCATTGGCCTTTTTAATTTCTTCAATCTTTGCAAACAATCTATGAATGCCTGCCACGCCGATATCATAATAACGAGACACTTTGTTGCCCATGGCCATGGCCGTCAGCGCCGCTTCTTCGCAGACAAACAAATCGCTTGTTCCGGCCGCGCAAATGGCAATATCGCCCCGCTGGTGGATTTCTCCCTGCCAGCAAACGGCAATCTGCGCCTCCGGATAATATTTCAATTGATCCTTAATACTGAGCTTTTCATATTTCTCCGGCGAAATGCGCGTTACCATCACATGAGAAGTGGCTACCTTCAATATATGCTGCAAGATGGTATCGATCTGCTCCGCAGTTTTGCCCGCGCCGTACACAACCTCCGGCAGCCCCTGGCGCAATTCGCGATGATGATCAATCTTGGCATATCCGATGTCTTCAAACGCTAGGGTTTTCAGCTGCTTTTCCGCCTGTTCTATGGGCAAAGTTCCCTGTTTTACCTGTTCCAATAAAGCCTTTACATTCATTGCAAGCGCTCCTTGCCTATATTCATATTGCCGGTTTTGTATCCCGTCATATCCAGCGAAACATAACGGAAGCCAAGCTGTTTGATCTTCTCCGCCACCTCTTGCAAATCTTCTTTTTGTATAAACGTTTTCAAGCTGTCTTTGGAAAGCTCAATGCGCGCCAGATCATCATGATACCGCACGCGTACGGCCGGGTATCCCATGGCATGCAAAATGCGCTCTGCCTTGTCCACCTGCTCCAGCGCCTGCTTTGTAATCAGGTGATCGGTCGGAATTCTCGTTGCAAGGCAGGCATAGGCCGGTTTTTGCGCCGTGGGCAGGCCCATAGCCGCGCTAGCTTTGCGGATGGCAGCCTTGTCGTATTCCAGCTCCTGCAAAGGGCTTTTTACTCCCAACTCCTTGGCCGCCTTGGCGCCCGGGCGAAAATCTCCCAAATCATCCATATTCGCGCCGTCGCATACCACGGCAAAGCCGTCCTCCGTTGCACGGCGCAAAATGGTTCCAAACACCGTCTTTTTACATAGATAACAACGATTGATCGGGTTGTTTACAATCACGGGATCCGCCAAAACGTCAATCGGTATCACTTCCATCTCAATGCCTTCCGCCTTGCAAAACGCCCGGGCCTCATCCAGCTCCCATTCCGGCACAAAGGCAGATTGACAGGTATAGGCCTTCACCTTGTTTCCCAAAGCCTTATGCGCCACGGCCAGCAAAAAAGTGCTGTCCACACCGCCGGAAAACGCAATGGCTGCATTTCCCTTTTCCGCAAACCAATCCATCAGCTTCTGTTCGTTCAAAACCATGTTCCTTTCCGTGCAAATATTCCAAGTGTATTGTAATATTATAAACCATACACCCCGGTTCTGACGAGGGTTTTCAAAGATTTCTTTAAAAAACAAAAACACCGCAGAAAGCTCTACGGTGTTTGTTGTTTTGGTTATTGAACCGGATATACGGATACCTGCTTTTTGTCACGGCCTTTGCGTTCAAATTTCACAGTGCCGTCTACCAAAGCAAACAGGGTATCGTCTCCACCGATGCCCACATTCAGGCCCGGATGGATCTTGGTGCCGCGCTGACGGACGAGAATGTTGCCGCCCAACACGAACTGGCCATCGCCGCGCTTTACGCCCAAGCGTTTGGCTTCGCTGTCACGTCCGTTACGGGTACTACCCATACCTTTCTTATGTGCCATGGTTTACACCTCTCATCCAAAAATTATTCTCCCAAGGATTCGATTTCGATCTTGGTATACGGTTGACGGTGACCCGTCTTTTTGCGATAGTTTTTCTTCGGTTTGTATTTGAATACGATGACTTTCTTGCCTTTGCCATGCGCCACTACCTTTGCTTTGGCCGTAACGCCTTCCACAACGGGCGTGCCCACCGTGGTCTTTTCGCCATCGACTACCATCAACACCGGAAGTTCGACTGTTTCACCTTCGGCCACATTCAGCTTTTCGATGTACAGGGTCTGGCCCTGTTCCACCTTATACTGTTTGCCGCCGGTTTGAATGATCGCGTACATTGTTGCACCTCCCCATCAAAATTTTGGGACTCGCCAAAATCAGGTAGCCTACGGCATTTAAACCTGTTCTGTGCGGTAACACCGATTAAGTATACAGGATAATTTTCATTCTGTCAATCATTATCCAGCCTAGTTGCGCCTTCGATTCTCTCCGCCTGTTCCAGCGACATGCCCTCGCATTCCAGATGCTCCAAATGCATATTATCACACGGCAAAACAAATACGGCCTTGCCCTGCACCGGCGGAATCAATTTTGCCTCTCCGCGCATCATGGATTCAATCTCGGAAATATTCGCCGGGTGCGCTTTTATAACCACCGCGCGGCAGGAAGTTTCATAAAACAGCTTCATCACTTCTTTGCGCGCCTTTTGCGCCATGGAAGCCCGGCTGACCACCATCCCCAGCCCATCGCAATACGGGCAGGGCTCGTGGATCACGGAATCCAGCGAGGGTTTGAGTTTTTTTCTCGTCATCTCCACAATGCCAAGGCCAGTAATGCCCAAAATTGTGGTGCGCGTTCTGTCCTTTTTGGTTTCCTCCCGCAGGGTTTCCACCACTTTCTCGCGGTTTTCCGCATCCTCCATATCGATAAAATCTATCACGATGATACCGGAAATTTCTCTTAAACGAATCTGCCTTGCCACTTCCACAGCCGCTTGCAGGTTTGTATTCAAAATCGTTTCCTGTAAATTATTGTTACCCACATATTTCCCGGTATTTACGTCTATCACCGTTAAGGCCTCTGCATAGTCAAACACCAAATAGCCGCCGTTTTTCAGCCAGACCTTGCGGCGCAGCGCCTTATCAATCTTGCTTTCCAAATCGTAATATTCAAACATATCATAGTGCTTATGAAACAGGTGCACACGATCCAGCAACTCCGGGCTCATCACCGATACGCTCTGCCGCACCGCCTGGTATACATCGGAATTGTCCACCAAAAGCGAATCAATCTGCTCGGTAAACAGATCGCGCACCGTACGAAACACCAGGCTGTCTTCGCTGTGAATCAGCGAAGGCGCTTTGGCCCTTGCAAAATGGTGCTTGATGTTTTTATACGTTTGCAGCTGCTCATGGCATTCTTTTTGCAGCTCTTCCACGCTCATGCCCAACGAAACCGTGCGGGCAATCAGCCCCATGCCTTCGGGTTTAATCTGCTCCAGGTTCTGGCGCACCTTTTCCCGGTCCTCTTCCTTTTGAATGCGCCTGGATACGCCCAAATAATCCGCCGTGGGCATCAGCACCAGCGACCGGGACGGAATCGTGATGTTTGTGGTAATGCGGGCGCCCTTGGTGCCAAAGGGCTGCTTTGTCACCTGCACCATAATATCCTGGCCCACATGCACCAGCGAACGAATATCCGGAATGAATTCTTCTTCGGATTTTTCCTGTTCATCCCCGAAGGCAAAATCACCCGGATCGTAGTTGATATCGCCGGCATATAAAAAGGCATTTCTGTCCAGGCCGATATCCACAAAGGCTGCCTGCATTCCCGGCAAAACGTTTTTCACTTTACCCTTATAGATATTGCCTACCAGCCTTTCGCCCCCTTTACGCTCCACATACAATTCGGCCAAAGAGCCGTCCTCTTCAATCGCCGCGCGCACCTGATAGGGATTGCTTTCCAGATAGATTATATTAGACATTGGCGTTCTCCTTCAATTTATGATTGTTCGGGCGCCCGGGAAATGGAAACCAGCTCGTTCCCCTCACGTCTGAATAAATCCAATCTTATGATTTTGGTCGGCAGTTCGCGGTTTGCAAGTTTGCAAAGGGCCTGCCAAAAAGCTTTGGGTTGCAGGTTGTCGTTTCCGCAGGATAATACTGCCTCCACCGCCCGGTTTTCCATGCTGCCCCGGAAAATTTTAGGGCGCATATCATCCTGTTTCACGCCGGATTTGCTTTTTTTCTCATAGGGAAAGGTTTGGCTGTTCATCAACGTATACAAAGCGTCTTTTATCGTATCTTCCGCTTCTTCCGGCACCGTAAAACGATATTGGGCCGCCTGCACCTGGCTCATCACCGTTTTTTCTTTTTCCGCCGCGGCGCGCGCCTGCAGCACATGCACCCCCGGCGTTGCCTTTTCGTTAAAGCGCTTTACAAATTCTGCGGGCTCCAGCTCCTCTGTCAGCCCTACTTCGAAATAATCGCCCCGGCTGCCCAGCCCTACGCCCATTGCCTGCGCAAAGGACAGCAGCGGGTGCGGATTAAAGCCCTGCGAATAAGCCATCGGCATCTCCGCACGCCGGAGCGTGCGCTGCACACACCTTAATAAATCCAGATGCGACATATAACAAGCCGCCCCTTCCCGGCAAAACTGTGCAATCATCTTCATTGCTTTGTCACCCCGCAAATTTCCATCATCCCGCAGCCCTGGCATCCTTTTCGGCAATCCGGGGTTGTCTTGCCCTGCAAAGAGCGCTGTTTTTCCAGCCACAGATAGTTTCTGGAAATCATCGGATCCAGGTGTTCATACGGAAATACCTCGTCCTTTTCCCTGGTTCTGTTTGCATAAAACGCCGGGTCTACGCCCTCTTTTTCAAACGCTTCCATCCAGCGTTCATAGTTAAAACATTCGGACCATCCGTCAAACCGGGCCCCCATTTGGTAGGCGCGTACAATCGCGGGCGCCAAACGCCTGTCCCCTCTGGCCACCACGCCTTCCAGTGCGCTGGTGTTGGCGTTGTGCGTATTAAATTTAATGCGCTTATGCGGCTTTACCGCCTCTAAAATCACGCGCTGCTTGCGCTGTATTTCTTCCAGCGTGGGCTGCGGCTCCCATTGAAACGGCGTAAAGGGCTTCGGCACAAACGGAGATACGCTGATGGTCACCTGCGGCGGCTTTGTGCGCTGTTCTTTGGGCAGGGAATAATATCCTTCCACCACCTTGCACGCCAAATCCACAATGCCGCGCAGATCGTCGTCCGTTTCTCCCGGCAGACCGATCATAAAATACAGTTTTACACTGGAATAGCCGGAATAAAACGCATCCATCACGGAATCCATCAGGTTTTCTTCCGTAACCCCTTTGTTGATAATATCCCGCAGGCGCTGCGTGCCCGCCTCCGGCGCAAAGGTAAGCCCGGTTTTTCTTACCTGGCTAACCCCTTCCGCCACTTCTTTGGAAAAAGAATCTATCCGCAAAGACGGCAGCGATAGCGACACTCTTTTCCCTTTGTTCTGTTCGCTCAGCTTTTCAATCAGCTCCTGCAAATGCGGATAATCCCCAGAACTTAGCGAGGTTAGCGAAATCTCTTCATAGCCTGTAGCGCGAATCATACAATCCGCCTGATGCAGCAGCGTATCCACCGTGCGCTCGCGCACCGGCCGATAGATATAACCCGCCTGGCAAAACCGGCAGCTTCGCGTGCAGCCGCGGAACAGTTCCAGCGAAACCCTGTCGTGAATAATTTCCGTATACGGCACCAGCGGCCTCAACGGAAAGCGCGCATGCTCCAAATCCTTCACCACGGCCTTTTTCGCCTTTTCCGGCGCGCCGTGCGTGGGGCAAATACTTTTCACCGTTCCGTCAGAATTATATGTCACTTCGTAAAAACCTGGCACATAAAAACCGGGCAGCGCCGCCAGTCTTTGCAAAAGCTCCGTTTTTCCGATTCCCTCTTTTTTCGCCTTTTGCACTTCTTTAGACAGCGTTACAATGGTCTCTTCCCCATCGCCCAGCATCATTACGTCTATAAACGGCGCAATGGGCTCGGCGTTCAGCGTGCACGGCCCGCCCGCCGCAATCAGCGGCATGGCGTCGTCTCTGTCCTTGCTGTAAAACGGAATGCCAGCCAGATCCATCATCAAAAGCACGTTGGTATAGGTCATTTCATGCAGCAGAGAAAACGCCACAATGTCAAATTTATCCAGCGTATCCCCCGTTTCCATGGTATAAATCGCGTCTCCCGCGGCGCGCATCTCCCGTTCTGCGTCGCCCCATGGCGCATAGCATCGTTCGCAGGCAATGTCGTCATGGGCGTTTAGAATATCATACAAAATCCTGGATCCCAGATGGCTCATCCCCACCTCATATACATCGGGATAACACAGGGCAAACCGCACCTTTCCTGCCGGATCTTTCACGCAAATATTCAGTTCCCCGCCGGTATATCGGGCCGGCTTGTCCACCCTATCCAGCCAACTTTTTTCAGGCATCTGTCCAATCTCCTTATTCTTACTTCTTTCCATTAGGATATTGTACCTGAAAACCGTCTTATGAATCAAGTGCCTGCCGCAGCGTTGTTTGCGGCCCGCTGTTTACCATCGCATCCAAAATCTCCTTTTCGCCCAGCGTGCCTAAAAACTGCAAATCATGCCCCACCACCGTCACGGTCGCATAGCTTCCCTTATGGAATTTTTCCGCGGCCTGCGCCACCGTCACGTCCTTATGCATCACAAGCCGCTGGTCTTTGAGCGGCCGTTTACGCAGTCGTTTTTTCTTTTCGTTTTCCTGCATCAGCGCCGTATACGGCCCCGGCTTTCCCTGCCGCAAAGCCCCCGCGCATAAAAAACCGCCCACGATCAGCAGCGAAAGATTCACCTGCCCAAAATAAAACAAACAGGCAACGCCCGCGCCCGCAAGAAACAATCCTAACACCAGGCCAAAGAGCATGCAGATGCGCAAAGCAAAGGTCTGGCCGATGATCGGTGTCAGCATACAGACCAAAATCCGCCCGCCGTCCAACGGAAAGGCCGGCAATAGGTTAAAAATCGCAATGGCCAAATTGGCCTGTAAGAACACGCACAGCCATTGATACGGGTTGTATTTTACAATCGGCAAAAAACACAACACAATCGCCGCGTTGCACAGCGGCCCCGCCATGGCAATCAGCGTCATTTTGATCGGCGAACAGCTTTCCATCTGCGATACGCCGCCAAAGGGCATAATCTCCACTTTCACGGTGTTTACCCCCAGCAGCTTGCCCATACAGATATGTGCCGATTCGTGCACCACCAACGCCAGCGCCGTGGCCGCCAGAGCCTGCCAAAACCCAAAGGCCAACGCCGGCAAAAGCAGAAACAAAAGCAGCGGGCTGATCTGCCAAAATACCCGTCCTGTTTGCGCTAGCTTCATCTATTTAACCCCCAAATACTTTTGAGGATCCTTTGTCATCTCTCCGGATAACACCTGAAAACAAAGCAATCCGTCCTGGCCCAATGTGCCCAGCGTCTGCCCCTGTTTCACATCCGCCCCTTCCGCCAAGGGAGATTCTTCCATGCCGTAATACACCGTGGTTAGATGATTGGCATGGCGTATTTTTAAGTATTTTCCCAGCGTATCGCTGATGCCCCGCTTTTCCACCTGGCCGTCCAGCGCAGCTTTCACTTCCGCTTTGGCCTTTGCCTGAAATTGAATGTACTCTTTTCCGTCCTCCCCGTATTTTTGTATAATCGCCCCGGAAACCGGGTAATCAAATTGCCTCTGGTCGCCAAAAACGGTCTTCACATCCGGCAAAATTTTTTGCACAAATTGCAGCCGGCCGATGGTTTCCTCTATATTCAAATCATAGGTAAACACGCTTTTCAAAAACTCCGTTGTCTTTTGCGCCGCCGGCAGTTTTATATATTTCATGCCCCAGCAGCCGGCGGCAAGCACACAGCAAATCACAACCCGGCGGGCCATGCGCCCCGAATAGCCATAGGTTGTCTGTTTTTGTTTTTTCCCGGTATACTTTCGCCCCGTATAGGCATACGAAGGCCGGGTATGCCTGAAAACAGGCGGCCGATTTTCGCTAAAATCAAACGTCGGCTCCGTTTCGGGCTGCTCCTCGTGTTTTGTTTCCTTATAAAAATCATCAAAGGCGGTTTCCTTCAGTTCTCTTTCAATCTCCTCCGGGTTTCTTTGCGCCGCGGATTGCACATCTCTGGAAACAAACGTTGCTTTTGTTGGCCGCTGATCCATGCAAGGCACCTCTTTTTTTACATTTCTTTATGCATATATATGAAGCGCCGTTAAAAAATAGAGCAAAAAAAGAGCCTCTCGGCTCTTTTCTCTTTTCTTCGCTACCATTTTGTCGCTATGTTCAGCACAATTCCGTAGGCTAGCATATTGGTCAGCATGTTGGATCCGCCGTAGCTGATAAACGGC
>ENA-ORSA01002136-ORSA01002136.1-human-gut-metagenome-genome-assembly--contig:-NODE-2136-length-14574-cov-2.960948_pt1 | contig 14574 bp, 12 predicted proteins | sample MGYA00242179_ERZ509142 | MGnify/ENA primary metagenome ERZ509142 (study PRJEB26280, sample SAMEA2338659) | human gut metagenome | biome: human gut; feature: human-associated habitat; material: faeces... | reverse complement strand
CGGTGGCCGCCGCATCCGTCGCCGGTTTCTGAAGCAATGAAACGGGTACAGATACAAGTTTCTCGTCCTTAACTGCAGGAAGTGAGTTGACACCGTTTAGTGATGTAACCTCTTCCAAATCTCGTACACCCTGGCTCTCCGCCTTGATCGCGTTGAGTACCTGTTGTATGTCCTGTTGTGATATTGCCATAATTATCCCTCTATTAGTTCATAAATCTGTCCGTAGCCTCCCGCTGTCAGGCATTCGCCACATACTTCCTTAATAAGCGTGGCTTCCTCCGTGGTAATGTCCAATGTTCCATTGTCTTGGATGATACGCTGGCAAAGGACGTAAGCCTTGAACTTGTCCTCGCGAGATACGGGCTTATCCTTACCGTAATTGAACAGTGCCTCCGCTACGGCGGAAGCGATATTTTGTCCGGCAAGCTCTCGGCCGTCGTAAGATCGGAATTTCCTGTTAAAATTAACTTTCATATTTTCTTCATTTATAGGTTGTTATTCTTTCGTGTATCCGACGATTATCCCGCCCCTAACAATGAGGCGGATACTGTCCAAGTCCGGATTTTGAGCCGCGCCGTCCCCCCAGTCAACACCTTTATAATAGGTGATGGTTCCATTCGAATTGCGCTGGGTTATGTATCTGAATTCCTTGGATGCGCAGTAATCGCTGTCCAGTTCGCCCCTCACACTCGTGGGACCGACGAAGAATCCCGCGTAGGTCATTCCGATTTCCGGATATGTCAATGATCCGGATGAGGCATATATGGCTGCTCCCCCTGCGTTCGCCCCGACAGATTTAATTCCGAAGCGTCCCGTTGTCGCAGCGTTGAAAGCTACGTCCACGACACCGTCGGAATCAGATGTCGACGACCCTAACTTCAGCGACCGGGAATCTCCTCCAAAATAATCGTTGGCCTTCCAGCACAGTCTTCCACTTTCAATCGTGAACCCTCCCACCTTCGCGCCATCGGCATCTATGCGATTCACTTTTATATAGTCGGTATTCAAATAACCGCCTACAATGATGGTGCTTCCAAGCTTGGCGGCCTCGACCGCATTCTCATAGGCGAGGGAGCCAAGCTTGGAAGTATCAGCTTTCCCATTAATGGTATCCTGCAAGGATGTATTCAGGGAATCGAATGTAACGGCACCCTTCAGGTTTATCTGATCGGCGCTTATCTGCGCCTTTGAAATGATGTTTCCAACTTCGTCCGCTGTCACAAAAACGGATATGTCAGCCTGATGTACCAGCCCGTTACTGTCGACCTCTTGGGAGAACATAGCTGCGAAATTGGAAGTAGTGACCAGTCCCGAACGGTTCTTGAGAGATCCATCCTCGTTGAAGTATTCGGACATCAGTTTGTTGTACTTCGCAGTAGTGACAATACTTGATTCTTCTAAGACATTACCGTCCTTGTCGAAATTGGCAGCTGCTATCTTCACCAGCTTATCCGACTGCTCAAACAGGGTCTTGTATTTATATGCCAAGGCTTCCACACGGTCTGTGCTCAGCACCAACATGTACAGGTATATCTCACCGGTAAAAGAGAGTTTAAAGTCGCCGGTACCGTTCCACAGACCGCTGTGGTTGAACATCTGATATCCCTCCGTTACGCCCATCTCACCATCGTAGGAGAACTCGTTGAAGTTCTCGAATCCGGTTTTATCCAGTCCTTCAAACTTGATGGTCAGCCTTCCGGCTTTTGCTATGCGGTAGAAAAAGCTCAGATAGACAGCCTCCGGCTTTTTCAGGCCCTCCTCATTTGTATCGTTGTATTCAGGAATATGCCTGAAGTTCTCATGTTTCTGCAGGATATATTTGTTCTTGATATATACGGCAGTACGCCCGTCATCGGTCTTTACACAAGCATAGTCGGTCTTGTCGGACAAAGGTGCGCCGTTCGCCCAAATCCATCTACTGCCAAGCAGAAAGAATGTGGCCTCATTTTCAGTGTCCCACTTGTTCATGCCGTCCCCGAAAGAGGCATTGTCCAGGTAACTCTTGTCTTCGGTGAAGTCCTTGCGCAACCCCTCCACGGCGGCATTTATCTTACCCTCGGTTATCTCAAACCGTGTCAGGATGTCCTCGCCGGTAGTCAGGACGAACGTTCCCATCAGATACACGTTGTCACCGTATAGGCCGTTCCCGTGCGGCTGGTTGTCTGCCGGAAACCGACTGTCACTGATGCCGTCCAGATTTCCCAGCCTAACCCTCAAACAGTCGTTGAAGTTCTTGGTGCTCACGCCGTCCAACACGTCCACCCGCGGCTGTCCGTCCTCGGTGGCAGCAATGGAGATGAGGTTCTGACGCAGGCGATTCTGTGTATTTCCCATCAGCACGCACTCGTCGCCTTCTTTCGGCTCCACACCTCCGAACTCGCCCACGGGCACGGTGACGCCTTCCCCGTCCGAGGCGGAGATTTCCACCCAATAGCCGCGCAGGGAGGTGCCGGTGAACTCCGCGCAGCGCATCAGGTCGTGAGCCGCGAACTCGTTTTCCTGCTCGAAGGTGATCCTGTAGTTGTCGCCGTCCTTGGTGACGGTCTTTATCTTTCCGTTGGCCGCGCTGACCACCAGCTGGCCGCCCACGCTGCGTACCTTCTCTATCAGCAGTTCCAGGGCCACCAATGTCTGCCGGATGGTCACCTTGTCTATCGTCAGGTTACTCAGTCCGGTCAGTGTGTCCATCCACAGCTGCCAGCCCTCGCCGGTCATACCGTCCACGAACTTCACCGAACGCAACAGCTCCCGGACGACAGCAGTCAGCCATTCTGCATTACCGTCACTATCCACTGTTCCACCGCTTTCGCCAACGTTATAGTTTCCGAAGTCTGCACCTTGCAGGAAATGTATCTTACCGTATGCAGTATCTTCCCTTCTCTTGCTAACAAACTCTTTTATCGAACGTAGTGCTGAGAAGGCATTGCTGTCACTGGCAGCAGTACTGTCATTCACCTTGATAAGATATACTCCACCGGCGCCTCCAGTGTATGTCTGTCCCTTATAGGTTAGGGAGTCAACCTTGTCTTCGATTTCTCCGATACGTGAATAGGGCATACTCTCACCGATGGTATAGACCGGGCTGTCCCAAGGAATGTCCAAGTTCATTTCCCAGCCCAAGACACGTGAGATGCGACCATTCTCGAAGAATGTGTCATCCACGAGAATGACACGTTGACCAAATTCGAAAGTTCGTGATATCAAATCCTCTTTAACCCATGAACTCCTGAGAGTAGTGGGATAGGTACCGTCATCCTTTTTTACCTTGTCGGCATACTTCTGCGCCTTTTCTTTTAGTTCCTGCTCGGCAATTTGGATATATTGGTCGGAAACCAGTTGGATGTCAAATCCGGAAAGAACATATTCGTCACCATTGGCAGGATACATCATATCATCCGGTAATGGTCGGCCATAATCTTCATTGCGGACAATCTCCCAAAGTTGATCTCCCCGACTTTCATCTTTCGGCTTGGGATTGAAGATTACGCCAAACTCCATACCATTCAGCTTCCCTGACTGAAACTGAATTTTCAATTCTTCACCTTCAAGAATATACTCCTCTTTAAAATCAAGTCCTATGTCCTTGTAACGGTAGTAAGTGACAGTTTCTTTCGTGCCGTCCTCGTTCTCCACTTCTTCAGTTCGTGTGTGTACATCGGAAAGAGTGCCAACCCGTCGGGGATAGACGTCATCAAATACCACCACGTCCTCAATGGCTTCTTCCTGCGACATACCTTCGTATGCATCAATATAGGGAGTGTCAGCCGGAAGCATCAGCCGTTTTTGGACAACACCGTTCACCACGGCCTGTTCATCGGTTGGCCGGTAGTTCGTGGGGATGTTCTTTGTGGAACCAAACGCATAAATACGGGTAGCATAAGTGCCTTGGCTTTCGCTGCGGGTGATAGACGACGCTTCGACACCACGCTCGATTTTAACGGCATCACCGAACTCATTTCGCCCAAAATGTATCACGTTGTCCGTTATCCAGCAATCGCAGTGCCACTTATCCCCCCCAGCCATAGAAAACAAGGCATCCAACAGGTTCATGTTATCGTAGGTCATCGCCAAGGCCTTGTTCTCTACGGTATCGTCTATGCTGAATGTGAAATCCTCACCACGATAGGTGTATCCCAGTGCCTTCAGATTACGGAGGAATACACCGAGCTGCACATCAAGGGCTGCAGTAAGTGACCACGATGCCTCGCTAGCTGCATGCTCCGGCGTGTACTTGAATATCTTGTTCTTCCACTTCCAGTAGTATGCATTCATCTGGAGCTCGTAGTCATACCCTCCGGTGGAGGTATTGTATGTCGGCTTCTGGATATCGGTGATCTCGTATATTTTCGCCATCTTGCCGCCTAACGACTCGTCCAGCACGCCCGAGAGATCCACATAGTCGCCCAACTTGAACGGCACAGGCTCAGGCACTGAAAAAGGGAGGATGATATAGTCCTCTTTCATCAGCGTGAACTTACCTTTGGCACCTTTGTTGATGCCAGTGGAAAATATTATCTTTCCGGATCGGTCCTTGATGTCAATCATATCCCCAAAGTTCATAAATAGGAAACGGGAATCCCAATATCTGGGACTCCCATTTGAAACAATAAGTAAGATGTTCGTTATTCGTCCCTATCCATAGGGTTAGGCTCACAGAATTTGCTTGAAACCTTACAAAAACAACGGTCCGAACTCAATCCGTAAGAAATGCTCTTCCCTAAGTAGACAAGCTTGTACACCTCATCGCCCAAGGCTGGCACTTTGACACTCACGGCACCTTTCTCCATCTCTTCCTGAAAGGCTCTCTTCTTTGTACGGAAGTCGCTCTCAGTGTCCCCCTCGATAGTGAACGTGAGGGCTATCTCACGTGATGCCACCCTCGCATTGTCGGTTATCATCCGTTTTCCGTGCTCCATACGGTTCTCATCCTCAATGTAATCCTTCATCTCGTTAAAGCCATCGATGGTGTCGATGAACCCGTCACCCATGCGGACGCCCCATGTCTCCAGTGCATCCTTTCTGTTGATAATCAAATCTGCCGTCATAGTCTTGATGTGTTTCGTTTCACTTCTGCAATGTCAGCCTGTATCTGTTTGATAGGCTTGACTATCTCACCTGTGTTCTCTCTGATCTGCTGTAGCTCCAAATAGGAATTAGCGAGTATGGTCCGTGTCTCGTCTGCGATGTTGAGTAGTCCACTCTGCTGTACCGTCAGCGCAGTGACTGATCCTTGTAACGCTGTTATGGCCACTGTCTGCTGCTGCTCTGCCGTCTCTATGCGGAGTCCTGACTCATACAAGGCTGTGAACCGTCCGTTCAGCTCGTCTGCAGTGTCCTGTGACATGGTTTCAAAACCTCTTCCTGTGGCGGACTGCTGTCCGTCGCTACTATCGCCGGAATATCCAAGGGTGTCGGCCAGATTGTCACGCTCTTCCAATGCTTCCTTGACAATATCATCGTAAGCTTTTTTTAGCGCGTCCTTATCTTTTTCGAGCGTTCCTTTATCCATTGCATCAGCGAAGTCGTTGTACCATTTGTCCAACTCGTCCTTGAACTTCTCACTCACCTTGTTAGACAACATGGCCCGCATAAAATATTCGGACATGTCGTCTGCAAAGTCCTCTGCAGAAGCATTCATATCCATAAGTGTGTCCACAAAGTTGTCATACATACTGTCGAAGCTCACCTTCGTTAGATTCTCGTTCAATGCTTTAGTGAGCTCTTCAAGATCGCCCGCATGGTCGAGATACTCGTTCACTGCGTCAAGAGGATTTTTATGTCCGTCACTATCAAATAGATCCTGCCATTCCTTCGGGTTGAAGTCACGAAGCAATTTCATCTGCTCAGGAGTAAGATTCCAGAAATCACCAATATTATGGACGGCACTATCAAAGCCGAACTTCTTCAGCGTCTCGTTGAAAGCATCCCATCCGTCCCATTCACTGCCTGGAGCATTCTTGTTGAATGAGTGCTCGCCTCCAATGCCTAAAAAACCATTAGTATACGCCGATGCAATATATTTTATCATCTCCTGTTGGTTTTCTAGCCATTCTTCCTCTGCTTTTTTCGCATTCTCATAATAGTCCAGTGTCTGTACCACGGTGTTGCTGTCATCGTTAATACGCTCTTTCAGACTGTCGATGCTCTCTTGCAAGTACTTGTTACTTTCCGTAAGGCGGTTCACAGCTTCTTCCACCTCCTTATCGTTTCCTCCGAACCATGAGTCGAATCCTCCAAACGTAAGCGTGTTAAGAATGTTATGCATACCATTAACAACAGAGTTCAACGGTTTCGTTATTATGCCTCCACTTAGCAAATCATCAAGAATGCCATTCTCAGCATTGAACATCAGGTCACTTAAATCCGCAAAGATGCTTCCTAGTCCGTCTTTCAGAAGATCGACTACTCCCAAAACAGCCGATACAATTTCTCCGGTTGCACCGCCCAGTGACGAGGCGAATTTTGACAATTCACTACCAGCCTTGCCAAGCACACCGCTTAGTCCCGATAATGATTTTCCCAGCGTCTCAGACAATTGCTGTATACCACCGAATGCGCCTGAGAGAGAGCCACTCTTTATCTGTGATATGGCGGACGATACGGAGTTGATGGCATCAACTGCTTTATTCGTCGCATCTCTCAGGTTGTTGCCGGTGGCACTGAACTCGTCTACGGCTTTCTTATAGGAGTCAGATATGTTTTTCGCTATCGTTTTGGCAGTGTCCAGGTTGGTCTTGGCTGCCGCCTTCTGTTCAGGCGTACCGTTCTTTATGGCGTTTTGGTAATCCCCTTGTGCTTTCTTGAGGTTTCCGTATGCATCTATCTCGGCATAGTAGGTGGTGATCATCCTTCGCTGTGCATCCTGTAGCTCGTTCGTCAGATCACCGATCTGCTTGAAGCTAACATCAGACAGATTGCCTGCCACATTTCCCCGCATATTGTTCACAGCCTCTACAATCTTCGACTGATCCTCTGGATCCATATTTCTGAACTCGTCAGACTTCATATACGCACGCAAAGAGTCGAGACTGTGCTCTATCTCTTCACGTAGCATCGACCCAAAATCACCAAACACCCCCGCCCAGTCAATATTCTGCTTTATTGCAGACAGATTGACATCGGCGATGGCTTTGTCCCTTTGTTCCCCCAGTGACAGCCGCTCACCCTCTGTCTGTGCTTCCTGTATCTTCTTCGCGTACTCCTCTGCTATGGCTAGCTTTCGCTGTTTATATGTGCCGTATTCCGTAAGATAGGAGTTCATGGCCTCTTTCTCTGCCCTGAGTCTGTCTTGCAGCTGCTTCTGCTCGGTGAAATCCTTCAGTTTGTCGAAGGAGGACGTATCTACGGAGACAGAAGAGGAGTCGAACGCTTTCTTCTTGTATCCGGGATTATTCTTTGCCTTCATATTCTCCTTAGCCTCGAATATCTCCTTCTGCCTCTGTATCTCCTTCCGTATATACTCCTCCTTGGCCCTGTCGATGGCCTGCATCTCCTTCTTGTTGTTCAGAGCCTGCTGTGCGGCGACCTTCTCACCGCCGTCGGCCATAGCATCGATGCGTGCCTGCTCAACCTGATTCTCCAAATCAGCAGCCTCCTTGGCGCGCTCATCAGCTTGCTTTTTCTCTATTTCGGCGAGCTTGGTGTCTTGGACTATCGCCTGACTCACCCGTTTCGGCCCTTTTGCCCCTTTGGATCCTCCCGACCCATGTTTCGCTGTGGAATACATGTCTATCTTTTGCTGACTCTCTTCTATCTCCTTGACATATTTATTCCACTGTTTCGATCCTTTCTGCGACACGTCTAAGGCTTCAAGATTGGCCTTGGCTTCCTTCTCCTTCTTTTCCCAATACGCCTTGTTCTTTCCTACCTTCCTCGTGTTCTGTATCCCTTCTATCTGTGCGATCTGGGCCTCTATGTCAGTCTTCTTCACATAATCCTTGATGGCCGCATCATAGACATACCCGATCTTGCCCGTGAACTTGGAGAGTATCTTTTTCCTACTCTTGAGAATGTTGTCCAGCTTCTCGTCCGTATTGTCCTTGAAACCTGACGTAAATTTGTTGATCTTGGTCTCTGTCTTTGATCTGTTGTATGCATTATTCAGCCCTTTTCCCATTTTCTCATAGAAGGAAATCATCTCGTCTATGCTCAAGGCATAGCGCCCGTGATAGGATTTAAGAGCTCTCTGCTCCAACGACTTGTACCAGTTCAAGGATTTCTCATCTGAGTTCAAATCAATTTTTCTTGACTTCACATTTCTTAGGAAGTTCACATACTCCTGGTTCTTCGAGGCCTTTTTCCCCAAGGTCATGACCGTCCTCTGCGAATCCAACTCAGCGATCTCTTTCTTCAAGGCGATTATGTTGGTCAGATGGCCTTCTTCGTCTATGTATTTCTTTATGATGGACGGATATGCCATGACCAAGGATTTCAATGCAGCGTTACGTTCTTCCGTCGCTGCTTTGTCGTCCGTTGCCTTTTCTATCAGCTCGTTTATGGCTTCCTTGTGTTCTTGCTCCTTCTGATTCACCTCTTCCAATGTGTTGCTAAGACTCTCGTTTACCGCCTCTGTCTCTGTGATGCTATCATGGAAAGCCCACATGGTGGCGATGAGACCTGTAAGCACTGTTGCGACAAGCACATACGGATTAGCTTTCATAACAGAGTTTAATGCAGATTGGGCGATCGTCAGTCCTTTCGTCGCAATTGTCTGTAAGGCTTTTGCCGTAGCGTCCGCCCTTGCAGCCACAGCCCAGCTTTTGGTCAGCACAATGTTTGCGATGAGCGCTGCCTTGTACACTCCGTAAGTGGCGATAAGTCCTACCAAGACCTTTCCGACTGTCTCGTAGTTCTGGATAAGAGATGTGGTCGCTTGTATCCCGCCCATGATGATACCTTCTGACGCCTTACCAATATCGTTCAAAGCAGCGTCCCATGCATCCTCCATCATGGAGATCTGACCGTTTATGGTCTTAGACGCGTTGGATGACATATTGTAGAATTTTCCTCCTGCTGAGGTCGCATCTATAAATGCCTGCTGGACTATTTCTGCAGATACGGCTTGACATTTCGTCTTTTAATGTGGCGATAGATTTTCCTGTCTTCTCAGAAATGATCTGTAGAGGATTAAATCCGGCATTAATCATTTGGTTAAGGTCTTGCCCCATCAGCTTTCCGGCAGCAGACATCTGAGAGAAAGCTAAAGTAAGCGACTTGAACTTTACGCTGTCCCCCATTGAAATATCTGATAATGCCTGTAAATATCTTATTGTATCTTCTGCCTGAATGTTAAAGCCAAGCATCATTTTCTCTGCACCTACCATATCAGAGACCGTTAAGGGGGATATTTTCGCCAGTTCCTTAATTTGAGGAATAAGCCTATTAGCCATATCCTTCCCAACCATTGTCTCTATGGCAGTATCCATAGACTGAAACTCTCCACGTACACGAATAATCTCGGAGGCCAATTGCTTTAATGCAGTAACTCCACCTATTACTCCCAAAACTTTTTTCAAGGAAAGAGAAAACCCTTCGCTGGATTGAACTGTTTTTTCAGATTCCTGATTAAAGGCAGAATATTCATCCTTCAATTTCTTTACAGTCAATCTTGCCTCTGCCTGCTGCTGTGTAAGCCCGAACAAAGCGGCTTTCTCTTCCTCAAGGGCCCTCTTTGCAGCTTTGTATTCTGCAAGCCTTGCCGATGCACTGATCGGGTTCGTCTTCAAGGCTTCCTTGTATGCTTCCCCAAGACGCTTGACATCAAACTGGACATCTTTGACAACTCGCTTCTGATCTATGATCTTTTGCGTCAGGTCATTGACCGTCTGCGAGGCATTATAAATCCCATTTTTGAAATCATGCTCCATTACGGCTCCAGCCTTGGCCGCTTCTGTCACCAGCCCCTTCATCTGTTGGCGAGCAGATGCCAACTGAGTTTCCAGGGCCCTGGCTGCTGCCGGTGCCTTGTTCACATCCATCTTCTTCAACTGGGCTTCCAATTTCTCGCATTCTTGTCTAAGACGGATAACCTCGTCATAGTCAGAGCTGACTTTAAAGTATAGTTTAGCCATATCTATTTCTTGTTTCTTCTTCTGCGTGAAGCCATATCCTTACCGCTTACCTTATTAACTTTCGTTCCGGTAACAGTGTGAAGCTTGTCACGCTGCATTAATACTAAGTTCCTGTATGGTATCTCGTAAACTACTTCACGGTAGGACAGATGCAAATTTTCCATGAACGATGCAATCTGACCGAGAAGAGTATCATTCCCTACGACTTCGGTTTCGCTGCCAGCAGGCTTACGTTCCTCGCTAAGCTGACAGCTTTGAGAAAAACCTTTGAGTCAATCATGGAAAGTGCCTCTTCCAGGGCATCTACATTTTCCTTATATGTCCCTTTCGCCAGCTCAACGCTCAGACTGTCATTACCTACAATGAGCCATGATAGTGCCTTACTGTAAGCCTCTGACTCACCAAGAGACAATAAAACATTCTTTAAATTTTCAGCCTCTTGTACACCTGATAGATGAGAAATGGCTCCAGCCAACTTGTGGATCGTTGGCGGGTAGACCGTGTAGCTCTTCCCATTAACGATTATTGTCCTAAAATCACTGCCTATAATGGATTCTGATACTATTTTCGCTCCTTGATTCATAAATAAAAAGAAAATGGGTGGAAGCTAAAAGCCCCACCCGTTAAACAATTCTGAAAACTAACCTGCACCTTCTTGGACGAGAGTTATTTTTTTCTCTACAGTCTTGAAAGCATCAGACAGAGAGGTAGGTATGCTTCCCGACTGTGTGGTATAGCCTTCCTTCGATACCTCATAGGAGACGGAAGTCCCAGATTTCACCCTCTTGGTCTTAACCGTCTGCCCGTCCAGCTTAACTGTTGCATCTGAAGGTGTTGCTATTACCGCAACATCTGTTCATGCTTCCTTTACCTCTTCTGAATCGAACCAGTATTCCGGAGCAATAGCTGAGTCTTTCGGCTCCAGTTCCACGGCACTTACCGGAAGGCCGATAGCCTTGTCTGTCGTCGCTTCACGGGCTCCGATGTCGGCGCGGGGAATGACGCAATACTGGTCGTCTTCGGTTTGGGCCACAATCAGCTTTTCGATGTTCACCTTACCTCTGGCTCGTTTCCATCCCTTGTCGGTGTTGATGACATCACCTCCCATGAGGTCTTTTTTGGTAGGGTAGTCGTACTCACCAATCGTAAAGTTGACGGTTACGTCACCCATCTCCTTGTCGCTGCGATAGGTCTGGCCGGTAAGCTGGTTCTTATAGTTCGTTCGGCTCGCTTCCGCTTCTTCGAGCGTCCATGTGTCGCCATGAACATTTTTAACTTCTTTCAATGTGTCACCCTGCAAAAGAGTGTACAGAGCTTGTCCGGTCAAATCCGCGGAAATCTCGCTCGTTTCTCCATATAAAAGTTTTTTGATATTCACGGCTGTGATTTTCTTTGCTTCTGCCATATTATTTCACATTTAAAATTTCAAACAAAATTCTTACATTCACATAGTGACACTTTAAGGATGTGTCCTCCTCTGTTCCGATTGTGTCGATGGAATAATGATAGGTGGTACCGTCATAGCGTCCAGTTATGCCGTCGAATAGCTCTTGCGCCTGTTTCTCCAGTTCATTCAGCCGGATGGTATTGGCTTCGCCTTCTTTCAGATCTGGAACACAAAGGTTTACTTCCGCGAAAGACTTCTTCCAGTATGTCTCTGGCTGCTGCTTTTTAGCGTGAATGACGATCCTTTCGGATTTCAATTCGCCAGTCAGTTTCTTGCCATGGGGAACAATGGATATTCCGAAAGGCTGGCAATCACGGTAAAGTATGTTCGCTATGTCGGTGGTTACTATCATTTTATTTCCTCCTTCAATCGTCTCTCGGCATATAGGGCTGCACCAGTCAAGACTTCGTAACCTTTGGATTCAACAAAAGAAGCGTATTCCGCCTCATTTCTTAACTCCAAGCCGTCATCTTGGACTGCGTACTTGTTTGACTTACGAAGCGTGCCGGTCCGGTTCTGGTAGCTGCCGTTCTTCACTGCGTAATCGACAGCTTCCTTTCCTACCTTATCTTCAACGGCTTTCACCTCGGCATAACCTTGCTCGAAAAAGCCATCCACGTCCGAAAAATCAAACTTTACATCCATAGCTCTGAGTAACCAAAATAATTCGTATTCTTAACCATGTAAACCCTGCCAGTTCCTCTGACATTCTCACCGTCCATACATCTGACTTCATCACCAGCTTTCAGGGAGATTCTTTTCTCGCAAACAACATGGAAATTCGGTCGGTACACCTCGCCGTTCTCCGAAGTAAACTCCTTGGTGGAATTATCGTCACACCGGCACTTGCACACGTCCTGCCAACTTTCCCCGCCGGTACCGGGAATAGGCCGGCCGAACTCGTCTGTTTCCATTGGAGTAGTAACCTTAACTTGTAAGGTATGTGGAGCGAATATCATATAAATCTGACTTTAGGTTTATCGCTTAACGTGTCCTCAAGGCCGTACTTCTTACATAAGAAAGAGTAGTATTCTTTCAAGCCCTGAGTATCCCAGGACATAGAAAAACCGTTCTCGCTGATGGAAGTGGCACGGAGTAATAGAGAGGGGATGAACTTCGCCATAGCCACCGACACAAGACCGATGTTTGACGGGCCCATCTCATCCTCTCCGCTTATTCCTGAAGACAGACTTATCTCCAAAAGGTCAGCCTCCGACAAGTTAATGCCGAAGGACTGAAACTTTTGTGATATGTAGTCATTTACTATCATGCGTTCATGGTTGACAAATCAAAGTTCACAATCAGGTTCGGGTTCGTAATCTGAGGAATCCACTCTGCAGTGTATTCCAGATAACGACCGTTCTTGTCCTTGTAACCGGAAATAAGCATATCACCGTCGGCTTGAGTGTAGTTACGTCCCGGCACGCCGTCAACAGCTTCGTAAGGAGTGTGGAAGCGCATATAACCAATCTTATCCTGTGGAAGCAGGGTGATATGGTCATCTGCGTAAATCTGCACGTTCTTTCCAGACTGGTCCATCACATAGTCTTCCTTGATTTCAATTGCCGGAAGCCCAATACCTGTGAAAATCTGAGAAGCAATTTGTGATGTAATCAAACCGGTAGAGAGATACATTTCATTGCCTGTAAGCTGCATCTTGAACTTGTCACCAAACTCAGCCGATCCGATGATGTTCTTTACGAATGTTCCTCGTGACATAATCATCTTCTGGAAGTTTCCATAATCAGCTTTCAGTGCATTAATCTGCTGCTGCAAATAGGTGATGAAGTTGGCCTTATCTCCTGTTCCGGGAGTGATGAACTTGAACGGAAGCTCTATATCCAACAAATCAATACCTCCGGCATTGTCGTCCTTATTCTTAACTTGAGCCTTACCTGTCATCAGCAATGAGCCTACAACGATGTCCATGCGCTTGTGTGCGGCAAGAAGTACCTGGCGATAATCGTCGTAAATGAAATTCACGATGTCCTGCATAGCGGCAACCTGGTCGGCAGTCTTGGCCGCATTAAACTTGTCAATCAAGTCCTGCAAATCAGACAGACGGTCAATGGAAATCTGATAAGCATCACCTAGATAAGCGATTTCACCATATCCAGAACCGATGTTCTTACGCTCACGGATAGGCTTTTCTCCATAACGGGAGTTGATGGAACCGGCCATTACTCCGGTAACGGTACCGATGTAGTCTTTGAATACACGGGTAGTAGTTCTGCGGAAGTCCAGATACTGCTGCCAGTAGATTGTATCCTTACGGGTCTGAAGGACGCGCTGGATAACGGCGTTAACGATGTTGGGGTCGTTAAACAGGGTATAGATAGTTAGCATCATATCTTAGTCCTCCTTTCTTTATTTGCTTGCGATAATACCAGCTGCTCTTAATGATGCGAGAAGAGCGTTGATTTTGTCTTTCTCATCACCACCAGCAGCATCATCAACCTTAGTACCCTGCTTTACCAGTCCCAAGGTGCTTGCACTTGCAGCATTGTACGTCGTGTTGTTGTCTGTCCAAGGAACTTCCACATAAGCCTTATTGCCTTCAACCGCAACCGGATATTTCTTCCCGGTTTGAGCAAATCCAAGCTGGATTCCACCCAATGCAGAAGATGAAGCTACAGGAAGTGTGTAGTTATTGGCGTTGGCTGTGATACCGTCCAGCTTCTTCTTGTCCGCTGCGCTCATCAATCCGCTTGCAGATTGCGTAGCGTCAGTGTAAACCGTTCCTTTTGAAGTTTGCTTTACATCGGGAGCGTTGAACTGGAAGTGTGGCATATTTGCCTTGTCGATGTCCGAGAAAGGCATCACCAACTTAGTCGGCTCAATCTCAAATGCTCTCATCAGAAGTGTTACCAACACAATACCTTCTTCAATCTTGGTACGGTCGTACAAGGCGGAGTTAGCAATCACTTTTGGGGTTGTTCCACTTACATCTGTTGCTTCATAGAGCACCGCTCCGACTTCCAGTGTCCCTCCGATTGCTGCGCTCAAAGTCAGTTCGTCATAATCGGCGTTCTGCTTGTTGATGGAATTGACGGCTGC
>ENA-ORSA01002130-ORSA01002130.1-human-gut-metagenome-genome-assembly--contig:-NODE-2130-length-14606-cov-3.651158_pt1 | contig 14606 bp, 13 predicted proteins | sample MGYA00242179_ERZ509142 | MGnify/ENA primary metagenome ERZ509142 (study PRJEB26280, sample SAMEA2338659) | human gut metagenome | biome: human gut; feature: human-associated habitat; material: faeces... | reverse complement strand
CAGGTGATGATATCCGGCAGACCGCCGTTCTGCTGCAAAAACTTGTAAAAATCCAGATCGTTGTTGCCGACGATGAACTCGATATTCACATCCGGCAGCTGCGCCTGGATATAGGGTGCATAGTTTTCGTACAGGCTGGTGGTCCACAGATACACTTGAATGGTCTGGGCATCCTCCTGCTCCTGTACCTGTTCTGCGCTTTTTGTTCCGCATCCGGTCAGCAGGGAGACCGCCATCACCAGTGCCATAAGCACGGAAAACATGCGGTGCAATGTTCTTTTGTTCATCAAATCGTTCTCCTCACAACTCTTGGGCAGCTGTCGTTCTGCACTCCCGAATACCGCAAAAAGGCATAGGTACAGCACGACAGAGATATAGGATTATATTACCACCGCCATGAGGGATTTTCAATAAAATTTCATATATTGATCCATAAAAGCAACGCATGTTCGATTCCTTTGCGTCAGTCGATGCGGCTTTTTGTATCAACGCACAGGGTGGGCGGAAAACTGTGGGGGCAGCCTGCGTTACTGAACCGCGCGGATGGCTTCTATCGTGATGTTGTACTGTTCTGTCACACGGTCAAACCATTCCTTTGAGCCTTCCAGTGTGCCCGCACGCAGCACCCATTTTCTTATAACATTCCTGAATCGTCATAACTCTTAGCTCCGCCTTTCTTTGTTTTTCATACCCGTGGCATTGTACCGTCACAAAAGTATCGTTCACACTCGTTGCATTTTGCTGTACCCTCAACATTCTGCATCTTCTTGTGTTTATTATCAAAGGCACACGTTCCAACCTGGTGAGCCAAGTATATCACATCCAAAAGAAAATGCGAAGGTCATCTTTCGCATCCGAGAAGTCAAGGGTTCGAATCCCTCTAGGTCCACTTTTGGCAGCAGTGTAATGGTGAAATGAACCCCAAAAGTTAGACAAAAATCAAACTAAGCGGCCCCAACGGTCTGAATCCTGTACTGCACAGGGCTCAGGCCGTTTAGTTTTAATTTGATTCGGCGATTGTTGTAATAGTCGATGTACTCAACAATAGCCTTTTCCAGCTGGTCAAGGGAATCAAATTTTTCTAAATAGAACAGTTCAGTCTTGAGCAGTCCAAAGAAGTCCTCGGCAACCGCATTGTCCAGACAAGTGGCTTTCCGAGACATGCTTTGTGTAATGCCCTTTGCCTTCCGTAGATTCTGGTATCAGTGCAACTCCGGCCAGTAAGCCTTGTTGGCAACGATCCGATCGTCCGGAAATCTGTTCTTGACGTTTACATGAATAAGCGGTACGATACCATTAAGACCGCAGAAAAAGAGCTGGCGAACGATGCAGGATAAACCGGCACAGGGGGTGCTTTTTTGAACATCGAAAAAATCACGCAGGGAAAAAATCTGACCGACACGGAGCGCACCGTGCTGGAATATATCCTGGACCACCTGGATACGGTACAGACCGAGGGTGTGCGCGGGGTGGCGCGGGCGAACTATACCTCCACCTCCACCATTATGCGGCTGGCGCGCAAGATGAATTACAGTGGCTTTGTGGATATGTGCTACAAGCTGCGCTCCTTTACCGAGACACCGCATCAGACCATGCAGGAGGAGGAAGATTTCCTCAACGGCTTCAGCACCCAGTCCTTGCTGAACTACAACACCTACACCCAGCTGAAGATCTGTGCCGAAAAGCTGCTGGAGCAGCGGGACAAGATGACCTTTGTCTATGGTACCGGGTTTTCCGGCACGGTGGCCACCTACCTGACCCAGAAGCTGGTGAACATGGGCATCCTGTGCTTCAGTGCCACCGGCGGCGACTCGGTGGGCATTTTTGAAAATACCCTGGACCGGATGGGGATGTTTTTCTGCATCTCCAAATCCGGCGAGACCTCGATGGTGCGCGACAAGATCAAGACCGCGCAGGAAAACGGGGTGTTTACCGTGGCCATTACCGGGGAGCAGGAGAACAGCGTGGGCCGGTACGCCGACCTATGGTTCCGGGTGGAGAACCAGTGGAAGCTGGACGACCAGAACACCATGCCCAACACCTTTTTTCCACAGGTGATGATGCTCATCGAGCTGATTACCTACGAGTACCGCCGCCTGTGCATGGAAAACGGCATCAAGTAAGGATATTTGTGCGTTTTACACAAAAAAATCATGGGTTCTTAAACAAAAGTAATAGAAACGCGTTACTGTTTTGGGTAACGCGTTTTCATTTGTTCAAAAATTGTTTACAGTTGCGTTGTTTTGTGGGATAGTAGCATCACAGACCCGGCCGGGTCCCAGGGGATGGACGCATCCCAGGAGAATGGTTTTTGGAATTGTAAATGAAAAGGAGTCAACCCATGAAGGATAAGGTAATGGATGCATTGCAGCGGTTCTCCAAAGCAATGTTCATCCCCGTTCTGATCCTGCCCATTGCCGGTATTCTCATCGCTGTGGGCAACCTGTTCACCAACGTCCGGCTGCAGGCAGTGCTGCCGTTCCTGAACAACCCGGTCACCATCGGCTTCGGCACGCTGCTGTCCGGCTCGCTCAACGCCATCCTGGGCAATCTGGGCGTTATCTTCTGCGTGGGCCTCAGCGTGGGCCTGGCCAACAAGAAAAAGTCTGAGGCAGGCTTTATCTCTCTGCTGGCCTTCCTGGTGTTCCTTAACGCCATGAACAAGTTTATGAATATGCGTGGTATGCTGGTGGAGGGCAGCCTTTCCGGCACCGGCCAGGCCATGGTCCTGGGTGTCCAGGTGCTGGACATGGGCGTGTTCATCGGCCTGCTGCTGGGCATCGTGGTGGCTTACATCCACAACCGCTTCTGCGAGACCGAGTTCAACAACGCCTTCCAGATCTACGGCGGCACCCGTTTTGTGTTCATCGTGCTGATCCCCGTCATGGTGGTGCTGGCAGTGCTGTTCACCTTTGTGTGGCCGTATGCACAGGCTGGCATCAATGCGCTGGGCGGCTTTATCCGCAGCGCAGGCAACTTTGGCCTGTTCATCTACGGCACGCTGGAGCGTCTGCTGATCCCAACCGGCCTGCATCACCTGGTCTACACCCCCTTCCTGTACACCTCTCTGGGCGGCACTGCCACCGTGGGCGGCCAGGTGCTGGAGGGTGCCCGGAACATCTACTACGCTGAGATCGCTGATCCTTCCGTTGCCGTGCTGAGCCAGTCCGTCATCTGGGACGCTCGTGGCATCTCCAAGATGTTCGGCCTGATCGGTGCCTGCCTGGCCATGTACCAGACCGCTCGCCCCGAGAACCGTGAGAAGATCAAGCCCGTTCTGATCACCGCCGCCGTCACTTCCTTTATTGCCGGCGTTACCGAGCCCATCGAGTTCAGCTTCCTGTTCGTGGCTCCCATCCTGTTTGTGGTCCATGCCGTTCTGGCTGGTTCCAGCTTTGTGGTCCTGAACCTGCTGGGCTGCCGTGCCATCGGCCCCAACGGCTTCATCGACTTCCTGCTGTACAACCTGCCCCTGGGCATTGGCAAGACCCGCTGGCCCATCTACATCGCTGTGGGCGTGCTGTACTTCTTCCTGTACTATGTGATCTTCCGGGTGCTCATCGTGAAGCTGAACCTCCACACCCTGGGCCGTGAGGCAGAGGGCATGGAGATGAAGCTCCACTCCAAGTCCGAGTACAAGGCCAAGGTGGCTGCTGAGAACGGCACCGCTGCTGCCCCTGCTGCTGACAACACCGTGGACGCTGCTGTCATCGTGGAGGCTCTGGGCGGCAAGGACAACATCCTGAAGGTCACCAACTGCTACACCCGTCTGCGTACCGAGCTGGCAGATCCCGACAAGGTCCAGGACGATGTGCTGAAAAACCAGACCGGTGCTTCTGCCGTGATCCACAAGGGCAAAAATGTCCAGGTGGTCTACGGCCTGAAGGTCAACGCTGTCCGCAAGGCAGTGGACGCTGAGCTGGGCCTCAGCGGCGAAGAATAAGATCTTGCATTCCAACACCCATATCAAAACATCCAGTAAGAGGGAGGGTAATATTCCATGAAAAAGTTTTCCATCGTCATTGCAGGCGGCGGCAGTACCTACACGCCGGGCATCGTCATGATGCTGATGCACAGCCTGGATCGGTTCCCCATCCGCAGCCTGAAGCTCTATGACAACAACCCGGAGCGTCAGAAGACCATTGCGGATGCTGTGGCCCTAGCTATGAAGAAGGTGGCACCGGATGTGGCCTTCAGCTACACCACCGACCCCAAGGAAGCCTTTACTGATGTGGACTTCTGCATGGCCCACATCCGCAGCGGCGGCTACCCCATGCGAGAGCAGGACGAAAAGATCCCCCTGCGCCACGGCGTGGTGGGCCAGGAGACCTGCGGCCCCGGCGGCATTGCCTACGGCCTGCGGAGCATCCCGGACATCATGCAGCTCATTGACTACATGGAGGCCTACAGCCCCAACTGCTGGATGCTCAACTACTCCAACCCTGCCTCCATCGTGGCAGAGGCCTGCCGTGTGCTGCGGCCCAACTCCAAGATCATCAACATCTGCGATATGCCGGTGGGCACCCTGCGCCGCATGAGCTACATCGTGGGCAAGACCCCCAAGGACCTGGACGTGAAGTACTACGGTCTGAACCACTTTGGCTGGTGGACCAGCGTGAAGGGCAAGGACGGCACCGACTACACCCCCCAGCTCATTGACTATGTCAGCAAACACGGCTATCTGACCCAGAAGGCCATTGAGACCCAGCACATGGATGCCAGCTGGCAGGAGACCCACCGCAAGGCGGCAGACCTGCAGGCTGTTACCCCGGATTGCCTGCCCAACACCTACCTGAAGTACTACCTGTTCCCGGACTATGTGGTGGAGCACAGCGATCCCAACTACACCCGTGCCAACGAGGTCATTAACGGCCGCGAAAAGAACGTGTTTGGTGCTGCCCGTGCCATCACCGCCTCCGGCGAGTTCCACGGCGATGAGTTCAGCATCGACAACCACGCCAGCTTCATCGTGGACCTGGCCCGTGCCATTGCCTACAACACCCACGAGCGGATGCTCTGCATCGTGGAGAACAAGGGTGCCATCAGCAACTTTGACCCCCACGCCATGGTAGAGGTGCCCTGCCTGGTGGGCAACGACGGCCCCGAACCTCTGTGCCAGGGTGAGATCCCCACCTTCCAGCTGGGCATGATGAACCAGCAGGTCGCCGTGGAAAAGCTGGTGGTGGAAGCCTACTGCGAGCACAGCTATCAGAAGCTGTGGCAGGCTCTGACCCTCAGCAAGACCGTGCCCAGTGCCAAGGTGGCCAAGGAGATCCTGGACGACCTGATCGTTGCCAATAAGGACTACTGGCCCGAACTGCACTAATGACAGCGTTTCTGAAGCGCTGCCCCGGATATTCTCTGTCCCCATGAAGTAAGCCGAAGGGGCTGCTGCACAAATACCGTGCAGCAGCCCTTTTTCTTGCGTTCACGGTGCAAAGATGTGGAAAACCAGCGTCAAACGAGCAAAACGTTGAAGACTTAAAGCATCAACTCCCCCTGATTTCCCGTTTCGGAAATCAGGGGGAGTTTTTTTCTGCCGCAGAAGATAAAAACACCGACAGCAGCGCAAAAACATCTTCTGACCAGCAGAGAAAGAGGCGGCTGCCATCGGATGCAAGGGGATGCTTTTTGAATTCACAATTCTTTCACTTTCTTCTTGCCCGCAATACCCTTTCCGATACACCCGGCAAAGCAGACAGTGCACTTCAGCCCGGAATCCTTAAAACCATCCATACACACGGTGTGTTTGGAAAAACAGAACCGATACAGTGAAAACGCACTGTGTTTCTTCTTGTGGATGACTTATTTTGTGCATATTGACGTTTGATTTGAAAGAGTATACAATATCGTTGTCAGCAAGGTGTATGAAATGTATACTCTAGCCGAGGTGAGTATGATGAAATCAAACCGCGAATTGGTATTGGAACTCTTGCTGCAAACCGCAAAGTCCGGAGATCATCCCAACGGGTTGAGTACACAGTTCATGGCACAGCGGCTGAATATCCAGCGCACCAACCTGAGCAGTGTGCTGAATGCGCTGGTCCGTGACAAGAAGTTGGAAAAGGTCAATGGCCGCCCGGTGCTGTACCGGCTGGCAGGAGATGCCGTGTCCACGACATGGCGGGACGAGAGCTGCTTTTCGGAGCTTCTTGGCCCCCGGAACCTGCTGTACCCGGCCATTCAGCTGATCAAGGCAGCGGAGCTGTATCCCGGCAGCCCGATCCCGATCCTGATCAGCGGGCCGGTCGGCTGCGGAAAGACGGAATTCCTGAAGGTCATGTTCCGCTTTGCACAGACCCATAACGTTCTGACGGCATCCAGTCAGATGATCCGGCTGGACTGCTCGGAGTACCTGGTCGATCCCAAGAGCTTCCACCGGAAGCTGTTTGATCCGGCCGATGGACTGATCTCCCATATGGAAGATCACTTCATTGTGCTGGAACAGGTGGATCGGCTTGCACAGGGGGAGCTGAAGGAACTCACAAGCCTGCTGCAGAACCGTGAAGGCGGCCTGCTGGCGGCGGTGATCAACGAGGCGTCGCAGGAGGCATCGGTCCAGAACGCTGCTGCAGGTTTCTTCCCGGCGCAGATCCGGCTGCCGGCGCTGTCGGAGTGGTCCCTGTCGGACCGGCTGAACCTCATCCGGCGTTTCTTTACACAGGAAGCCGGGTGCGTCGGCAAAAAGATCATCGCGGGTTCGGAGCTGCTGATCTGCCTGCTGCTTTATCCCTGCAGGGAAAACCTGCGCCAGCTGCACACGGATATCCGCATGGGCTGTGCCAATGCGTATATGCGCTGTTACGAGCAGAAAACCGACAGCTTGACGGTAACAGCCTCCGATATGCCGGACTACGTCCGGCGCGGGCTGCTCTCCATCAAGGAGCACCGGACCGAGATCGAGGAACTGATCCCACAGAACTACAATTTTTCCTTTTCTTCCCAGGGAGTCCACGCACAGCGGCTGGAGAGTGCAGACATCAAAGACAACCTCTACCAGTACATTAACAGCCGCACCAGTGAGCTACTGCAGCGGGGCATCCCGGCGGCAGATGTCAACGACCTGATCGTGCTGGACATCAACAATGCGTTCTCGCACTATTCCGGCGGTCTTGCCCGTCGGGTGGTGAACAAAAGCCAGCTGGCAAAGCTGGTGGATGACCGGTTGATCCGGCTGGTGGAAGCATTTTTGCAGCAGGCAGAACAGCATTTTTCACGGCTGTATCCGGCGGCGACCTTCTATGGCTTGTGCCTGCACCTGAGCAATGTTCTGCAGCACACCGACAGCGTGGAGCGCAGATTGACCAGCGATCAGCTGCTGCAAATCATCAACACCCATAAAAACGAATATGCCTTTTCCTCCCAGCTGATCACGAATGTGGAAAAAGAATTCAACGTCACCCTCCGTCCGGAGGAATCCGCATTCGTGGCGCTGTTCCTGTGTGAGGATGGGGAGGAGACGAACGACACCCGCCGTCCGGCTGTCCTGATCGCCATGCATGGGCGCGGGGTGGCCAGCGGCATTGCAGCCGTGGTCCGGTCCATCAGCGGAGGCGAGATCACCGCCTACGACATGGACCTGGACAAGGACCTGCAGCTGGTTTACAGCGAGCTGAAAAACCGCATTCTGGAGTGTGACTGCGAGCGCGGCATTCTTGCCATTTATGACATGGGCAGCTTCAAGCAGATGTTTGAGATGATCCAGCAGGAATGCGGCATCGTGATCTACGCCATTCAGGTACCCATCACGCTGATGGCCATTGAAGCCGCCCGCCTTGCCCCGAACACCGGCAGCCTGACCTCTCTGCGGGAGACACTGGCCGATGCGTTCCAGGACGTGTCGGCCCTGAGCGAGAGCCTGTTCTACCGCAGTGCTGCCAGCCGGGTGATCATCACCTGCTGTGCCAGCGGGCAGGGCGGTGCCGTTATCACCAAACAGTATCTGGAAAAGCATCTGGATCTGGATGGTATCGACGTGATCCCTCTGGCCATCGCAGACCGGAAGCTCCTGATCCAGGAGATCAACCGCATCCGCGAGAAGCACCAGATCCTTTGCCTGATCGGCATCTATGACCCGCAGATCTACGGCCTGCCGTTCTACCCGGTCAACGAGGTGTACACGACAGAGCTGTACACACTGGCAGACCAGCTCCACCTGAACATCAAAGGGGAGCAGGAACGTAGCAGCACCCGCAAGGTCATTCTGGACCATCTGAAAACCGAGTTCACCCATGTGGACGGCGAACGGATGGAACAGCTGCTTCCGGCGGTCATGAAACAGCTGCGCTGTCTGGCCGATGCCATGCAGCTGGAGCTGTCCATGGAGCAGGAAGTGGGGCTGATGGTGCACATCGCCTGCTGCTTTGAGCGGCTTGTGGCGGGCACCTGCAGCCCATCGAACCGCTGGGCGGATGAGATCCTGCAGGAGGATGCAATTCTCTACCAGAAGCTGCTGGAGATCCTTGCCCCGATGGAAACCGCCTTTGGCGTAAAGCTGCCGAAGGAAGAATTTGCCAATATCATCGTGATCCTGAAGAAATTACAAAAATAAAGGAGTGACCCGTAAATGAAAAAGTATACGGCAGAGGACATTGTCATGAACCTTGTCTGCAACGGCGGCGACTGCCGCAGCAAGGCGCTGGAAGCCATTCAGGCGGCGCGCAAGGGCAACTTTGAGCAGGCGGATGCGCTGATGGCGCAGGCGCAGCAGAGCATGCATCTGGCACACAATTTCCAGACCGAGCTGATCCAGGCAGAGATGCGGGAGGACGAGTCGGAAAAGGCGGAGCTGAGCCTCTTGATGGTTCACGGGCAGGATCACCTGATGGACGGCATGGTCGTGTACGACCTGGCCAGTGAGATCATCGAGATCCTGCGGGAGCGCAAACTGTAACGTTCAACAGGAATCCGTGTGCCGGAGCTGCCGCAGGGACAGCGGCCGTATCCCGGGGTGGTTTCCGGCACAGGGAGCTTGTTGTTGGTTAGATCCAGAACATCGGTTTTGATTTTTCACAGGAGGAAAAAATGATGAAACACCTTAAAATCACCGTCGCCTGTGCAGGCGGTATGTCATCTTCTATGATCTGCAATAAGATCATTGCAGCAGCAGCCAAGAAGGGCTACGAGTGCGAATGCAAAGCATACGGCACCTCCGAGGTGGGCAAAGCGATCGAGGGCAGCGCAGTGCTGCTGATCGGTCCGCAGGTGGCTTTCCAGAAAGAAAAGCTGCAGCAGCAGTACCCGGATGTGCCCGTAGAGGCCATCAGCATGATGGACTACGGTATGATGAACGGCGAGAAAGTGTTCAACGATCTTGCTGCAAAATACGGCTGGTAAAGGAGGCCGCAGCAATGAGTGAGAAAAAGAGCTTTGTGGAAAAACTGATGCCTGCTGTGGGCAAGATGCAGGAGAATATCTATGTCAGTTCCATCACCGGCGGCATGATGAACGCCATGCCCGTGCTGATGGCAAGTGCCATTTTCCAGCTGATCTACAGCTTCCCCATCCCGGCCTGGACGAACTTTTTGCAGAGTATCGGTCTGTACGGCCTGCTGACCACGGTCGTGGATGTCTGCAACCTGACCGCCCTGTTCATCGTGTTTGGCATCGGCCGCACGCTGGGTGACAAAAAGGGTGTGGACGGCGTGCAGTGCGGTCTGGCCGCCCTGCTCTGCTTCCTGATCATCACCCCGCTGGACGTGCTGGAGACCGGCACCTACATCAGCACCAGCAGCCTCGGTGCACAGGGCATCTTCACAGCCATCATCGTCGCCCTGGTCGCTCCGTCCCTCTACGCCTTCTGCATCCGGAAGAATATCGTCATCAAGATGCCGGCTGCCGTCCCGGAATTCGTCTCCAAGAGCTTTTCCGGTATCCCGGCTTCGCTGGTCACCGTTGTGCCCTTCGTTGCCGTCCGCGGCCTGTTCTCCATGACCAGCTGGGGTTCCTTCACCGGCTTCATCTATCAGGTGGTCCAGACCCCGCTCACCGCGCTGGGCAACTCGCTGCCGGCGCATCTGATCGCAATCTTTGTCAGCTGCTTCCTGTGGTGGTGCGGCATGCACGGCACGCTGGTCGTGTTCGGTGCCTGCATGGCCATCTGGACCGCCCCCCATGATCGAGAACCTGAATGCCTACAACGCAGGCCTGCCCATCCCCTATGTTCTCAGCTTGATGTCCTTCTTCATGATCGTTCAGTTCCTCGGCGGCCCCGGCTGCCTGTTCGGCCTGTATCTGAATCTTGCTTTTGCCACCAAGAGCGAGCGCTATAAGGCAACGGGAAAAATGTGCCTGGTTCCCGGCATGTTCAACATCATTGAGCCGGTCGTCTACGGTCTGCCCATCGTCATGAACCCGGTTCTGCTGGTGCCGTTCTGCGGTCTGCCGGTCGTGTTCTATCTGGCCTATTATCTGCTGGCCAGCGCGGGCATCATCGGAATTCCCTGTGTGTCCCTGCAGGTCATGTGCATTCCTGCACCCATCGCCGGTTTCCTGCTGGGCGGCGGTGTTCGCCTGGGCATCTTCTGCCTGATCTGCCTGGCAATCAGCTGCGTGGTGTATTACCCGTTCGTCAAGATCCTGGATGCACAGGCTCTGAAGGAAGAAAAGGCAACCGCTGCACAGAATGCGGCAGAATAATACGCGGTGTTTTTGAGCATTGCAAGTTAAAGAAAGCCGCCGCGGCCGGGTGCCTGTATCCGGTTCCGGCTGCATCGGCTTTTCTTTTTTACGCTTTTTTACAGCAAGGAGGTAAATGAAATGGCATTCCCGAAGAACTTTTTGTGGGGCGGCGACATCAGTGCCGCACAGATCGAAGGTGCCTGGGATGAGGACGGCAAGTCTCCCACGGAAGCAGACTATCTGCTGGGGGCCGACAAGTCCAGCTTTCGCATGGCCTACTATCAGATGCCGGACGGCACCGAGGGCAAGGTCCCGGTGATGAGCGGTATGCTGCCCAAGGGCGCAAAGTACATCCTGAAGGATGGCGTCTTTTACCCCAACCACAAGGCGACCGATTTTTACCACCACTACAAGGAGGACATCGCCCTGCTGGGTGAGATGGGCTTCAGGGCGCTGAATCTCTCGATCTCCTGGGCACGCATTTACCCCTACGGTGTGGAAAAGGGCGTGAACCAGAAAGGCGTGGAGTTCTACCGCGATGTGCTCAAAGAGTGCCGGAAATATGGCATCGAGCCGGTGGTCACGCTGTACAAGTACGATATGCCGGCTTTTTACATCGAGGACTGGGGCGGCTGGTCGAACCGGAAGCTGATCGACGAATACGTCGAGTTTGCAAGGGTCTGCCTGACTGAGTACAAGGGTCTGGCCACCATCTGGAACACCTTCAATGAGATCAACGTTCCGCTGATGATGTGCAAGATGGCACACCAGACGACCGATGATCTGCAGCGCGGCTACGAAGAGGTCCACAATCAGCTGGTGGCATCAGCAAAGGTGGTGCAGCTGGCCCACCAGATCGATCCGGCCAACAAGGTGGGCTGCATGTGCGCAGGCTTCTTTGCCTATCCGTATACCTGCGATCCCAACGACTTCCTGAAGCTGCAGCAGGAGGCGCAGGCGGGATTCTATCTGTTCTCGGATGTCTTTGTGCGCGGTTACTACCCCAGCTATGCAAAGTCGATCTTCGACAAGGAAGGCGTCGTGATGAATGTCTCCGAGGAAGATAAAGCAGACCTTGCGGCCGGTAAGGTGGACTTTATGGCGTTCTCTTACTACAATTCCAGCTGCATCACGACCCATGAAGTGGATGCGACCGCAAAGGGCAACATGATAGGCGGCATCAAAAACCCCTATCTGGATGCCAGCGAATGGGGCTGGCAGATCGACCCGGTGGGCTTCAAGCGGGCACTGCATGAGCTGTACGATCGCTATCAGCTGCCGCTGCTCGTGATCGAGAACGGTCTGGGCGCACAGGACACGCTGGAAGCAGACGGCTCCATCCACGACCCGTATCGTGTGGACTACATGAAACGCCACATTGCTGCCATGAAGGAAGCCGTGGAGGAAGGTGTTGACCTGATGGGCTACACTATGTGGTCCTGCATCGACCTGGTCAGCGCCAGCAGCGGTGAGCTGCGCAAGCGCTATGGCTTTGTCTATGTGGACGCCCACGATGACGGCACCGGCACCTTCAAACGTTACCGCAAGGACAGCTTCTGGTGGTACAAAAAGGTCATCGAGAGCAACGGCGAGGACCTGGGCTGAGCGCCCCGGCGGATGTCCTGAAATCCACGCAGGGTTCTGCGTGAGCGCCTGAAAAAGCACCAAGAAAGCATCAACTCCCGCTGGTTTCTGTAACAGGAAGCCAGCGGCTTTTGTGTATTCGGAGAATGGAATCACTCGGCGTATGTGCTGGCCTTCTGCGTCATCACCTGCATCACCTTTGTGGGAATGTTGTTTCTCTTTCGACCGGTTGCTTGTCGATGTAATTCAATGCATTTCTTTTTGCGCACGCATCTCTATTTCATGAAAATGCCCCCATTCCGGTTGTCCGGAATGGGGGCATATATCAGAGCAGACGGGGGGTGCTTTAAGCGTTACGGCTTTTTGTGCTCCGGGTTTTCACAGCGGCTGTGGCAGGACGCACGGTTGCCGCCGCAGCCCTCGCCCTTCCAGCCGCCCTGCTTGGAGATCCACACAACGGCCAGTGCAAACAGGACGGCCAGCACCAGCAGGGTGATAATTCCACGCAGTGTCAACATTTTAAAAACCTCTTTTCCTGCGGAACGTTTCCGCCTTCAGTATACACGATTTTGCCCCGGAGCGCAACCGGAATGCCGCGCGGAAAAAAATTTGAAATTTTTTGGAAAAATGTGCAACAAAATCGGTGTTCAAATCGTCTTATAGGTACAGGAACAAAAACCGCTCCAAGGGGCGCTGAAGGAGAATGTGTGTATGAAAGGAGAAGCACGCACTATGGAAACGACAATGACCCGGGAACCGATCTGGAAGCTGTGGGTAGATACCCAGCGCCGTGTGGTGTCCTTTCATGAGGAGGCCGGTTCCCAGCTCATGGAATTCCGGGACCGGGATATGTTCCTGCGCTGCATCGACGGGTATACTGCCCAGTTGTATCGCTATCAGTAAATACACAAGGGAAAATGCCCACAGCTTTTGGTCAGCGTGTGCAAACAGGCAGAAACGATCCAAAGCTTGAGCTGATTTATGATTGATACGGAGACCGCCCGGACGAAAAATGTCCGGGCGGTCTTGGCTAAGCGTCAGATTTTCTTCGCGCACTTAAAGAAGCGTGGAGCAGATCGGTATTTGTTCAGGAGATGTAAGTATGATGAATTATATAATAAACGGTATTCAAGCTCTGAAAGAATCATTTTTTTTAGGCATATTCATTTGTATTGCAGTGAATGTCTTGCTGTATCTTTTCAAAAAGCGCAGGAATTTCTCATGGAAATGCATACTTGAGGCAATATTCTGCATTTACTGCGTCACACTGGCAAGACTTACCGGGATTTTTACATTGCATTTCAGTCTGAATGGCGCTTTCAATTATAATCTGGTTCCGTTTGTCGGGAGTTCTATTGTCCCTGTTTTGCTGAACTTCGCTTTGTTTTTCCCTCTCGGTTTCTTATTGCCGCTTATTTTTCGTTCATGCAGAGGAAATTGGAAAAAGGTTGCAGCGATTTGCGGCCTGACCTCGTTAACCATCGAGCTTTTGCAGTTATTGGGCGGCAGATATGCGGAAGTGGAAGATCTTCTCATCAATACACTGGGCGGATTTTCTGGCTGCATTGTTTCTGCCGGCATAAGCGAGAGAAAGGCGAATCGCAAAAAAGCCGTGCGTTCCATTGCATCACTGTGTCTCGCACTGACGCTCTGCTTTATTGGAATTTATGCAGTCGGCAACAATGAAAAGCCGTTGCCGGACGGACTGTCTGCTGTTGAAAGCAATATTGTTGAAATCCATGTATATTCTCATGGCGAACAGCGCAGCGCGGACGTTGATTCTTACATATATCGCACTTTTGCAAGCCAGATTGCGAATTGCGGAGGTCATCTGCTGGAAATTCAGAAACCTTCTGAGAGCGGGGTCTGGAATGATTCGGACTGCTTTATCGAAATCATATATGCTTCCGCTCAGACAATCAGGTTTGAAAATGCCGAAGATTTCTCCATTGAAAACGCTGATCGGCTTCTGTATATTGCTGGCCAAAACATTCTATACTGGGGTGATTCGGGGTATCAGAATTGTTTGGACTATACCAAAATGGATGGAGAACTACAGGCTCATAAAGAAGAAATCCTGATGGAATACAGAGAGCTGCTGCGCTCATTCGTGATTGCTTCCACCAGTAGCAATTCCGCCGTTTTGCCCGCAGGCGGTTTTCCTTGACAGAATTTTGCGCTTGCTGTATAATTTTCGCTGTATTTCACCGAAAATAGAAATCACAGGCAAGGATGGGAAGAGTACGTTCCTGCAAACCGCAGCAGAGAGTCCCGGCAGCTGAAAAGGGACCCATGCGGTAGACAGAACATGGCCCCGGAGCCGCGCGGCTCAGCGCTTCGGCGCAGGCTGCGATGGGTGCGCCCATTACAGCGTCAGGGTATCGCGTGCCGGTTTCGGCAGG
>ENA-ORSA01002129-ORSA01002129.1-human-gut-metagenome-genome-assembly--contig:-NODE-2129-length-14606-cov-14.950313_pt1 | contig 14606 bp, 9 predicted proteins | sample MGYA00242179_ERZ509142 | MGnify/ENA primary metagenome ERZ509142 (study PRJEB26280, sample SAMEA2338659) | human gut metagenome | biome: human gut; feature: human-associated habitat; material: faeces... | reverse complement strand
TTTCCCTATATAATTCAGATATGGTAAGCGCTTCATATTCCATGTTGTTTGTGAGAAACCTATACACCTTACTTGTTGCATAGTCCTCATAGGTTGCCATTCTAAGTTCTTCAGGATACCATTTGGCAGTATGTAGTCCTGTTAATTTGATACGTTCATCAGAAATGATACCAGTACTCTTGTCAACTTCGGCTTCTGATACAACTTCAAAAAGCATGTTATCTTTTGCCCTAGTAACAAAGAATGCATTCTTCTTAGTTATCAACTTGAAGAGTCTGTTGAAATCTACATATCCTCTGTCCATCAAATAGATAGCAGAAGGTTCTATGTAGAGATCATCAAGAGCTTTTACATCATTAACCGATGCAGAAGTCAAATAAACTGAGACTGGAAGATTTCCTCGCAAATCGACTAATGTGTGCATTTTGATGCCACCTTTGTTTTTGCGATACTTTGCCCAAGGACATAATTTGAGACACAGACTTATAGTACTGCTATCAAAAGCATATACCATGTTGTCTAGGTCTAATCTGAACTTGTCTTTGACATAAAGAGGACGTACTTTTTTCAAAAGAACGTCTGCAAAATCTTTATAGATATGCCAATCTCGCTTCTCGTTAGCTTTTGCTAGAGTATTACGTGGTACAGCATAACTAATACCACAATGGTAAAGTTTGCTGGAGAGTGCCGTAAGGCAGTTTTCTATATCTCGAAGACTATCACGACCTGTTAATTGAGCATAGCTCATTACTAGGAATTGGTCTTTGCAAGAGAAGTTTCTTGCTCTGTAGTTTCCCTTATAACGGTCTACACAAGTTTTGAAATCACGTTCTGGTATAAGTGACATAATCTGAGAGAATATAGTTTTGCCTTTGTTCATCGCACACGTATTTTAAATATGCGTGCAAAGATACAAAATCAAATCGAATACACTATAAAAAGTCCGTAAACTTTTGAGTATTAATAACTTATTTAATAATCGTCTCGTTTTAACGGGACACTAGTGATTAATAATATATAATATACCTTCTATGTAGAGGATGGTAGCAACAGCGAAAAAAACTGAATACTGAATACTGAACACCCTTTTTAGGCATTATAAGCCTGTAAAGGCAAAAGCTTTCCAGCCTGCCCAACTTTGTGATATATCCATTAGCCACGATTCATGGGCATAATGAATTTGCCAACAAAGCCTGTCCCTGCTTTGATGTAAAGAAGGAGTGGGGGAAGGAGTAGACACAAAAAATAGCGGATCTTCACAGACCCGCTATTTCCTAATTTCCTATTTTTTCTATTATGTTAATTTTATTTAAAAATTTTCTAGCCTTATACAATGCCCTGAGCCATCATAGCCTTAGCTACCTTCAGGAAGCCGGCTACGTTTGCACCCTTTACGTAATTTATGTAACCATCTGGCTCAGTACCATACTTCACGCAGTTAGCGTGAATATCGTTCATGATGTCGTGGAGCTTAGCATCAACCTCCTCACGAGACCACTTCAGACGCTCTGAGTTCTGGCTCATCTCAAGACCTGATACTGCAACACCACCTGCGTTGGCTGCCTTACCTGGAGAGTAGAGAATCTTAGCATCCTGGAATACCTTGATAGCCTCTGGAGTAGAAGGCATGTTAGCACCCTCGCTTACTGCGATTACGCCGTTGGCGATGAGAGCCTTGGCTGCCTCCTCGTTGATTTCGTTCTGAGTAGCTGATGGGAGAGCGATGTCTGCCTTCTCAAACCAAGGCTTAGCACCTGCAACATATTTTACACCATACTTCTCTGCATACTCCTTGATACGGCCACGCTCTACGTTCTTGAGCTCCATGATGTAATCGAGCTTCTCGCGGTCGATTCCGTCTGGGTCGTAGATGTAACCGTCTGAATCTGAACATGTAACTGGCTTAGCACCCAACTGGAGCAACTTCTCCATAGTGTACTGGGCTACATTGCCTGAACCTGAAACCAAAACTGTCTTGCCCTTGATGTCAATACCCTTGGTAGCGAGCATGTTGCAGAGGAAGTATACGTTACCGTAACCTGTAGCCTCAGGACGAATCAATGAACCGCCGAACTCCTGACCCTTACCGGTCAAGACGCCCTGGAACTGGTGTGTCAACTTCTTGTACATTCCGAAGAGGTAACCTACCTCACGGCCACCTACACCGATGTCACCAGCTGGAACATCCTCGTCTGGACCCATGTGACGATAAAGTTCTGTCATGAAAGCCTGGCAGAAACGCATTACCTCGTTGTTGCTCTTGCCACGTGGAGAGAAGTCAGAACCACCCTTAGCACCACCCATTGGGAGAGTAGTAAGAGAGTTTTTGAATGTCTGCTCGAAAGCCAAGAACTTCAAAATACCCAAGTTTACTGACTTGTGGTAGCGAAGACCTCCCTTGTAAGGGCCAATCGCGTTGTTGTGCTGTACGCGGTAACCCATGTTAGTCTGTACGTTGCCCTTATCATCTACCCAAGATACGCGGAACTGGATGATGCGGTCTGGAATGCAGAGACGCTCGATGAGGTTTGCCTTCTCAAACTCTGGGTGCTTGTTGTACTCTTCCTCGATAGTACCGAGAACCTGACTAACTGCCTGAATGTACTCAGGCTCGTTTGGGAATCTTCTTTGGAGATTCGCGATTACTTCTGATGCTTTCATAATCTTTAATCTTTTATTGAGTTTAAATTCTTATTTTTTATTTCTGATTGCAAAGATACATGTTTTTCTCGAAAACACCAACAAAAAGAAAGAAAAAATGCAGAAAAAGTAGAAAAAAGATATTTTTTAACATTCTTAATCACGATTTGTAGCGTTTTTGTGTACGCACACCTTATTATATAAGAGACGTTTTTCGGGGTTTAAGCCTTTATCTCTGTTTTAAGGAATCTTGCATTCTGACGACTTCTGTTTATCTATCCTGCGCCATAGGGCATAGATGAGCAGGATGACAGCGTAGAGACCGATTACCTGAGGCAGACTGATTCTTACGTTTTCAATACTTGCTCCAGGCAGCATGCTGATCAGTTTTATGGCTGTATTCAAAAACTGGGTGATGCTGGTCAGGGCGCCTGATGTAAGGCTGATGAGTGGGGCGACAACCGGTGCTATGGGCGCCCATAACGTGAGTGGGGAGAACAGGATTAATGCTGCTCCAAGATATAGGATGAGGGTTGCTGCGGGAATGGCGATGTAATTGGTGAGAAGTGAATAGCACGATATTCTGCCGAAGGTGTAGACGATGACCGGAAGGGTTCCTATCTGGGCTGCCAGTGAAACGCAAAGGAGTCCCCATGCCCAACGGATGAAACGGCTGCGGATGGGGAGGAGGGAATAAAGGGGTGTGAAGAACAGCAGAATGGAGGCTACGGCAAGGAACGAAAGCTGGAAACTCAACTCGAAAAGATAGAGCGGACTGATGAAGAGCATAAATATATAAGCTGAGGATAAAGTGTTGAGCGGCAGACCGGTACGATGGAAAGCTAAGCTTAAGCTGTAGGCTGAAAGCATGATGGCTGCACGGACTGCACTTGCCGGCAATCCTATGAGAAAAACGTAGGTCCAGATGGAGATGAGGGACAGGATGATGGTGTAAACTGAGTACTTTCTGCCGCCTAGCAGAAAGATGAAAAGCTGGAAGATAATGCCTATATGAAGTCCGCTTACTGCCAAGATGTGACTGGCTCCGGAAATGGAGTAACTGTTTCGGGTGTTCGAGTCGAGTGCGCTCTTGTCGCCCAGCGCCATGGCTGCGATGACTGCATAGTCTTGCTGTTTTACGTGAAGGGAAACCAGTTTGCTTTCAATATTGCTTTTATAGCGTTCGGTATTGATTTTTGCCCGTGTGAGGTAAGGCAGTTCCTGCCAGTTTTTCAGTTGTGTAGAGGTTTGGGAATCAGCTATTTGCTTGCAGGTAAGAAAAGCCCCAAGGCTCAGAATGCATAAATGAATCATCACGCATTGGGAGTAGATGAGAAACTGGTGGCTCCTGCTGAAGTAAGCTTTTTTGCTTAAAAACTTAGTAAGGAAAAAGATGATGCTGCTAAGGGCGCATGAAATGATGGAGATGATGAGCCAGAAGCGCATATTGAAATCATCATAGCCCCATTTGGCTATGATGATTCCGATCGTCAGTGTGAGGCTGATGGTCATGAGCGGGGTGAGGGGTAGCGCTTTCATCATTCCTCTTTTCTTTTAAAAGATAATTTATTTCCTATTTCTTGAATCCGAAGATGCGCTTGATGAATTTCTTCACAGCGTTTTCTTGCTTCTGTGGATTTACGATAGGGGTGTGCTTGTGTGCAGCCGGCTTGTCGCCCTTTTTTGGGGCTACGCCTCTGCCACGGCCGTTGCTGCCTGGGCGAACATTGTTCTCGGTGCCTGGGCGCTTCTGGTTGCTGTTATTGCGGCGCTTCTGGCTGTTGCTGTTCTTTGGCTGCTCGCCTGGCTGGGCTGGCTTTCTGTTCTGCTGCTTTGCGTTCTGCTGCTTGTTGCCCTGCTGTGGCTGCTGCTTTGCGTTCTGCTGCTTGTTACCCTGCTGAGGCTGCTGTTCGTTGCTGCGTGGTGCTTTTTCCTGACGCTCGTTTGGCTTGTTTGGCTTGCGCTTGTGAGAAGTCTGGTCGCGGTCTTTCTGTCGGCGGTTCTTGGCACTGTTCTTTCCGGCCTCGCCGTTTTTGCCGTTACCGCGTCTGTTGTTTCTTCCGTTTGCGCCTTTCTTCTTCGGCTTGTTAAGCTTGATGTATTCAGGACCTTCGCCGCATCCCTCAGGGAGAGGCATTTTGTCTACCACCTTCTCCAGGAACTTCTCTATCTGCTGGAACCAGTACTGGTCTTCTTCGCTCACGAAGGTGATGGCTCTACCATCGCGGTTGGCACGGGCAGTACGGCCGATGCGGTGAACGTAATCTTCTGTATCGTGAGGAACATCGTAATTGATGACCAACTCAATATCATCGATGTCGATTCCGCGCGCCACAATATCGGTAGCTACGAGAACATCATACTGTCCGCTCTTGAACTTGAACATCACATCATCGCGCTCAGCCTGTTCCAGGTCGCTGTGCATGGCTCCGCAGTTTACTCCAATCTGCTGGAGAGAAGCTGCGAGTTGCTTCACCTTGAATTTGCTGCCGCTGAAGACGATGACGCGTTTCAAGTCGCCCGCCTTGAAGATGTCCTTGATGATGGTCATCTTCTGGGTTTCGTAGCATACGTATGCTTCCTGCTTGATTTTCTCGGCTGGCTTGCTGACGGCAAGTTTGATTTCTACCGGATTCTTGAGCAGGGTCTTAGCCAGTTCTTCTATCTTCTCAGGCATGGTTGCCGAGAACATGATGGTCTGGCAGGTCTTTGGCAGTTTTGACGCGATGGTCTTGATGTCGTCAGAGAAACCCATGTCGAGCATGCGGTCGGCCTCGTCAAGAATGAAGAAACTTACCTTGCTGAGGTCTACATTGCCCAGAGAGATATGGGAGATGAGGCGGCCCGGGGTGGCGATGACTACATCGGCGCCCATGCGGAGGCTGCGCAACTCCTGATCGTAACGGTTGCCGTCGTTGCCGCCGTATACGGCTACGCTGCTCACGCCCTGCAGGTAATAGCCGAAGCCTTGCATCGCCTGGTCTATCTGCTGGGCGAGCTCGCGGGTTGGTGACATGATGACGCAGTTGATGGCGTCTTTCGGATAACCGCCGTCATCGAGCTTGCTCAATACTGGCAGCAGATAGGCTGCGGTTTTGCCGGTTCCGGTCTGGGCTACACCCAAGACATCGTGACCTTCTAATATCTCTGGAATGCACTTTTCCTGTACTGGAGTGCATGTGTCGAAGCGCATGTCATATAATGCGTCGAGCACGTTGTCGTTTAAATCTAATTCGTCGAAATACATTCTTCTATAGTTTACAGTTTATAGTTTATAGGGGAGCATGGCTGCTATAAACTCTTAATTATTAATTGATAATTACCTCGGTGCCTTGCGGTAGCAGAAGTAGGCTACGATGGCGAAGAGGAAGTTTGGAAGCCACGCTGCCAGAACAGACGGGAAGTTGGCCTGGATGGCGAAGGTGGCAGAAACCGTCTGCAGCATGATGTAGCCGAAACTCAGCGCAAGTCCAACGCCCAATGCTGCTCCCATGCCGCCCTTGCGCTTGCGGGCTGAGAGGGAGACGCCGATGATGGTGAGGATGAACGAAGCGAAGGAAGAGGCGATGCGCTTGTGGTATTCTACCTCGTACTGCACTACGTTGCCCGAACCGCGGTTAATCTGCTTGGAGATGTAATCGCGGAGCTCAGGACTGGTGAAGGTTTCCTGCTGACCCTTGGAATAGACCAGGTCGGTAGGTTCCATCATGATGATGGTGTCCTTCTGGGCTCCGCTCGTAATATGCTCCTTCATGCCCTGGAGCTTGCGGATTTTCCAGTTGCTCAGTTTCCAGTGATACTTGCTGTCGGAAATGGTGTCGTACTGGATGTCCATCGCTGTAAGGTGGCTTACGAGTTTCTTGTCCTGGAACTTGTCGAGACAGAATCCGTAGCCGCGTTTCATGCTGTTGTCGTAATGCTGCATATAGGCAATCACTCCCTTGTCTACCTGCAGCTGTACATTCTCGGCACTGGTATTCTTCTTCTTGTTCTTGTACATCGTCTCGAAGTTCTGCCTGATGACGGTTCCGTGGGGAATGACGTAGGCTGAAAGCCCGAAGGAGAGGGCTGATAGCAGCACGCAGGTAATCATGTATGGGCGAAGGAGACGCTTGAAGGATACTCCCGACGCCAGGATGGCGATGATTTCGGAATTGCTTGCCAGCTTGGTGGTGAAGAGAATGACCGCCACGAACACGAACAGCGCACTGAAGAGGTTGGCAAAATAGGGCACGAAGTTGGCGTAGTAATCGAAGATGATTGCGCGCGCCGGTGCATGGTGCTCTGTGAATTTTGACAGGTTCTCGTTGAAGTCGAAGACGATGGCGATGGAGATGATCAGGGCGATGGAGAAGAAATAGTAGCCCAGAAACTTCTTGATAATGTACCAGTCGAGCTTCTTGATGTACCTGAACGGGTTGAGAAACCGGAATATGCGCAGGAACCAGAGCTTGTGAGCCAGCCAGCGCACAGCCCTGATGAGCCACCCGAACTTGCGGGAAGCCCATCGGCCGGTGCGGTAGAGTCGGCGGTGTTTTCTTATTTTCTTAAAATCTTTCATGATGCTTGCTTACTTAAATTCTTCGGCCAAGCTGGTCGATGATGGAATTCTTCCATGCCACGAAATCGCCCTGCTCGATATGATGGCGGGCATCGGTCACGAGGCGCAGATAGAAAGAGAGGTTGTGGATGCTGGCTATCTGCATCGCCAGCAGCTCCTGGGCCTTGAAGAGGTGGTGGAGGTAGGCCTTCGTGGTTACGAGGTCGATGTCGCAGCCGTCTGGATCTATCGGACTGAAGTCTTTCTCCCACTTCTTGTTGCGCATGTTCATCGTGCCCTGATAGGTGAAGAGCATGGCGTTGCGGCCGTTGCGGGTCGGCATTACGCAGTCGAACATGTCTACGCCGCGCTCGATGGCTTCGAGGATGTTCTGCGGGGTTCCTACGCCCATCAGATATCTCGGCTTGTCTTTCGGCAGGATTTCGTTCACTACTTCTATCATCTCATACATCACCTCGGTAGGCTCTCCTACGGCAAGTCCGCCGATGGCATTTCCGTCGGCTCCCTTGTCGGCAATGTATTTGGCTGCTTCGCGGCGCAGTTCCGGGAAGGTGCAGCCCTGAACGATAGGGAAGAGACTCTGCTGATAGCCGTAGAGGGGCTCGGTTTCGTTGAACCGCTTGATGCAGCGGTCTAGCCAGCGCTGGGTGAGCATGAGGCTGTTCTTGGCGTACTGGTAATCGCTCTGTCCCGGTGGACATTCATCGAAGGCCATCATGATGTCGGCTCCGATGATGCGCTCGGTGTCCATTACATTCTCCGGTGTGAAGAAGTGCTTGCTGCCGTCGATGTGGGAGCGGAACTCGCAGCCTTCTTCCTTGAGCTTGCGGATGCCGGTGAGCGAGAAGACCTGGAAGCCGCCGCTGTCGGTGAGGATAGGACGGTCCCAGCCGTTGAACTTGTGCAATCCGCCTGCTGCCCTGATGACGTCAAGACCTGGGCGCAGGTAGAGGTGATAGGTGTTTCCGAGGATAATCTGTGCCATGACCTGCTTCTTGAGTTCCTCGAAGTGGACGCCCTTCACGCTTCCTACGGTTCCTACGGGCATGAAGATTGGGGTCTTGATCTGTCCGTGGTCGGTGGTGATGATGCCTGTACGCGCATCGCTTGCTTTATCTGTTACTTGTAATTCAAATTTCATTTCTATTCTTTTTTATCATTTTCCTCAATGTTGAAGTCTGTAGGGTTTTTCACCTTCTCGTCGGTCAGCGCGAACTGCCAGACGTCAGCCACGTTCTCTACATAGTGGAAGTCTACGCCTTTGAGATATTTCTCCGGTATTTCCTCTACGTTCTTCTGGTTTTCCCTGCACATCACGATGTGCTTGATTCCTGCCCGCTTGGCTGCCAGAATCTTCTCCTTGATTCCGCCTACCGGGAGCACTTTGCCGCGGAGGGTTATCTCGCCGGTCATGGCTGTGTTGGCACGCACCTTGCGCTGGGTGATGGCTGAGGCGATGCTGGTGGCGATGGTGATTCCGGCAGAAGGACCGTCTTTCGGGGTAGCTCCCTCAGGCACGTGGATGTGGATGTTCCACTGCTCGAAGATGCGGTAGTCTACCTGGAGCAGGTCGATGTGCGACTTGACGTATTCCAGTGCGATAATGGCTGATTCCTTCATCACGTCGCCCAGATTTCCGGTCAGGGTGAGCTTGCCTGCCTTGCCCTTGCTGAGCGAGGTTTCGATGTAGAGGATTTCGCCGCCCACTGAGGTCCAGGCTAGTCCGGTTACCACTCCTGCATAGTCGTTGCCCTGGTAGATGTCGCGGTTGAACGGCGGATTGCCCAGCAGGTCTTTTACTTCGGCAGGGGTGATGGTGTAGTTCTTCAGCTCCTGGTTGCAGGCAAGTTTGTAAGCCATCTTGCGCAGACTCTTGTCAATCTGCTTCTTCAGCTGTCTTACGCCGCTCTCCCGGGTGTAGTGCTCGATGATGAACTCGAGGGCATTCTTGTTGAAACTTACCTTTGGCGAAACCTTGTCGAGTCCGGTGCTTTCCAGCTCTTCCGGTACGAGGTGGCGCTTGGCAATCTCTGTCTTCTCTTCGGTGATGTAGCCGCCTACTTCTATCAGCTCCATACGGTCGAGGAGCGGACGCGGAATGACGCTCAGGTCATTGGCTGTGGCGATGAAGAGTACCTTGGAGAGGTCGTAATCCATATCGAGATAATTGTCGTGGAAGGCATTGTTCTGTTCCGGGTCCAGCACTTCGAGCAGGGCTGATGCTGGGTCGCCGTTGAAATTGCTCTGCGCCACCTTGTCAATCTCATCGAGGATGAAGACCGGATTGCTGCTGCCTGCCTTCAGCATGTTCTTGATGATGCGGCCCGGCATGGCTCCCACATAGGTGCGGCGGTGACCGCGGATTTCGGCTTCATCGTGCAGACCGCCCAGCGACATGCGTACATACTTGCGCTTCATGGCTGCTGCGATGCTCTTGCCCAGACTGGTCTTTCCTACGCCCGGAGGACCGTAGAGGCAGAGGATAGGACTCTTGCCGCCGCCGTTCAGTGCTCTTACGGCGAGGAATTCCAGGATGCGTTCCTTCACATTCTCCATGCCGTAGTGGTCGTGGTTCAGAATGCGCTTGGCACGGGTCAGACTGAGGTCGTCCTGGGTGTAGGAGTTCCAAGGCAAATCTACCATGGTCTGCAGGAATCCTATCTGTATCGAATAGTCAGGACTCTGCGGGTTCAGGGTGTCGAGCTTGGCAATTTCTTTCTTGAAGATTTTGGCAGTTTCCTCGCTCCAGTTCTTCTTTTTCGCCTTCTCTAGAATCTCCTTCTTCTCCGGACTGGCGTTGCCTTCTCCCAGTTCTTCCCTGATGTTCTTGATCTGCTGCTTGAGGAAGTATTCCTTCTGCTGTTCATCGAGGTCGTAGTGGGTTTTGTTCTCAATCTCAGTCTGGATGCGTAGCAGATGGCGCACCTTGTTCAGGGATCTGATGGCAATCATGATGCGCTCGCTGAGATTTTCCTCTTTCAGCATCTTGATTTTATCCTCGATGGAGAAAGGGAGGAGGGAGCACATGAAGTTGCACTGCATGTGAATGCTCGAGAGTTCGTTGATGGCCTGGATGGCCTCATCAGTATAGTTGGCGTTTGATTTGATATAGTCTGTCGCTTCGTAATGGAAGTTCTCGTAGAGCATTCTGAAGAGTTCATCGTTGTTCTCGTCAGGCCATTTCTCCGGAAGACTTTTTACGTCAATTACTGTGTAAGGCTCTTTTTGAACGAGATGTTTCATCTGACATCTGCCCAGACCCTGGATGATGATGCTCATCTGCTCTGTGCCAGGCATCTTGATCACCTTGATGAGTTTGGCGAAGACACCTACAGGGTAGAGGTCTTCTTCGTAGGGCGATTCTGTATCTTTGTTCTTCTGGCAGAATACGCAGAATATGGTGTCTGGTTTCTTTTCCAGCATCCGGACGAGATTCAGACTTTCCTTTCTGCCCACAACGATAGGGGTCATGTTGGTAGGGAAAACTACAATATCTCGCATGCAGAGGGTAGGGTACAAACCTTCTTCCTGGTCTTCGATCAGGGTTTTCGGGTCGCCCTCGTAATCTGCAATCATTTGTATTCGGGTACTTGTTCTTCTATTATCCATTTTGTTATGATTTCTATTTTCCGTGCAAAGGTACTCATTTTTTATGAAATATCGTGGAAGATGATAGATTATTTAATAATAAAATTGCTTTTTCTATATATTAGTACCCGTTTTTATAGATGTAAGTAGCTGCTTTTGCAGGTGGAAGTGGCAATTTCTGCTGCTTGCGATAAAATAAATCGGCGGCGCATTCGTTTTCTTCTGTAAAGAGACAGAAGAATTTATGGGTAATTTTCGATTTAAACAGTTTGAGATAGAGCAAGACCGTTGTGCCATGAAAGTGGGAACTGACGGCGTTTTGCTGGGTGCATGGGCGCAAGGTGGCAGGCGGATTCTGGATATCGGTTCCGGAACGGGACTGATTTCGCTCATGATGGCGCAGCGTTTTCCTGAAGCTGAGGTCGTAGGGATTGATATGGATGCTGATGCCTGCGGACAGGCGAGGGAGAATGTGATGGCAAGTCCGTTTCGCGACAGGGTGGAAATAGAATGCTGCAGACTGCAGGATTTCGGGGGAACTTCGGAAGCTGCTGAGGCTTTGGAAACTGCTGAAGATTTGAAGTCTGCCGGTGTTTTTGATGCGATAGTGAGCAATCCTCCGTTCTTTGTAGATAGCTTGAAAAATCCGGACAGTAAGAGGACGATGGCGAGACATACGGACAGTCTTCCGTTCCGCGATTTGTTTGCGGGTGTAAAACGGCTGCTTTCTGATGACGGTATTTTCTCTGCAATTGTTCCCGTAGAAGTAGTGGAGCAGTTTGTTGCAGAGTCTTGTATATTAGGTTTTTATCTTATACGGAAGTGTGGTGTGAAGACGGTAGAGCGCAAGCAGCCAAAGCGCTTTATGCTGAGTTTTGCCAAGCATCGCATTTCGCCTTATGAAGAGCATGTTGAAACGATGATGGATTCGCAGGGAAACCGCTCGGAATGGTATAGGAAAATAACGGAAGAATTCTATCTTAGTGAGTAGTGATTAGTGATCACTACTCACTACTTAAAGGTTCAGCTTCTTCTGTACCAGTTTGCTGATAGCTTCTACTCTTTTGCTCTGGCGCTGGATGTCTTTATGAATATCATCGCGCACGGCATTGATGTCGTTGAAGAAATCGGCAAAGGCAGACTGAATCATGTTCGGCTTGCGGTCGTTCTTGTTGGCAAATGGGTTCACCACCATCTTGATTCCTTTTTCTTCCAGGTGAACATCAATCTCTGCACCCGTCATCACAGGGTCGCCATCATAATGGATTACGCCTGGCTGACTGCGGGTGATATGGAGCTTCTTGCAGCGGAACGACTTGATCTTCGAGTTCTTGTCCAGCGTCTTGTTGAACATGTCGAAACTTACCTGAGGCGCCTCGATTACATCGAATGGTTCCATGATGACAACATCCATCAAACCGTCGCTCATGGATGCTTGAGGGGCAATATAGGCATTGTTGCCATACTGAGATGCGTTGGCACAGGAAATGAGGAACGCCTTATACTGCTTGGTGCCCGTCTCGTCCTCCAGCGTGTAAGTCTCAGGCTTATACTTCAATCCCTCGCGCAGGATATTTTCAGCATAAGTGATAGGACCACGCTTGCCGCTCTCGGCAAACTTCATGCTGACGAAAGCGTCAAAGCCCATGCCGCAGGTGCAGAAGAACGGGTGGTCGTTGATGACACCATAATCCAGATCTCTAATCTGGCATTGGTTGATGACCTCTATGCATTTCTTCAGGTTCATTGGGAGCAGCAGATGTCTTGCCAGTCCGTTGCCCGAACCGCAAGGCAGAATGCCGAGGGCAGTATCGGAGTGAACCAGTGAGCGGGCCACCTCGTTGACGGTTCCGTCACCGCCAACCGCCACAACCACATCTACATGGTTGTTCTTCGCTTCGGTAGCAATTTCCGAAGCGTGCCCAGCTCTTTCAGTCATTCTTATCTCGTACTCAAAAAGTTCTTTGTCCAAAACAGAATCTATCAGACTGGGAACTGCCGCCTTGCTGGCTGTTCCTGAAATCGGATTCATGATGAAAAGTATCTTTTTCTTCATTATATAGTCAAGAGTTTGTAAAATTTAGGCTGCAAAAGTAATAAAAATACCCAAAATAACAAGAAATATCGATTAAAAAAACTATAAAAGTAAACTTTCTTATAAAAAAAGCCATTTATTGAGTTCTTTTTTGTATCTTTGCACCCTGAAAGTTAGAAAAATATAAAAAAAGAAAATAAAGTACACCTATTAATAATGGGACAATTACAAGAAAGATACAAGAATTATCGTGAACCTCAGAAGTATATGGCTGCCGGTGTGTATCCATATTTCCGCGAGATCACAAGTAAGCAGATGACAGAGGTAACCGACATCGATGGTCATAAAATCCTGATGTTCGGTTCTAATGCTTATCAAGGTTTGACTAACGACCAGCGTGTTATTGATGCAGCAAAGGCTGCGCTCGACAAGTATGGTTCTGGTTGTGCAGGAAGCCGTTTCCTCAATGGTACGCTCGATTTGCACGTGCAGCTCGAAAAGGAGCTTGCTGAGTTTATGGGCAAGGATGAAACTTTGTGTTTCTCTACAGGATTCTCTGTAAATCAGGGTGTCTTGGCTTGCGTAGTAGGTCGTAACGACTATATTATCTGCGATGACCGCGACCACGCAAGTATCGTAGATGGCCGCCGCCTCTCATTCGCTACCCAGCTTCACTACAAGCACAACGATATGGAAGATTTGGAGCGCGTGCTCTCTAAGCTCCCTGAGGAGGCTATCAAGCTCATCGTTGTTGACGGTGTGTTCTCTATGGAGGGCGACCTGGCTAACTTGCCTGAAATCGTTAAGCTCAAGCATAAGTACAACTGCTCTATCATGGTAGACGAGGCTCATGGTCTTGGCGTATTCGGCAAGCAGGGTCGTGGTGTCTGCGACCACTTCGGTCTGACCGATGAGGTAGACCTCATCATGGGTACATTCTCTAAGAGTCTGGCTTCTATCGGCGGTTTCATCGCATCAGACAAGGATACGATCAACTTCCTCCGTCACAACTGCCGTACTTACATCTTCAGCGCCTCTAACACTCCAGCTGCCACAGCAGCAGCTCTCGAGGCTCTCCACATCATTCAGAATGAGCCAGAGCGTTTCGAGAATCTCTGGGATGTAACCAACTATGCCTTGAAGCGTTTCCGCGAGGAAGGTTTCGAGATTGGCGAGACAGAGAGTCCTATCATTCCTCTCTACGTACGCGATGCTGAGAAGACATTCGTTGTTACCAAGATGGCTTACGATGCAGGTGTGTTCATCAACCCTGTTATTCCTCCAGCTTGTGCTCCTCAGGATACATTGGTACGTTTCGCACTCATGGCTACTCATACTAGAGAGCAGGTTGAGCAGGCTGTCCAGATCTTGAAGAAGATTTTCGTAGAAGAGGGAATCATCAAGTAAAATCAGATTTGCCGGTCTGAAATCAGATTTGCCGGTCTTCTCGGTTTGACAGATTCGGGCAGTCGGTTTCTGATTTAGAAGTTCAGCAAGTATGGTTGCGGTTCTTTTCCGCCACTATATATAATAAGGTATAAGGGCAATTCCGGATAGGGGTTGCCCTTATTTTTTGCCTGTTTCCCAGCCATTTTGCATTAAAATGCATATTTTTTTGAAAAAAGTTAGGGAAAAATTTGGTGGAATCGAAAAAATGTAGTACCTTTGCACTCGCAATTCAGAAATGATGCTTAAAGCAATGCTTAAGAGGTGTCGTAGAGATGAGTAAGCGGGGTGTAGCGCAGCCCGGTAGCGCTCCTGTTTTGGGAACAGGTGGTCGCA
>ENA-ORSA01002126-ORSA01002126.1-human-gut-metagenome-genome-assembly--contig:-NODE-2126-length-14623-cov-10.223778_pt1 | contig 14623 bp, 15 predicted proteins | sample MGYA00242179_ERZ509142 | MGnify/ENA primary metagenome ERZ509142 (study PRJEB26280, sample SAMEA2338659) | human gut metagenome | biome: human gut; feature: human-associated habitat; material: faeces... | reverse complement strand
GCATGGCGAACAACCTCAACCAACTTACCAAGCTGTCGCATCAGAGAGGTTTCCACGAAACCCATGTGTATGTGGTGGACTTGTTGAGAAGATTGAAATCCATCCTTGGCGAGTATCGCCAAGCAAGTCCAAAATCGAAGCCATGCGGAATAGGCAGAAAGGAGGATGCTACATGATAGGCAAGCTAAAGAAGGGCAGCTCATTTGCTGGTTGCATCCGCTATGTTACAGGCAAGGACGAGGCGAAAATCCTTGCCTCTGATGGCGTGTTACTCGGCACGAATGCCGAGATGACGCAAAGTTTCGAGCTACAAAGGCAACTAAATCCAAGGATTAAGAAGCCTGTGGGGCACATAGCTTTGAGCTTCAAGCCCGAGGACAAGCCACGTTTGACGGATGAATTCATGGCTAAGATAGCCCTTGAATACATGCAGATGATGGGGATAAAAGATACTCAATTCATCATCGTAAGGCATCACAACACCGACAATCCACATTGTCATATCGTGTATAACCGCATCAATAACGAGGGCAAGCTCATATCAGACAGGAATGATTACAGGCGTAATGAGCAAGTGACCAAGGCTCTTAAATCCAAGTATGGATTTACCTACGGAACGGACAAGAGCAATACTAATACTCGCAAGTTACGCAATGCTGAGCGTGCCAAATATGAGATTCACAATGCAGTCAAGGATGCCTTGAAAGTCGTAGAAAATTGGCAAAAGTTCAAGAATGAACTTGCAAAACGAGGTGTTCACTTAGAGTTTGTCTATAAAGACAAGGAGCGAACCAAGGTACAAGGCATCCGTTTCAGCAAGGATGGATATAGCTTCAAAGGTACGCAGATTAGCCGAGGCTATAGCTTTGGCAAGCTGAATGCGAGATTTGAGGGAACGGAGAACCTTTTATCAGCAAGAGCCAGCTCTGCTCAGCAATATGAGCAGGGCTGTCGCAAGAATGAGCAGGTGCCATCCATATCGGAGAGCAGCCAGGACCCTTGGGACGGTATTTCTTCCATTGGACTTTTTGCTCCAGCCAATGCTCAGACCTTTGAGCAATTCCCAGAGGATGAATCATCCAAGAAGAAAAAGAAGAAACGCAGAAGAGGCTTTAGCCTTTGATGCAAGTTACAAACCATTCAAACAACAAAAGAAATATGAAAGAAGAACTATTGGAAGCCATCTACGGCACAGTTGAGAGATTGGAGCAGAAAGTCGATGAACTTTCTGCTTCACCAAAGAACGCAGGAGCGGAAACAGTTCTCAGCTCTGCAAGTATTGATACAAGCAAACTTGAAAAAGCCATCCTTTCTGTATCTGCAAAAGAAGAGGAAACTATTGGAAAATTGGCAAAATTAAGAGAGGCGATATGTGTCTTTGTTGACCTTACCAAGAAAGAAGCAAGCAAAGATGAACAGCGAAGCAAACTCTTGTTTGATACCATTAATCAGGTGAAACAAGAGCAGAATGTCACATCAAAATTTGTACAGGACAAACTTAACGCAATGGACAACACACCTCAAAAGAAAGTCGTAACCCATCGCTTCGAGCCAACTTCAAAGTATGTTCTTCTTTTCATTGGTGGCTTGGCTCTATCTCTTGTCATATCCATTTGGGGCAATCTAACCCTATGGCGAGAACACCAAGACTGGGAGGAGGCAGACTTGAAATATCGTGCTTTGAAGATGGTTCTTCCATCTGACGACCCGAATATTCACTACATCGAAAAGCATTTTTCTGTTTGCCGAGATGAGAAAGTTATAGATGATGTAAGAAATCGTGTTGCCGCCTACGAGGATTCTATTCGCCATCATCATGAAATGGTTGAAATGGCTGCTTATAAAGATAGTATAGCCAATAAGCTTTTGCAAGAATCACATCGCATAAAACGGGCTATCAAAAGCTCAAAATAAAGTTTCTGGAAACTAACTATACTAAATGAGAGGGAAATAAACTTAATATATTCCCCTCTCATTTATTTAGTGTAAACTTGCATTTAGGATAGTTTGAACACCCATAAAAAGAGCCATATCTTCCTTTGCGTAAAACTAACTGACCACCACATTGTGGGCAAACGCCTTGCCTTATTAAACTCTTTGCTCTATATTGCCTGTCGTGAACATTATGCTTGTGCTGTCTTATTTCTTCCTTGTCAGCTATTGTGTAATATCGTTGAATAGTATTGACAATCCAATCTACTTGTGTAGCATTTAGAATAATGTCATGATATTGAGATATTGCCCAATTTAAATTACATCTGTTTACAACTATATGGTTACTGACATGAACTTTCAACTCTGCTGAATTATTGAAAACAACAATCGGAATTAACGGAATGTCAACAGAACATTTAAGCAAATGGCGAAGAAATCTTACATGTCCCTCATTCTGCTTTATAGGATTGTAAAATTGGTGTTTACTTTTGTAGATGACCTGCGTCCAATATTCAGAATTCTCGCCACCTAATATCCAGCCTTTATACCCCTTTGTCTCTATAACGAATACCCCATAAGGTGACACGACGATATGGTCAATTTGAGTTGAGTGCCCATTACTCTCAAACAAAAAATCATTGAAAATTGTGTACTCATCTGGTAGCTGTAACATTTTCTTATGCACCAACTTCTCGGAATATTTACCTTTCCACATTGGCATCTTCAATTTAATGAAGATAGCCAATGCAAAGAATACTATCAAACAAATTATTGCCATATTCTGCCAAAGCTAATATATTCGTTTAATCCATCTTTTGCTTGCTTCAAATCCCCATTGGACATGCCATTTTCTACCTGTAACCTTGTCTAAAAGGATAAATTGATACATATTCTTTGTTGGATACAATTCAAATGTTCCACACCCTGTGTCAAGAGACAAATCTTCATCGTTAAGGGTAACAGAGCCTTCTTTGCCATCATCTAACGACCATTGCACAACATCTATTTTCCCCGTACTTGTGTCTAATTGCAGAAAGTTGTAGATGTTCTCTGTTGGATAGAGTTTGTATCTGTCAAGACCGTGTATGCGGAAATCCACGTCTTCCAATAGGTCATGTATCTTTATCAATGTCGAATCTTTCGCAATCTTAGTAGTTTGCAAACCTAACTTACTTTGTGCAGTCGCTCCTAATGTTATAAGCAGGGAGCAAAATATTAACATAAATCTCTTCATATCTACATTATAATTTGATTACTTGAATTTTTCCCAATCAAGATTGAAAGAATCGTTGTTTTGTGAAAGCCAGATAAGGTATTGTCGGTCTGTTTTGCAAACCTCCTCAATGGACTTTCCTTTATATTTCCCGAAGCTCATTATATCGTTAGGACCAAGTGTTGGTCTATTCTCCATATGATATTCCAATACCTTATCGACATCGGTATATAAGTGTTGGGAATCTATAATCGCCCATTTGACATACTGCCAATCCTTAATGATGACCTCTTTCAAAGTCATATCCTTATATTTACCAAAGCCAATCTTGTCATCAAGACCGAGAACCTTAACGGATTCTGTTGTCTTCTCACCTATAATGTCCAGCAGCATCCATGAGCCACACCCACAACATGGTATTGGTTGCGGTTCAGTATCATTCTTGGTGCACCAACTATGTTCTGGGTCATTCTCATAGGCATCCGCTCTTTCGCCATTACGGTAATAAAAGCCAAATACATTTCCAAACTTGCCGCCTCTTCCATGTGGTTCTACTCGTACAACCTCCACATACTGATTACGATACCAGTCGGAAACTCTTCCGTCTGGGAATCTTTGAGCAGTAAAAGGCAATGCTCTACCTATATTGTAATAAATCTCCGTTAAGTTCTGATGTGGATACTTGCAATTTACCGCATCAACCAACGTTTTCTTTTCTTCTTCCGTCATAGCTTTACTTCTTTAGTTTCTGATATTCCGTCTTGGTCATAATTCCTTCTCTGGCTTTATCCATATTTTCGGCATCTTTGTAGAAAATCCAATGTATTATAGGCTTTCCGCCATAAGCAGAAGAATAGGCTTGTTGGAAGTTCCACCCCTTATCAACCATGTAATTTGCGGCATCGACCATGCTGTTGAATTTGATTTCTTCACCATTTTCATCCACAAATTTCAATTTGCTGCTGAGGTCTCCCCAAATGTTATATGATGCCTTTGTGCCGAAATCGAATATGATTTTTAGACCAGAAGAAAGGTCTTTCTCAATACCCTTTACCTCGCAATAATAACGATGTTGTGCAAACACATTGCCAACATTACATATAAGGCATAAAGCCAACAAATATTTTGTAATAGTTTTGCTCATATTTTTCTTGTTTTATAGTCCTTGTGATATTTTGCTATACACTTGTTGGAAAACCCTTTCATTGATGGCATTCTGGAAGTTCTTGTTGTCAAGATATTGACGGCAGAACTCGGTACTTTCACTCATCATCTTGATGACGATGCCCATCATGGAAGTGAATCCTTGCTTTTGTGCGGTTTCCTTGTTGCTGTTCTTCGCTGCATTGACAAAGTTCTGGTCAGCTTGCAAGCGGTTTGGAAGACTGTCTATCTGAACTTTCACAGCTTCAATATTTTGCCAGTGAATGTCGTTGAACTGTTCAAGAATGTCACTGAGCTTAGCCATTTCTGGCTCTTTCTTTCCTCCTTTGCCTGTTCCCATTGGCATAGGGTCAACCTCCGTGTCCTTGTTTTCCAATTCTATCTTCCGTTCGCTCATCTTTGTCACTTGCAGTTGGTCGAGGTCAATACATTCCTCCAGACCATCAGTGAAGTCCTCGCCTTTCAGTTTCGGCAGCTTATGTACCAGCAACATATAATAGGTGTTGAGCATTTCCCATTCTTTGCTGCAATATGGTGTTACGGCTGCAATGAACGGATAATAGCGCAAGAATCCCTTGATGCTGCTCTTGCACTTGATTTGCGAGTTCTCGTCCAACAGCTTGAAACGCTCAACCGACTTGTTGATTATCGGGTCAAGCTGCTCACGCTCTACGCCGTTCCAATATTTGGTGTTCAAGTCACGCACCTCTTCCTCTGTATAGATATTATATTTCTCTATCTCGTCTGTTTGGTCGTTGAGCTTGTTTGGGTCGGCTTCATCCGACAGAATTGTTGTCTTGTAAAACCGCTGGAATGACTTTTGTATCTTGTCAGTATCGTTGTAGAAGTCGAGCACGAATGTATCTCTTTTCAGCGGATGGCAACGGTTCAAGCGTGACAGGGTTTGCACTGCTGCCACGTCCGAGAGTTCCTTGTCAACGTACATGGAATGCAACAAAGGTTGGTCGTAGCCAGTCTGGAACTTGTCGGCAACTACCAATATTCTATATGGGTCTTCACCCATGTTCTCCTCTATGTCCTTTGAGGGGAAGCCATTGATGTCGGCTTCCGTCACCTGTTTGCCGTTCCATTCCTTGCTTCCCGAAAATGCCACGATAGCACGGTATGGGCTCTTGCGTTCCTTCAGCAAAGTATCAATCTCATGGTAGAAACTAATGGCTCTCAATATGCTGCTGGTCACAACCATCGCCCTTGCCTGTCCGCCAATTTTCCCTTTGTCCAATACAGCCGTATGGAAATGGTTGACAATGATTGCTGCTTTCTGCCTTATCGTCTCGGGACGGCTTTCCACATACGCACGGATTTTCTTATGAGCCTCCTTTTGGTCAAACTCGGGGTCGCCATTTACGGTCTTAATCACTTTGTAGAAGCTGGCGTATGTCGTGTAGTTCTTCAACACATCCATAATGAAACCTTCTTCTATGGCTTGCTTCATTGTATATTCATGAAACGGCAGATATTGCACCTTGCCGTCTGGCTGTGGACATGGTGTACCGAACATTTGCAGAGTCTTTGGCTTTGGTGTTGCCGTGAATGCGTAGTAGTTGGCATTCTTCACCATCTTGCGACCCTCGATTATTGCGTTGAGCTTGTCTTCAAGGTCGTCCTCGTTCTTTGCTACGTTTCCCGACAGGGCAATATTCATCTTGGCAGATAGCGAACCGTTCTGACTGCTGTGTGCCTCATCAATGATAATGCCGAAGTGCTTGTTTTTCAACTCCGAGCCTATAGCTTCGAGTATATATGGGAACTTATGCACGATGGTAATGATAATCTTCTTGCCGTCCTGCAAGGCATCCTTCAATGTCTGCGAAGAGTCTGCCCAGTCCACAAGATTAGACAATCGCTTGAAGGAGTTGATGTTGTCTCGAATCTGGGTATCAAGATTTACGCGGTCGGTCACAACTATCACCGTGTCTAATATAGGGGTAGTGCCGTCAAGCAATCCCACAAGCTGGTAGGCAAGCCACGTGATGGAATTACTCTTGCCACTGCCTGCCGAGTGTTGGATGAGGAATTTCTGTCCGACACCACCTTCACGAGTGGCTTTGAGAAGCTGACGAACACAGTCGAGCTGATGGTAGCGAGGCCAAATGATGCTCTCTATTGTCTTCTTTTCTCTTTTGCCAGTCTTCTTGTTCTTTACTACTTTCTCCTTAAAAGTGATTTGGGCGTAGTTCTCCAAGATGTCAGAGAGAGAACGTTTACCAAGAACATCCTCCCACAGGTAAGCTGTACGCACTCCATTTGGGCTAACAGGATTCCCTGCACCGCCATTCACGCCTTTGTTGAATGGCAAGAACCATGAGGCGTTGCCTTTCAGCTCCGTACACATCATGATGTCGTCATCGTCCACGGCAAAATGTACGGCGCAACGGCGTTTCTGCAAAATTAGTGCCGTCGGGTCTGCTTTCGGGTCTCTATCTTCCTTGTATTGCTTGATGGCGTTTTCCACGGTCTGCCCTGTATAATGGTTTTTCAGCTCCATAGTCATGATTGGCAGACCGTTCAATGAAATGTACACGTCAATGCTATCCGTTTTCTCCTTGCTGTAATAGAGCTGATGGGTTACGCAGAATATGTTCTTGTCGTAGTATTGCTGTGCAGTTGGGTTGAGTGCCGATGGAGTTGGATAATACATATCAAATATCTCGGATATGTACTTGAAACCCTTTCGCAGTACGTCTGTCACACCACGCTTGCTTAGGGCTGCACTGAGCCTACTGAAAAACTTGTGTTCTTCAGTAGGAGAAGTGAAACACGCCGTGTTCTCCACCTTTTCTTTTTGTGTAGAGAGGATGAATCGTTTCACTCGTTCAGTGTCCAAGCCAAACTCCTTGTTGTAGTCGCTTGATACGCCTTCCTCATAACCTTGGTGGTCACGAAGATAGCTGACGAGTATTGTTTCGAGTTCCTTCTCTGATATGTCTGTTGGCATACGCTTTCAATTTAAAATTCTTTCTTCAGCTCATTGTATAAGTCCACTGGTCCCAAGTGCCAGTATTGGGTACTTTCGGTGGATAGCTTCTTATAGAGTTTTGAGCGATATATACGGTTGATTGCATCCGTAAGGCTTATGCCCTTGTCTTCTGAGAGCCAAGGGGCAAGCCATCCTATCTTTAATGGCAGCAACATATACAAGTTGTCTTGCGTTATTTTTGCATTCATAACTTTATAATTTTTGATTCTACAAATTTAATGGCAAGCAGCGATTTCTCCGTGTGGAAAAGATACTGGTCAACCAATTTATATGTCTTCAACTCTTGAATGAGAGTAGGCATACTGATGATGCCACCTTCATAGAGTGTGAACTGAGTATAAACGCTATCATCTGCCACAGGACCATACACAATGTCGTAGTCGTGGCAGAACTCCCTCTCGGTACGATTTTTCATTACGAAATTCACCCATTCCTCTGTTGGTTTCTTGAAGAAGAGTGATTTCATATCTTTTATTACGTCGTCATCCAACTCATAGACATTCACGTAACCGACAGATACTCCTTTGTCTTTCATTCTTCGCTCTACCCATTTCTCAGCCTGTTCGTAAGAGGTGGTTGTGTAGAAGCCAGAGCCATAGTCGAGAGAACGGTTTGGCTGACGTATCTCTGGACTCTTAACTTCCTCAATACTTCCATGATATACTTTGCTCATTTTCTTCTTTCGTTTATCATTTTGTCAATTTCTTCAACCAGCCACTGACCGCCTTGTGTATGGAGTACATCGTAGAACTCGCAGAAATGCTCTGTAATGCCATATTGCTCAAACAAATTCACCACATCTTCAGCAGCCATACTCTTTGCCTTTGCGTATTGCTCTATACAGAACGATACAAACATTGCTCTGTCTTGCTGTTCCTTGTTCATTGCGGCTCTCCTTTCTGTGGTTTTGCCACGCATATCTGTCCTGTTACTACATCACTTATCAAACGTTGTTTAAATTCTTTGAGATAATCTATCTCCGCTTGAAGGTCTGCCATGCAACTGTCGATTTTAGAGAGCTTGGCTTCTATGTAATCAACAATGGCTTGCTGCTCTTCGATTGGTGGAATAGGGATATATTGCTTTTTTAATTCAGCAAACGACAATGTTAATCTTATACCTGTTCCCATGCCATGGAAAAGTTTCTTTGCATCCATAGTTTTGAATAAGAAGCAAAAATATTGTGCATTGACATTTTTGCGAGGGTGCATGCTTATATAGGCAGAGGTTATAATCCCATTTTCTGCTGATATTGCAACTCGTTGAGAAACAAAGTCATAATTCAAGTTTAGTCCATTTATGACAATGTCTTTGGGCTTCAATACCGTATATTTAGAATAAGTTTCAGCATCTTCTTCTGCTTTATAGGTTCTTTTCTTTCTCACTAAAGACCCATAATTGAATTGGAATGCATCTGTATTCTCTAAATTCGTATTAATGTCTTTGTTTTCAATAAAAGCATTTCCCCAACGTCTAATTTCCCAATGCTCAGGAATCATGCCTATCCAAGGTATGCCCGAATCTTTCATACGAACATTCGGGTTCAAACCTTTTGTGACGACATTTGCAATCTCAGATTGCTTTAAACTGTCAAGCAGCTCTCTCTCTCTCTCTCTTGCAGAAACATATTGTTCAATTTTAAGGGTTTTATCTTTCAAATAGTCAATAATCCTCTTTTGCTCTTGCATAGGAGGATAATGTGCAGGTATGCTAAACAAGTCATCCGTATATAAACGATTGAATCCAATAGCTACGCCTGTTGTCTTTTTGATGAACTCAGACACATACAATGGGGTCTTAAACAGGTATTCAAGATATTCTAAGTCCGCTCTACCCGTACCATAATATACAGCATAATCTGGACTTACAAGTCCATCGTATGCAGACAAAGCGAAAACGCCTAAATGGGCTTTCAGTTTGTTCAATACCATATCACCTATTTTTGTGCGTTTCGCACCAACATACGAAGTGGCAAGATTTGGAACGACATCCATTTGTGAGGTTGGAATTAAGCCATATTTTTGACTCATTGAAAGAGGTTCGCCAATGCCATCTTCCGATTTGTCAACTCTCTCACGAAGTAGATGTTTTACCTTAACGCAACTCCAATGGCTCGGAATTTCTCCAATCCATCCCACACCGCTGTCTTTATATGATTCATATTTTTTCATACACAAATATCATTAACGGTTAGACGTTTAAAATATCTTTAAGTACGCCTTTCAGTCTGCCCTCTATGCCGTTGATATCGGTTGTGATGTCGGCAATGGTGCGCAGTTCTACAGGCTTGTAAAAGTACTTGGTGAACGACAACTCGTAGCCAACAACCACATTTGCAGCATCGTAGAACGCATCGGGCGCATACGGCAGCACTTCCTTTTCCATGAAGGCATCAATGCCTCCAGGGTAGAGGAGCGGCACTTGCTCTGTGTCACGCAATGAAGGGTCTGTCACGACCGCACTGTCACGCTTTGTCGGCTTAGTGAAGCAAACATCAGCCTTGTCATTGTGCTTGCCGAGATACTGGCGCACCAGTTTCACCTTTGACGCTGGCACTTTCACTCTCATCTGTTCCAACATCAAGAACAATGCGAAATCACCCACGGTATGACCGCCCAAATTTTCTTTCCATGCCTCAACCACTCGCTGCAAAAGTTCCACATCGCCCTTGTTTTTCAAGTCGGGCAGTGCGATTTCGTCAAGGTTCTCATAAACAAGGCGAAGAGGTCTCTCCACGGTCACGCTATAGTAGCCAAATTCCTTATTCGGGAAGATTTTGCTTTTCTTTGTTTCTTTGAAGTCGAGTAGCATCTTTACAATTTCGTTGCGGTCCGCTTCGTTAGTCTCGCAGTTCTTCTTACCAAGGTTCTTGCGCAACGGAGACTTGATGTTGGTTGCATCAATCAACTGCACATATCCTTTGCGGCGTTCCTCCTTGCGGTTGGTTACTATCCAGATGTATGTGCCGATACCTGTATTGTAAAAGTCGTTTTCAGGCATGGCTACGATAGCCTCCAGCATGTCGTTCTCGATGATGTACTGGCGCAAGTTGCTTGCTCCGCTTCCTGCATTGCCCGTAAAAAGTGAGGAACCATTATGCACCTCCACGATTCTCGTACCCATTTCCGTGTCATCCACCATTCGGCTGAGATTGTTGGCAAGGAAGAGCATCTGGCAATCGCTGATGTCGGGCAAGAAAGTTATCTCCTTGCGGTTCTCACCATTGCCTATAGCGATATTAAAGCGAGAGTCCGTAAACTTTGCCTTTTCTGTTTCCTTCAATCCACGTTTCTTCAAGTCCTCTTTCCACGGAGTACCGAAAGGAGGATTGGAGATGCAGAAGTCGTATGTTTCTCCAGCATGACCGTCACGAGAAACAGTGGAGTCGAAAGCGATATACTCTCGTTCCTCACCAGCGTAGTTGTATTGGAACGACTTGATATGTCCCGAAATCATAAGGTCTGCCTTGCAAGTGGCATAAGTGTCTGGCAATAGTTCTTGTCCGTAAATGTTGATTGCCACATCTTTTCCCTGTTCCTTGCCAATCTGCTTGATGCGCTCTTGCGCAATGGTGAGTATTCCGCCAGTGCCACAGGCTCCGTCATACACGCTGTATGTCGTAGCCTTAATTTTGTCGGCAACAGGAAGCACGGCGAGGTCGGCAAGCAGTTTCACGTAGTCTCTTGGTGTGAAATGTTCACCAGCCTCTGTCACGTTGTTCTCCTCGTTGAAGCGTCGCAGGAGCTCCTCAAACATCATTCCCACAGTGTGGTTGTCAAGAGCAGGATGCAAGAGATTGCCCTCGCCGTCAAAGACAGGCTTTGAGCTGAGGTTTATTTTGTCGGACGTGAATTTCTCGATGATACTTCCCAAACGCTCCGCTTCCGTAAGGTTGTCAACAACCTGTCGAAGGTGCAGCTTTTCGATGATGTCGAGCACATCCTTGCTATAGCCGTTCAGATATTCAATAAAGTTCATTTTAAGGCGAAGAGGGTCAATCTCGCTTTTCAAAGTCTTCATCGTAAACTTGGAGGTGTTGTAGAATGGGTAGCCAGTAATGTCATACAACACTGGCGCTTGGTTTTCTATCTTGTTTTTGTCAAGCTGTTCTTTCATCTGTATAACAGCATCCTTTGTCGGTTCGAGCAGCACGTCAATGCGGCGCAACACCAACATAGGCAGAATGACCTTCTTGTAATCGCCTTTGTTGAAAGCGTTCACAAGTACGTCATTGGCTATGTTCCAGATAAACGAGAACAAAAAGTTATATTGTGACTGTTCCATTATGTTTTGTCTTTTATTTAGCACTACGTTCTTTCTCGTCCGAGATAAGTTCCTTCATATCCACAGACAATATTTGTGCAATTTCAAGAAGCGTTGTAAGGTTTGGTTGGGTACGATTGCACACATAGGCATTGACCGTACTAAAACTCTTGCCCATTTTCTTGGAAAGCCAAGTTTGGCTTATACCTTTCTCCTCTAAAACTGCCTTTATGCGATTTAACTTCATATTTTTATTGCATTTTACCCTACAAAAATAATAATTTATTGCGATAATCTATCATAAATAGGCAAATTTTTAGCATTTTATAAGGTGATTTTAGTCGAAGATGCTACAAATCCCACTTTTTATGCTTATTTTTGAAACTTTATGGTTCTGTTTTTAGGTCTTGGCTTGAAAGCAATGTCGTAATTTACAAAAGAGATAGACAATCAATGTTCACCTCTTAAAAATATGTAAATTAAGAGCAAAAAAGATAGTTTCTCAGATTTTAGATTTATCTTTGCACTCGTAAATAAAGTGTTCTTTGTATATTGCAAAGTTGTGAAAGAAAAAGAATATAGCTCGTTTCTAAATCGTTAGCAGTTACATTCTTTAAAATACTCAACTCGCTGATATTCAATAAATAAAAGAATTTTCTGTGACTCGCGCAATGGTAGGACAAACGCCCCCTGATACCGGCTTTCATCTTGATGCTCGTCAGGCACCATTTCAGGGCCTGGTACGGGATTACGGGAAACAGTGTGGCCCGCGTGCCGTCACGGTATTTTTCGATAAGGGCTACCGCCTCGGGCAACAGTTTCACCCGGCTCAACTGCCCGTTCTTACCCCTGCGGTATTTCAGCCACAATGCCCCGTTATCGTCCCGTGAAAGGTTGTCGGGAGTGATGGCCACCACATCCACGTACGAAGTTCCGGCATAACAGGCGAAAAGGAACATGTCCCTGACAATGGAGTGTTCCGGGCGGCATCCGGTAAGCTCTATATCCCGTATCTTCTCGAAATCCTCCTTGCTCAGCGCTCTTGGCGGCGTTTCCTTCTGCTTGGGTAATTTGTAGTGTTCAAAATAAAATTTGTCCGAATGCCCCTCCTTGAAGGCCATGCGGCAGATCTTCTTCAAAATAGCCAGGTAATGGCGCACTGTCTGGACACCCAGGCCTTTCTCTATCACGACATACTCCTGAAATTCCCGGATGAACAGTTCGTTGAGTTGGCAGAAAGCCAGATCGGATACCTTGAACCTGCTGCTGACGAAATCAGAGAGACGGTTGCGGGTGTAAAGGTAGTTGGGTAAGGTACGGTGAGACACGTCGATACCTACACGTGCCCTGATTTCCTCGATATGCCTGTCGAAGAGTTTGAACAGTGTCATCTGTGTGTCCTTGCTCCCTTGAAAGGCTTCCTTGACTGCTGTCGCATCAAAATCGGTCTTTCGTTCCAGAAGGGAGTTGAACGCGGAGTTTACAGCCAACAACAGCCTGTCGATTTTTGCGTTGACTTCCACCGCCTCCCTGCTCTTGCCGTTCAGACGGCTTTCACGGGGATTCCATAGTTCGGGAGTGCAGGAGAGCTTGCAGCTGAACTGCGCCATCGTCCGGTTAACGGTGATGCGTCCCATTATCGGGGCTTTGCCCGACTTGTCCAGTCCGCTCTTTTTGAGGTAGAGCAAAATCTTGAATTTTTCTACTTTCATACGCTTATATTTTTAGTGGCAAATTTACCTGTTTTATAAGCGTTCTTCGATATGCAAAACTATGACAATCAGTGTAATATATCGCTGTTTTAAATTATTTGATCCGCTCTTCGTTACCTTATCCCTACCGGTAACAGCCCTGCTAACGATTTGGTAACCGAATATCTTCAATAAGCCTCGCTTTTTTGCTTTTCCTTTATGTGGAAGAATATAGAGAAACAGCCGATTACCAATAGATTGCGTTGTGTTTTCTTTTCGTTTCCATTACTCATATAACTTCTTTCCTTCCACGTTGCGAGGCACACTTATGCGACCGTATTGCGAAACGAAGGTGTTCCGGTAGCTATTATATCTCCCATGCTGGGACATACGAGCATAACCACTACCGAGATATACCTTGCTGATTTGGAGTCTGAAAATAGAGCCCGAAATGCCCATTTATTGAGCTTTTAATGTCCATATTTCTCCTAATTGGGATGAGCTAAGCATATGGTCCGATTCTCTTGTTTAGTGGGGAATCGGGCTCTCTTTATGCTAAATTACCGGTGCGAGGGTTTAAATCAGGTTAAGAATATAGTTAAAATTCCTTTTCCTTTTATATCCCGGCAAAAAAGTGGATATATGTATTAACCGAAAATTCAATGACTCGGGAAATTATTAATATCAAAATAAATAAAGTTATGACACGTAAGAAAAGAACCAAAGAAGAACAACCTTTGACTACTGAGGTTGTAGGAGCTAAAAAGAAATCTCCAAAGAAAAAGAAAGCAGTAGAAGAAAAGCCTGTTATTGTTCAAGAACAGGAAGCGAGCGTAAACGAGCCTACTACCCAAGAAAACGTTGCGGAGAATACTCCAGAGAAAAGAGAGTATACCATTGACGAGCTTATCGATATGTTAGGCCCGGATATTGAGTGCGAGGATGAAGCAGAGGTTGAAGATACTTCTTCATCAGAGAAAGAAGATAACGGGGAAGATATATTTGCCGCTTTGGATGATTGGGACGAAGATGATGATGAAGAAATTTCAGATGAAATCATTGATATGTTTGATAAAACACTTGAAGAGAAAGGACTCGGTGACGCTTACTTTGAGCGGTTGGAAAGGAATATCAAAGAACATGAGGAAGCTCAAAAGGAACGCGAACTTTATATTGATGAAGTGCTGAATGAAGAATAATATCTAATTTTGTAACTTGCAACAGTCTCTTTATGAGATGTTACTTTGTGATGTGCCTTATTTTATCTAATTTTGTACCGTCATGGCAACGTGACGGACATGTTAGAAATTTAAGGTACACGAAAGTGTTTAACTGATTCTCCGGAATAAAGTCTGG
>ENA-ORSA01002111-ORSA01002111.1-human-gut-metagenome-genome-assembly--contig:-NODE-2111-length-14681-cov-3.728224_pt1 | contig 14681 bp, 13 predicted proteins | sample MGYA00242179_ERZ509142 | MGnify/ENA primary metagenome ERZ509142 (study PRJEB26280, sample SAMEA2338659) | human gut metagenome | biome: human gut; feature: human-associated habitat; material: faeces... | reverse complement strand
TCGGTGGGCGACGGCGTAGAGGTGTTGGCTCAGGTAGACGGCAACATCGTGGCTGCCCGGCAAGGCCGCCAGATAGTTACCTCGTTCCACCCCGAGCTCAATGAGTCTGAAGCGGTACACCGCTTGTTCCTTAGCTTATAGCATGTGTATCTACTAACAGTATAGAGTCATCTATGGCCCATGGCGAGAACATCACCACGGCTGTAGATGGCTTTTGTATTTATCTAATGCAGGTTAGCGTCACTATGGATTATATAGAATTAAAAGGCGTAAGAGTCAACAACTTAAAGAATATAAGCATTAACATTCCGCGCAATAAGTTTATCGTTATTGCCGGCGTCAGCGGCTCGGGCAAGTCGTCGCTCGTCAAAGGCATTCTCTATCCCGCCATTAAACGCCATCTCGACGAGGTGGCCGAGATACCAGGCGAATATGTTGCGTTAGAAGGCGACTGGCGACAGATACGCCACGTTGAGATGGTTGACCAAAACCCCATTGGTAAAAGTTCGCGCTCAAACCCCGCCACTTATGTAAAAGCTTACGACGCTATACGCCAACTATACGCCGACCAGCCGTTGGCAAAGCAATTAACACTTCTCATTCAATGCCGAAGGCGGCCGTTGCGAAGAGTGTAAAGGTGCTGGTGTTATTACTGTTGAGATGCAATTTATGGCCGACCTGGTATTAACGTGCGAGGCATGCCATGGAAAACGTTTCAAGAAAGACGTGCTGGAGGTTACATTCCACGAGAAAAACATCGATGACGTGCTTGAGATGACGGTGTCTGAAGCCATCGCGTTCTTTGAGCAATACGGGCAAAAAACCATCGTAAACCGCCTGCGCCCCTTAGAGCAAGTGGGTTTAGGCTATATCAAGATGGGACAAAGTTCGTCAACTCTGTCGGGCGGTGAGAACCAACGCGTAAAGCTCGCCTACTTTATCGGTCAAGAGAAGCAAGACCCCACGCTGTTCATCTTCGACGAGCCCACCACTGGCTTGCATTTCCACGACATACAACGTTTGTTAAAAGCATTTAACGCATTGATAGAACACGGCCATACCATCATCATTATCGAGCATAACATGGACGTGGCCAAGAACGCTGACCACATCATCGACTTGGGTCCAGAAGGCGGAAACCAGGGTGGCTACATCGTATGCGAGGGCACTCCCGAAGAAATTATCAAATGCGAGAAAAGCTATACGGCCAAATACCTGAAGGAAAAGTTGTTATAAGTAGGTGTTCATAATTATTTATATAATAACAGCATCACCTACCATAGCATCTATAACCTCATATAACAGTTACGTAGGAGTCGCTACGCGCCTTTATATCTGAGATTATATCTACCATACTATTTAATACTCTTAAATATAAAAATAATTAAGAACACCTACTTAAGAAAAAACAATCATATGAGTCATTGTCTTAACAAAGATGGTTTGTCTATTCTTATCCCCCTCTACAATCAAGTAGGGGTAGCACTGGCTACGGCCTTGTCAAAGCAAGTAGTGCAATGCGCAAAGGAAGAAGAAGCGAAGCGAAACAACAAAAATGACAATGAAGATGCGCAATCTTCATTAGGCTTCGAAATCATCTTTGCCGATGATGGATCTGCCGATATTGCCGCAAAACGATGCAATGCAGCCATTGCACAACTGCCTTTTTGCCAATACATAGAGCGTCCTAAAAACGCAGGGCGTTCAGCCATTCGCAACTATTTGGCACAGATGGCCCACCACAAACATTTGCTGTTCTTAGATGGTGACGTGGTGATTGACCGCCCCAACTTTGTACGAACCTACCTCGCCCACCGAACCGATGCCGATGTTATTATTGGCACCTTACACTTTTCACGAGTGAAAACAGCTTGCGAAACAACGGAGGAAACAATCAAACAAACAAAGATAGCAAGGGAAGAACTACAAAAAGCGAAGAATGAAGTAAAGGATATAAAGGATGAAGCAAAGAAGGCAACAGAGCCAATGCTATATGACGACAACTTAAAATACCGTTATGAGCAACAGTTTCTGGCAAAACATCCTGTCAAAAAGCGTATGCAGCAACCTTACGCATCGTTCCGCACCACCAACTTCATGGTGCGTCGCGACTTATTGTTAGCATATCCCTTCGACGAAACGTTCCACGAATATGGTTATGAAGACACGCTTTTCGGTAAACAATTAAAAGAACATGGCGCTACCCTCATACACCTTGACAATGCGGCAACCATTGCCGACTATGAAGATAACGCCACCTTTGTAGCTAAAACCGAAGAAAGCCTACGCACCTTGGCTGCCCATACTCACCAACTTCAAGGCTATTCAACCCTACTTCAAACTGCAAACAAACTTAAGAGTCTCCACCTACTTCCTCTTATAGCCTTTGTTTTTGGGCTTTTTAAGGGCTTGTTGCACAAGAATTTATGCAGCAACTCGCCCTCAGTTTTCCTGTTCAATGTTTATAAGTTGGGCTACTATATACACCTTACGCGCTCAATAAGCCAAACACATTAACTGGTTAAGCCAAACATATTAAGTGTTTAAGCCAAGCTTATAAACTTGTGAAATAGCTTCTCTTAGCCCTTCAAATCGAACACTCCCGTAGGGCTGAGTCGTTTCAGCACCGTCACTTCAAACGGATGTTTGGCCAGCACACCACGATCGGTCAGTATCTGTGTCACTGTTTTTAAAGCCAAATCAGGGTGGTTGTTCTCTTCGCTCAAGTGGCAGAGCCACACATGTTTCAGTTTTTCAGAAGCGTTTTCAACCAATGTTTCGGCGCAAAGATGATTGTTCAGATGCCCTGTTCCGCACGTTATTCGTTGCTTTAAGTGTTCAGGATAATGCCCATTTGCCAGCATTTCCTTGTCATGATTAGCCTCTAACACAAGGTAATCGGCCTCTCTTATCACAGCTTTCATCTCATCGGTTACGTGTCCTACATCTGTCATCAAGACAAACACTATGTTTCCCCACTCTATTTTATAGCCCACATTATCGTTGCTATCGTGTGGCACACGAAAGGCCGTCACCTTAAACTCGCCTATCGTGAAGGGTTCGCCAGGCGTGATGTAGCGCTTATGTTCGGCCGGTATTTTGCGCCGCACACAATAGTTGCGGTCAATGCCAGCATGCACATTTTGCGTTGAATAAACATTAAGCTTATAATCGGTGCTCAGGCTTCCTACTGATTTAATATGATCGGCATGATCATGTGTCACCAATAGGTGGTGCACCTTTGACATTGAAAGGCCGTATTGTGCGAAATTTTTCTTCAATCCGCGCACGCCAACGCCAACATCAATCAGCAGTCCGTCAGTATCTGAATATAGATAATAGCAGTTTCCGCTGCTGCTACTACCCAAAGAGAGAAAATGCAATATCTGTTCCATTATTACAAAATTAAGAAAAAACGATGACACTTGCAAATAAATCAGTTCTTGAATAAAAAATAAGTAATACGAAGAAAAAACTCGACTGTAAGGCTCTCATGTCAATTATTATGTGTAATTTTGATGCTTAAACAATGTAAGTAGCTCAAAAGTAAGAGCATAAATACAAACTAAGAAAGAAATTTTATAGATTAAAAGATGGAACCTATATTTCTTTAGAAAAAAATAGTAGTTTGGATTTTCTGGAAAATTTGACAGATAACATAGAAATAGAAGATGAAAATGTAGAAGAAAATTCAATAAAATTGCCAATATATAGAGCTTTATATTTAGAAAAGATATTTAAAAACATGCCTAATACTAATATACAAAAAAATGAGTATTATAAGAATATGATTAGCCAAATAGAAGATAGGCAAATAGATTTAAGTACAAAAATTCCACCAAAATTAAATGCAGAATTAAGAACATATCAAAAAATAGGTTATAAATGGTTGAGAACATTAGAACAATATAAAATGGGAGGAATTTTAGCAGATGATATGGGGTTAGGAAAAACAATACAATTATTAGCTGTTATACTTTCATATGTTCAGAAAAACAAAGAAAATGTAAAGCCCTCTATAATAATATGCCCGAGCTCTTTAGCACTAAATTGGTATAATGAAATTCAAAAATTCACTCCCACGTTAAAAGCATTAGTAATAAGTGACGATTACTTAGAGAGAAAAAGAAAAATAGAAGAAATAGGCAAATATCAAGTAATAATTACATCATATGATTCTTTAAAAAGAGACATAGATTTATATGAAAATTATTGTTTTAAATATGTTGTAGCAGATGAGGCACAATATATAAAAAATAATAATACAAAGAACTCAAAAGCAATAAAAACAATTAATGCAGAAACAAAATTTGCATTAACAGGAACACCGATAGAAAACTCACTTTCTGAGTTATGGTCAATATTTGATTTTATAATGCCTGGTTATTTATACAAATATAAAAAATTTAAAGAACTATATGAAACACCTATAATAAAAGAACAAAATGAAGATGTAATGAACAAGTTAAAAAAACAAATTGAGCCATTTGTTTTAAGAAGAACAAAAGGGGAGGTTTTAACAGAACTTCCAGACAAAACTGTAACTATATTAAATAATGAAATGTCAGAAGAGCAATATAATATATATATGTCATATATGGCACAAGCTAGAAAAGAAATAATGAGCCAGATAGATATAAATGGATTTGAAAAAAGTCAAATAAAAATATTATCACTGTTAATGAGATTAAGACAAATATGCTGCCATCCAAAATTATTTTTAGGAGAATATGAGGGAGAAAGCAGTAAGCTAAACCAATGTATAGAAATAATACAAGATGCTGTATTAGGAGGACACAAAATACTACTGTTTTCAAGCTATACTTCAATGTTTGAAATAATAGAGGAAAAATTGAAAAACATTGGAGTAAAATATCTTAAATTAACAGGACAAACTAAAGTTGGAGAAAGAATAGAGTTAGTAGATAAATTTAATACAGATGAAAATATAAAAGTATTTTTAATTTCGTTAAAAGCGGGTGGAACAGGTTTAAACCTTACAGGAGCTGACATGGTAATACATTATGACCCATGGTGGAATTTGTCTGCAGAGAACCAAGCAACAGACAGAACATATAGAATAGGTCAAAAAAGAAATGTACAAGTATATAAACTAATTACAAAAAACTCAATAGAAGAAAAAATATATGAATTACAACAGAAAAAAGCAAAATTAATAGATAATATGTTATCAACAGATGCAACTTTTATAAATAAATTATCAAAAGATGATATATTAGCACTGTTTGAATAAGAAATAAGCAAGAAAGTTTCAAAAATTTGTTTTAATAAAGTATATATTATATTAAAAAGAGGGAAAACCCTCTTTTTAATATTGTATGTTTTTTGTTGTTCCGTCTGTTAATAATACTTTTATACTCTCTGGTCCGCCATTTCCTAAGAATTCAGCTACACCACTGGCAACTTTGATTTTTTGTTGGTTAGGATCACTTGAATTTGGATCATGTATTACATATAAATCGTTATTTTTTGTTATAAAATATAAATCTATATCGTTAAATACTGATTTAGTTACTTTGTATAAATATTTAGCATTAGTATTTTCGATTAATACTGCTCCCATACTTTCGCTTATGGCAATTGAACCATTTTCTATTGAAGCTACTACATCAGTATCATGACTAGGTGAACCATAATATGTAACACTATCTATTAGTGTTACAGTAGTATATCTATAAAAATCATTTGTTGTATATTTAATGGTATTTGTGGTTTCATTATCATCATCAAAAGAAGTAGATTCACTTGAATTAAGTGGCACTTGTATAAATGAATTTTTTCCATTATTTTTGTTATTAACATTGTTTTTAAAATCTAATAATACTTTTTCAATATAAAATTTATCACTTGTGTCATCGCTTTTGATGTTGTTATATTTAATAATAGCAGAAACTAGAGTACATACAACAAGCACAACAAATATTATAATAGCTATAATTGCAGGGACCATAGAAGTTTTTGGCTCTTCTTCTCCTTTTAATCTTATATGAGTATTTTGTGCTTTCCAGTTTTCCATTTTAATAGGTAACCAAAAGCCATAAATTCCAAATGTAATAACAGTTAAAAACCACCATAACAAATAATGACCAATTAAACTTAAAGAACTTCCATTAAATACAATTCTTTTGCGATTTATAATGGTGTGTTTTGCAAGCCATTTTTGCTTGTAACATATTCCAAAAGGATATAGTATTCCTAAAGAAATAATAGTTAGGAAATTGCAAAGTAAATTTACACCTATTACTCCTAAAACCCCACCATCAAAATAGCTTTCACCTTTTACAAATGTTTCATCTTCAAAGTGAATATTTGAAACTATCCATTGTTCCTTTCTTATTGGAATCCAAAAACTATAAATTCCCAATGTTATAATAGTAAAAAATATCCATTTAAACCTTTGGACAAATAAAGAGGCGCCAGTTCCTTCAAATTTTAATCTTTTTCCATTGTAAACAGTATGGTCTATTTTATAAGCAATTAATAATTTCTCTGCCCATGCAGATGCTATTCCTAAAGTAGCAGCAGTTATTAGAAAAGATAAAATGCCATATCCAATTAATTCTAGGACTTTGCCATCAAAATAGGAATCAGTTCTTTCCACTTTTTTTTCTACTTTAATTTCATCATATACTGACTCTGTTTCACTTTGTTCAGTCTTTTGCTCGTTCATTATAAAATTTCCTCCCCTTTTTTATTTTATATAATTATAGTAGTATACAAATTAAAAAAAATCAAGCAAATATAGATATATAACAATGGAAAATATTGAAAAGATAGATAATACATGGTATAATTATTATGTTAATACGTAATTGCGTAATGCAGAAAGGAGAAAAAATGAAAATTTTTTTTGAAACGCAAAGCTCTGAAGTCACAGGATCCAGTCACTTAGTGACTATAATAAGAGACAACAAACCGCTAAGGATATTAGTGGATTGTGGTAAATTTCAGGGAGAAGCCGAAAAAGAAAAAAATAGGTTCTTCGGATTTGAACCTGATAAAATAGATGTGGTGTTTGTGACGCATGCACATTACGACCACATTGGAAGAATCCCGCAACTCATTAAAAGTGGTTTTAAAGGAATAATCATCTCTAATGAGGTGACAAGGAGAAGAGCCCAGATATCTCTGGGAAGAAGTAACAACTTTGTTTTTTCACAGTGGAAACACGTTGAAGAAACATTTTTATACTCTTTTTCAAGGGAGATAAAATTTGCATTTTTTAAAAATGCACACATTGCGGGCGCAACTGCGCTATTTCTCCGGGTAGAGAACCATAATTACTCTGAGAATTACCTGTTTACAGGTGATTATTTAGAGAAAAGTAATTTTGCCCAAACATGGTTTCCAGAATGGGTGTATAGGTTGCCACTGACAATTGTGGCTGAAACGACGTATGGGACAGGAGCAAAAAAGGAGCATGGCAAATTTGAAAGGGAATTAAAGGAGTGGATGAGATCTCCAAGTCATACAGCAGTTGTTCCTGTATTTGCTATGGAGCGGGGACAGGTAATCCTTAAGAAAATTGGCGAGATGCAGAAAAAAAGAAAAATTTCTGCAAATATCCCAATTTTTATACAAGGCGAAAGTCTTGTTGATTACACCAATCAATATTTGGCTGAAGGTTTAATCCCGTATCAGCCCAATGTTATCCCTGTACCTACTAATGTAGGTATAAGAACATTGCCACAATATAAGATTGTTGTAACAACTCCTGGAATGGGCAAGGATGGAGCTTCTCGTACGTGGATAGAACATGCCAAAAAAAACAAAAATATTATGCTTTTTAAAGTAGGCTATGCACCAGAAACAGCTCCCATGGGAAGACTGGGCCAAATGAATGTCAAATTCATGGAGACCAATGAGTTTGGCTCACATTGTACAGGAGAAGAGATGATAGAATTTCTATCACGATTCGAATGTATAAAAAACGTTATTTTAGTGCATGGTAACATGAGCACTAAGAAAATAATGTTTGAAGCAATTAGGGAAAGGAGAATTGCTTCAAAAGTTTGGATTCTTGAACCAGGTGAATTTATCTGGAAAGATCTGAACAACTAAAATTACAAGGACACTCTATTTTAGAGTGTCCTTGTTTCATAAATAATTAGTAATGAAAAGAAAAATGTTAAATTTTACTTGTACAACTAAATAAATTATGATAAAATATTTGACATAAGATTGGGGAGGAAACATATGTATAGAAACAAAAATTGTGGAGAATTAAATATTAAAAATGTAGGAGAAAATGTAGTAATAGCTGGATGGGTTCAAAGAATAAGAAATTTAGGCTCAATGAAATTTATAGACTTAAGAGATCAATTTGGCATAACTCAAATAATTGTAAATGATAATTGTGCAGATAATCTTGTAACAGAGTGTGTTATTCAAGTTGATGGAACAGTAATAGAAAGAACAAATAAAAATTCTAAAATACCTACAGGCGAAATAGAAATAGAAGCAAAAAAAATAGAAGTACTTGGAACGTGTAAAAACATATTACCATTTGAAGTAAATTCGGAAAAAGCAGCAGATGCAAGAGAAGACTTAAGATTAGAATATAGATTTTTAGATTTGAGAAACGAGAAATTGCATAAAACAATTATACTTCGTAGTGAAATAATGAAAACTATTAGAAATAAAATGGACGAGCTTGGTTTTACAGAAATACAAACACCAATACTTGCAAATTCTTCGCCAGAAGGTGCAAGAGATTTCTTGGTACCAAGCAGATTACACCCAGGAGAGTTCTATGCTCTACCTCAAGCACCACAACAATTTAAACAATTGTTAATGGTTTCTGGATTTGATAAATATTATCAAATAGCACCATGTTTTAGAGATGAGGACCCTAGAGCAGACAGAGCACCAGGCGAGTTTTATCAATTAGACTTTGAAATGAGTTTTGCAGAACAAAAAGATGTATTGTCAGTATTAGAAGATATTTTTACAACAATATTTAAAAAACATACAAACTGGAAGATTACAGACACTCCATTTCCTCGTATACCATATAAAGAAGCAATGGAAAAATACGGTAGTGATAAACCAGATTTAAGAAATCCATTAATTATACAGGATGTAACACAATTATTTAAAGATACAGAATTTAATGCTTTTAAAGGAAAAACTATAAAAGCAATAATAGTAGAGAATGGTGCAGAACAAGGAAGAAAATTCTTTGATAATATGGGAGAATATGCTGTAAATGAACTAGAAGCAAAAGGATTAGCCTGGGTTAAATTTGAAAAGGAAAATGAGATTACAGGCGGAATAGCTAAATTTATAACTAAAGAAATAAAAAAAGGGTTAGAAGAAATTGGTGCTAAACCAAACGTTGCAATTTTCTTTATTGCAGATGAATTTAAAAAAGCACAAAAAATAGCAGGTGGAGTAAGATTAGAATTGGGTAAAAGATTAGATTTAATTGAAAAGGGAGTATATAAATTCTGCTTTATAGTTGACTTCCCAATGTATGAATTATCAGATGAAGGAACAGTAGATTTTAATCATAATCCATTTTCAATGCCACAAGGAGGCATGGAAGCATTAATAACAAAAAATCCACTAGATATTTTGGCTTACCAATATGATGCTGTTTGCAATGGGTATGAAATAACATCAGGTGCAGTAAGAAACCATAGCCCAGAGATAATGGTTAAAGCATTTGAAATTGCGGGATATGAAGAAGAAACAATTAAAACAAAATTTGGGGCATTATATAACGCGTTCCAATATGGTACACCACCGCATGCAGGAGCAGCAGCTGGATTAGACAGATTAGTAATGCTTGCAGCAAACTCTGACAATATAAGAGAAGTTATTGCTTTCCCTAAAAATAAAAAGGCAAGAGATTTGCTAATGAGAGCACCAAGCAAAGTAACAGAACAACAATTAAAAGATGTACATATAAAAATAGATGAATAAAGGTTTTGACTCAAGGAAGGATAAAGAAAAAATGAAAAAGGTTTTAATAGGAATGAGTGGAGGGGTAGATAGCTCAGTATCTGCCCTTCTTTTAAAAGAAAAGGGATATGAAGTAATTGGCGCAACAATGAAACTATGGGAAAGTGATGACGAATGTGTTGAGGGTGGATGTTGTAATTTAAACTCTACAATGGATGCAAAAAGAGTATGTGATGTTTTGAATATACCACATTATGTATTAAATTTTAAGGAAGAATTTAATAAATGTGTAATACAAGATTTTATATCTGAGTATAAAAAATGCAGAACTCCAAACCCATGTATAGAATGTAATAAGTACTTGAAATTTGGCATGATGTATGAAATGGCAAAAAAACTGAATTGTGATTATATTGCAACAGGGCATTATGCAAAAATCGAATATAGCGAAAAATATAAACAATATGTATTAAAAAAATCAAATGCAGGAAAAAAAGACCAGAGCTATGTGCTATATAATTTGCCAAGACAGATGACAGATAAGGTACTATTCCCATTAGGGGATTTTGAGAATAAAGAGCAAATAAGAAAAATTGCAGAGGAGCATAATTTGCAAGTGGCAAGAAAGCCGGATAGTGAAGATATATGCTTTATACCAGAAGGAGATTATAAAAAATTTTTAGAGGTAAATTCTGATTTAAAAGCAAAGGTTGGAAATATAGTAAATACTGAAGGAAAAATCCTAGGAAAACATGAAGGACTTTATAAATATACAATTGGGCAAAGGAAGGGCCTTGGAATTTCAAATGAAGTTCCACTATTTGTAAAAGGATTTAATCCCGAAAAAAATGAATTAATAGTTGGGGAAGAAACAGAAATATTTTCAAAAGAGGCAATAGCAAATGAAATAAATTTAATATTAATGGATGAAATAACAAGGCCGATGGATGTAAAAGCAAAAATAAGATATGCTGCAAAAGAAGCTGAATGTACAATTTACCCAGAAGAAGAAGGCAAAATAAGAGTAGTATTTAATCAGCCACAAAGAGCAATAACACCAGGACAATCAGTGGTATTTTATATAGATGATATTGTACTTGGTGGAGGTAAAATTTGTGATTTGTAAAAATTAAATGTTTTAATAAAAGGAATTGAATTTATATGGAAATAGAAAAAAACAAAGCAATAATAGAGGCAATTTTGTATTCGGCAGGTAGAGAAGTTAAGATGACAGAACTTATGTCAGCTTTGGAATTAGGAGCAAACGAAATTGCTAATATAATAGAAAGCATGAAAGAAGATTATAAGAATTTAAATAGAGGAATAGAAATAATAGAAATTGAAGGCTCATATCAACTATGTACTAAAAAAGAGTATTTTGATTATATATATCCAATATTTGACAATAGAGCGAAACCAAACTTATCACAGGCAGCACTGGAAACACTCGCTATTATTGCATATAATCCTAAAATTACAAGAGCAGAAATAGAAGCAATAAGAGGGGTAAATTCGGATGGAACAATATATAAATTATTAGAGTATAATTTAATTGCAGAGTCAGGAAAATCAGATGCACCAGGTAGACCAATGACATTTTCTACAACCACACATTTTTTGAAAATGTTTGGAATGTCAAATCTAAGTGATTTGCCAGATTTACCAAAATACAAACTTGATGAAAATAGACAAATAGTAATAGACGAAATTATAGAGGAAAAAGCAGAGGCTCCTATACCGAGCGAGCAAGAAGAAAAACAAGAAAATGATGGGGCAGTTGTCTAAAGTATGCCTTAAGGAAGGAATGAAAATAAATGAAGTTAAGTGAAAGTTTTTTTTATACAATAAGGGAAGATTTGAAAGACGAGGAGTCTATAAGTGGAAATTTATTAGTTAAAAGTGGTATGTTTAAAAAAGTTGGAAATGGAATTTATATGAAATTGCCACTAGGACAAAAAGTAGTAGATAATGTTAAAAATATAATAAGAAAACATATGAATGAAGCAGGAGCTAAAGAAGTAACAATGCCATTATTACTTCCTATAGATGTATTTCAAAAATCAGGACGATATGAATTGTTTGGACCTTCTATCTTTCAATTAAATGACAGATATAATAGACCATATGCTTTGGGACCAACTCATGAAGAATTCTTTGTATTGGCAGCAATGATGAGATCTAAATCATATAAGGATTTTCCATACACTTTATATCAAATAGGAAATAAATATAGAGATGAAATAAGACCAAGATTAGGACTAATAAGAACAAGAGAATTTACAATGAAAGATGCATACAGTTTTGATATAAATCAAGAAGAATCAGATAAATCTTATCAAAAGCAATTTGAGGCATATAATAAGATTTGCAAAGAAATAGGGCTAAACTATGTTGTTGTTAGAGCAGATACTGGAATAATGGGTGGATTGCTATCAGAGGAATTTCAAGCAGTAACAGATGTAGGAGAAGATATTTTGGTATTGTGCGATAATTGTGATTATGCTTCTAACATAGAAGTAAGTAAATGTATTGATGAAGAAATAGAAAACAAAGAGGAAAAGAAAAAATATGAAAAGATAAATACACCACATGTGGGAACAATAGATGAACTAACAAATTACTTACAGGAGAACCCGGAAAAATTTGTAAAGACGCTAATATACAATGTTGATGGTAAATTTTATGCATGTATGGTACAGGGAAACAAAGATGTAAACGAAGTAAAACTTCAGAAATTGTTAAATGCAAAGGAAGTTGGACTAGCAGAAGCAGAAGATGTAAAGAGAATTACAAATGCAGAAGTAGGATTTGCGGGGCCAATAGGACTAAATATTCCTATTATAATGGATAATGGAATTAAATATATGAAAAACTTTTTAGTAGGAGCAAATGAAACAAATTATCATTATATAAATGTAAATATAGATGATTTTAAACCAGAAATTGTTGCAGACATAAGAAACATACAAGAAGGAGATTTATGTCCAAAATGTAAAGGACACATACACTTTAAAAAAGGTATAGAAGTAGGAAACACATTTAAATTGGGAACAAAATATTCGTCAAGCTTAGGCTTAAATTATTTGGACGAAAATAATGAATTAAAACCAGTTGTAATGGGATCATATGGGATAGGTGTAGAAAGAATGATAGCAGCAGTAGTAGAGCAAAACCATGATGACAAAGGAATTATATGGCCAATGAATATAGCACCATATAAGGTATGTATAGTTTTAATAAGCAACAAAGACGAAAAGCAGAAGCAAATAGCAGAACAAATTTATACAGAGTTACAGAATATGGGCATAGAAACTATATTAGATGATAGAGATGAGAGACCAGGAGTAAAATTTAATGATATGGATTTAATTGGAATACCATTAAGAATAACTGTAGGAAAAAAAGTCGAAGAAGGACTAATAGAGCTAAAACAGAGAAAAGAGACAGAAAGCGAATTAGTAAAATTAGAAGAAATAAAAGAAACAATAAAGAAGTTCCTGAAATAGGAACTTCTTTTTGACAAAAAACTGTGCACAATTTTTTGTTATTTATGCATTTACAGCATTTAATTTTTTTGCTAAATTAGATTTTTTTCTAGCAGCTGTGTTTTTTACAATAACACCTTTTGTACAAGCTTGATCTATTTTCTTTGTAGCTTCTGAGAATAACTTTGTAGCTTCTTCTACGTTTTTATTTTCAACAGCTTGTTCAAACTTTTTAACAGCTGATTTGTATCCAGATTTAATCATATTATTTCTAGCAGTTTTCTTTTCGATAACGCTAACACGTTTAATTGCAGATTTAATATTTGGCATAATTTGCACCTCCCTTTAAGTTAGTAAATAATAACAAAATATATTTTAACACGGAAATACGAAATTTGCAAGAGGTTAGCATAAAAAAATTGTTATGGGAATTTAACTATATAAAACACAAAAATTTTAAAAATCTCTTGAAAAAAATAAGCATAACAACTATAATAAGAAAGTACCAACGATAATATTGTAAAAATTGGAAGGAGAGATAGTTATGAATATAACAATAACAGGAAAGGATTTAAAAGCTACAGACGCAATAAAAGAATACATCGAAAAAAAAGCTGAAAGATTGGTAAAATATTTCGGAGATGAATTTGAGGTAAATGCAACAATAAAAACAGAAGGATCTGAACAAGTTGCACAAATAGATGTGAAAATGGGAACAGATAGATTTAGAGCTGTTACAGCACATAAAGACTTATATGCTTCAATAGATAAAGATATAGACATATTAGAAGGTCAAATAAGAAAAATGAAGACAAAAAAAGATAAACAAAATATGACAGAATCAATTAGAGGAAAAGAAGAATTAAGACAAGAAGAAGAAAAAGAAATAGAAGGTGAAATATTAAAAACATTATATTATGATATAAAACCTTTAACTCCAGAAGATGCAAAATTAAAGTTAGAAGAGAAACCACAAGATAGATTTTTAACATTTATAAATGTAGAAACTGGAAAAGTAAATGTTATATATAGAATGAAAGATAATAAAAACTATGGTTTAGTAGAACCAGAAGCATAAAAAATAAAAGGCATACTGAATTTACAAGTATGCCTTTTATTTGATAGAAAATATACCAAAATATTAAAAAGTAATTTAAAATCATTAAAAAAATAGATTTTTAAAATAAAACTCATAAAACAATGGGGAAACCAACATAAAGCTTGCAAAAAATGTAAAATTATGTTATTATTATATATAGTAGTTAAAAT
>ENA-ORSA01002097-ORSA01002097.1-human-gut-metagenome-genome-assembly--contig:-NODE-2097-length-14806-cov-4.433801_pt1 | contig 14806 bp, 11 predicted proteins | sample MGYA00242179_ERZ509142 | MGnify/ENA primary metagenome ERZ509142 (study PRJEB26280, sample SAMEA2338659) | human gut metagenome | biome: human gut; feature: human-associated habitat; material: faeces... | reverse complement strand
TGCTGCGAATTAGGGGTGATTTGAATGTTTGATATTAATAATTTCTATGATTTAGCATCTTACTTTGGTAATTGTAGAAATGAAGGTAAAGCCGATTTCAGAGGAGGGAAAAAACCAGAAATTTTAATAAAACTCATTTTAAAATATTTTTCTAATGAGAAAGACTTAGTTTTAGATAGTTTCTTAGGTTCTGGTACGACTGCTGCTGTAGCTCATAAAATGAACAGAAGATATATAGGAATAGAATTAGGCAATCATGCTTACACCCACTGTGTACCTCGTCTGAAAATGGTTACAGACGGAACAGATCAAGGTGGCATAAGCAAAGCACAGAACTGGAAAGGCGGTAGCGGATTTAAGTTCTATGAACTTGCTCCAAGCCTGCTGAAAGAAGATAAGTTTGGCAATTTGGTTATTAATAAAGAATATAATGCCGACATGCTTGCTGCCGCCATGGCAAAGCAAGAGGGCTATACCTATCAGCCAAGCCAAGAAGTATATTGGAAACAAGGCTTTGGCTCTGAGACAGACTATATCTATACCACAACACAATTTATGACGGTTGAGGCTTTGTCGGCTATCCACGAGACAATGGCGGAAGATGAAACCTTACTTATCTGTTGCACGTCATTCCAGCGTGAGTGCAAGCAGGCTTTCAATAATATCTCTATAAAGAAGATACCTCAAATGCTTTTAGGTCGCTGCGAGTTTGGCAAGGACGATTATTCGCTCAACATAATAAGTGCGCCGGATGTTGATGATGAAGAGGCAATAGAAAACGAAGATAATTAAATTGATGTTATGGATAGTAAGATCGCTAATTATATAAAGCAACGGTTGTCATTACGTCGGCCATTGGCTGAGGCACTTGATGTGATGGCACGGTTGGTAGACCAGCTTGATATAAAGAATCGTCCTTCCCCTGATGAATATGCCAGTCATCTGAAAGATCAGTTGGCGAAAGTACAGGAGGTGTGTCCGTTTTGTAAGAGCTTTGAACGCGACTTCCCGTCGTTCGCCTTTTCGATAGCAACCGGTATTGGTAAGACCCGACTTATGGGAGCTTGCATAGCCTATCTTTATCTTGCGAAAGGCATCCGGCATTTCTTTATATTGGCACCAAACCTTACATTATATGAGAAAATGATGAAGGACTTCGGTGAACCCTCTTACCAGAAATATGTATTTAAGGGTATATCAGAGTTCGTACACAATGAGCCATATATTATAGCTAATGACAATTATGATATGGCAAGAAGTCTGTTCTCGGAAAGTCAAATACAGATAAATATTTTCAATATATCTAAGTTCAATAAAGACAGCAAGGTAGGTAAAAAAGGCGCACCAAAGATGAGACGGTTGTCTGAATATTTAGGGCAGTCGTATTTTGATTATCTTTCATCCTTGGATGATCTCGTTATATTGATGGATGAGGCGCATAGATATCATGCCGACGCATCAAAAAAGGCCATCAACGAGTTGAAGCCTATCCTTGGTCTTGAAATGACGGCGACACCTACGGACGAGAAGGGCAAACCGTTTAAGAACATCGTGTATGAATATAATTTGGCACAGGCACTGGCAGATGGAAAGTATGTCAAGATACCGACGGTCGCAAAGCGTCGAAACTTTGAACGGAAGGGAATGTCTGATGAAGAGCTTGACAAACTGAAAATCGAGGATGCCATAAGCATTCATGAGCATACCAAGCTGCATCTTGAGATGTATGCAAAGAACAACAATTTGCCGGTGATTAAGCCGTTCATCCTAATTGTATGTAGAAATATACAACATGCGACAGATACATACAATCTGATTAAGAATGATATGTTTGACGGTCGTTATGCGGATAAGATATTGCAGATAGACAGTTCAACGAAGAAAGACGAGGAAATTGAAAAATTGTTTGTCTCTCTTGAACGGCCCGACAATAAGATCGAGATCGTTATTCATGTGAATATGTTGAAAGAAGGTTGGGATGTTACCAACCTTTATACAATCGTTCCGTTACGGGCTGCAGATGCTCCAATATTGGTGGAGCAGCAGATAGGACGTGGACTGCGTCTTCCTTATGGCAAACGTACAGGTGATGAGGATGTAGACAAGCTAACCGTTATTGCGCATGAGAATTTTGAGGCCGTCATAGCGAAATCACAAGATCCGAATTCTGTTCTGAGCAGATTCTCATATGTAGAACTTGATGATGACGCCTTTGAGCCAGTTCATGGCAAGGTTGTCCCTGTTGAGACAAAACTCGATTTTCAGGAGCAGCAGGAGATAAAGGAAGCCAAGACCGAATACGAAAAGAAAAATACTAAGGTCGTAATGGATGCGCGACGGGCCGTGTGGAAGGTCATACCACAGATGAACGTTGCAGCCAAGAATGTCCATGAATTGGTTAACCCTGAGATGATCCAGGCCATAAAAGTATTGACCCGAAGTGAGATAATCAAAAATGCCAAGGAAGTAAATCCGCTTTTTGAACAAGAATATGCCGAGCCATTATTGGCTGAGGTTGACAATGTGGTAGAGACGGTGGTGAAGTCTTACATTGATAATATAATTGAAATACCTCGAATGACCGTTCAGGGAGAGGCTTACAAGGCTGAATATAAATGGTTTGACCTTGATACAAGCATGGGATATGACTTGCCGGCGTTGCAGGAAGAGATATTGAGGGTCAGCATTGGAGCTGGAGAACGGACTACTGAGATTCTGCAGGTAATCCCCGGCATAAAGTTTGACGATCCTGTAAATCAAATTGTCGGTACGTTGATAGACTATGACGAGATAGACTATGACGAATGTTCTGAATTGTTGTATCATCTTGCTCAGCAGGCTGTCGAGGCTATACGGGGACATCTTGAGCATCAAGAGGATCTGCCAAAAGTGGTGAATCAGTTTAAGAAGGCCATCGCATTGAACATTTTTGAGCAGATGCAAAGACATTTCGTCATGACATCGTTAGGCTTCAAAAAGTCTAAGGTCTTGCCATTTACCGGTATCGTTGACCAAAATTTCACGGAATTCGATGGTTTCGGAAAGGTAGACTATAGAGATGCCATCAAGCCAAGTTGCATTAAGAAGTATATCTTTACGGGCTTTTTGAAATCATACTATACGGAATATAAATTCGATAGTACTACAGAGCTGGATTTTGCTAATGTCTTAGAGGCTGATTCTATGGTATTGAAATGGATTCGTCCGGCCAGAAACCAGTTCCATATTTATTGGTGTAATGGTTCAAAGAGGTATGAGCCCGATTTTATAGTGGAAACTGCTGATTGCATTTATATGGTAGAGACAAAGGCGGCTAAGGATGTAAACGATGATGATGTACAGTCAAAGAAAGCGGCTGCAGAGGAATATTGTAACAACGCAACAGAATATACATCAAAAAACGGTGGCAAACCTTGGAAATATCATTTGTTACGCCATGATGTGATTGACAAGTCGAAAAGCTTTGATTATCTGATGGCAATATCTTGAAGTCCATATAGGCTTCTCCATTAAAGGATGATGGATCTTGTCGTATGGTGTTTAAGTTTGGATATGATGAATATTCAAGTCTTGAATTCGTATGATGATTATGGCTTTCAAAAATTTAGAAGGAAAATGGGACTCGTAAAGAGTCCCATTTTTTAATAGGAGGCTTGATGGATACAGAAATAATACCAGGCTGTATATGCTATCTAAAATCCATTCAATAAAGCATATTGGATTTTTATAAATGAAAAAATAATCTCAATGAGATAAATTCTGGTAGTGTTTTACTGAGTGTGTCTGAGGCAAGTCTGCCTCAAGAGTGATGATGCAAAGTTAAAGGATAATTTATATCTTATGTCAAAGTCATTATTTTTATTTATCCGACCGACACACAGGCTTTGGAGAAGAGTCGTTCTTCTATAAGATGGCAGCTCCTACACTGACAGCCAAAAGATATCGGGAGGCAAAACTCATTTCTTGAAAATAAAGAACTGATAATTTGCGCATCCTAAAAGACGAAAGAAAGGGTCGTATTAAGCTCTGTATTGAGTAATGATACGACCCTTTTTGTATGATAGTTACAATCTGCAATTTGCGGGAGTAGTCATTTCATATTAATTTTGATCTTTCCGATTCTGTCTTGTCAGGGCAGTATGAGACATCTGTATATCCGTGGCTAAGTGATGACGATCTATTGTGTTGAAATCAATTTGTTGGAAAAGTATTTGACATACAATGATGGCCTTTATGTCATCTTCTTGGCTTGCCATGCGTCTTCCGCTCTCTTGCGGGACAGTCCGTCACATTGTCTTGGCATGGCCTGAAGTGCCTTCGGTAAAGATGGCAGGCTGGTGGTCGGGCAATTATGCGAGTACTGTTGAGCTTCCCATCGGCGATCCGGCCTTGCCGACCGTCATAGTCCGGGGGACACAACAACCGGCATACTTGGAAATGATCCCTGCCGGACCTTCCTGTCTTTATCGGATGGTCCGCATCGTTTGTTGCGGCATCCGAAGCCATAGCGTGTAAATAAAAATCGGTTGCCATTCTTTGCGGTCCGTCTTGCCGGATAGCTTTGCCCCGGCTATCTGTTGCCTTTATATCTTCTTTTGCGGGCATCCTACCCGGTAGGGAATGGCAAGCAATACTGGTGCTCGAAAAAGTTAGTACTGGTTCTAAGGAAAGTTAGTACTGGTTCTAGGAAATATTTCCATTGGTTCTTAAATCAAGTAATTACTGGTCAAAAACGGTACTTATTCGGGGTTTTACAGCAGATCTTGGACAAAAACGAGAATTGCGCACTTTTTGTCTGCAAAAGTAGGATATCTTCATCGGATGTTCTTTATCCTATCCGGCGGTGGGCGTAGGCTCCTGCATGTCTGAAATGTCGTATGTAAAATAAAAATACTATAGATATCTTGTTGCCGGCAGTCTTTTCCTATCCCTTCATTCCGCTGTCGGGCAGCCATTCTCCCCTATAGGGCGTGGCAGGTTTACAAGTGCTCGCATAAGGTGAGATTATGGTGTCCGGAAGCAATGCAAGGGTAGCTTTTAAACGAGCCATATGCTCGTTGCCCATTGAGCCATATGCTCATTGTCCATCGAGCCATATGCTCATTGTCCATCGAGCCATATGCTCATTGCCCATTGAGCCATATACTACTTTGCCCCTGAATATATATTCCTGATTTCCCCTAATCTTGCCAGCCGGTTTCCGTCTTCATAAACTGAAATAGAAGACACCGTGCGAAAGGCCATTTTAAAAAATAGATTATTAGGAAAAAATCGTACTGTTTCCCTTGGCAGACGGCTATGATATGACAGGCTGCGACAATGGTACGGGATTCCCCGGACTCTAATGACCATTGGGAGATGTAATGACTTGACAACAGAGCGGCTGTCGGCCAAAATGCTTATTTCTGTCCGGGAATACTAGTCTCTTATGAAAAGGCAGGGTAACAATTAGGGCTGATTCCAGCAGATGGAAACAGCCCTAATAAGTTTTCTATTAGACAGCAATGATTATTATTTATAAGCCTGCTCGTGGACGCCTTGTACGGCGCGTCCGCTTGGGTCGTTAAGGTTCTGAAAAGCCTTATCCCAGGCGAGGGCCTCCGCTGTACTGCATGCCACGCTTGGTACGCTTGGCACCGTACGCGCTGCGCTGTCGCTCGGGAAGTGGGAGGCAAAGACAGAGCGGTAGTAATATTCCTCTTTGTTCTGCGGCGGGTTGATCGGGAACCGCTCGGCGGCATGCTCCATCTGCTCGTCACTGACAAGGTCGGAGGTTATCTTCTTCAGTGTGTCTATCCAAGAGTATCCAACGCCGTCGGAGAATTGCTCCTTCTGTCTCCAGACGATGCTTTCAGGAAGCATGTCGGAGAAAGCCTCACGCAGTATTTTCTTCTCCACTACGTTTCCCGGACACATCTTTAATTCCGGATTGATACGCATTGCCACATCAAGGAACTCCTTGTCCAGGAACGGCACGCGTCCTTCCACGCCCCATGCTGCCAGGCTTTTGTTTGCCCTGAGGCAGTCGTACAGATTCAGTTTTGAGATCTTGCGTACGGTCTCCTCATGGAAGGCCTTGGCATCCGGAGCCTTGTGGAAATACAAGTAACCGCCAAAGATCTCATCGGCGCCTTCTCCCGACAGCACCATTTTTATACCCATGCTTTTTATCACGCGCGCCAACAGATACATTGGCGTGGATGCGCGCACGGTGGTGACATCATAGGTCTCGGTAAAATATATCACATCGCTTATCGCGTCGAGACCTTCCTGTATGGTATAGTTTATTTCATGATGCACCGTTCCTATATGATCCGCTACGATACGGGCCTTCTCAAGGTCGGGCGCGCCTTTCAGTCCGACGGCAAAAGAGTGCAGGCGAGGCCACCAGGCATCCTCGTTGCCACCGGCTTCAACACGCCTTGAAGCATATTTGCGTGCGACGGCACTCACAATCGACGAGTCAAGACCGCCACTCAGCAGCACTCCGTAAGGAACGTCGCTCATCAGCTGATGTTTTACGGCAGCCTCAAGTGCGGTGCGTATCTCGGCAGCACTTCCGCCATTGTCCTTTACGGCATCATAGCTGAACCAGTCGCGTGTATAGTAACGCACCGGCTTACCTATGCGGCTGGAGTAATAATGTCCGGGAGGGAACACCTCATAGTGGTCGCAGTTGCCCTCAAGTGCCTTAAGCTCGCTGGCGACATACACTTTTCCATCGTCGTCGTAGCCTATATAAAGAGGAATGACACCGATAGGATCGCGGGCGATAAGGAACTCGTCTTTCTCTACATCATAAAGGGCGAAGGCAAAAATGCCACTCAGGTCTTCAAGGAAATCGACACCCTTGTCACGATACAGAGCCAATATTACCTCACAGTCACTTCCCGTCTGAAAATCGTATTTGCCCTTGTAACGGCTGCGTATCTCCTGATGATTGTATATCTCACCATTGACGGCAAGCACCTGCTTCTTGTCCGGACTATACAGAGGCTGACGTCCCGATTCAGGATCAACAATAGAAAGACGCTCGTGAGCCAATATGGCAGAGCCGCCGCAATAGATGCCGCTCCAGTCGGGACCGCGATGACGTATTTTCCTACTCATGCGCAGGGCCTTCTGCCTGAGGCTGTCGGTCTGCTCTTGTATGTTAAATATTGAAACTATTCCACACATGTCTTATTGTTTTTATTAATGGTCTTAAATGTTTATTTTATGTCTTTGTCTTACTGTATTACCAACAAATCATTTTGTAAGTATTTTGTTGTAAAGAGCTTCTTAATTTTGTCATACATGGACTTTGCCTGTTATATTGTTACGAATATGAGGTAGTGAAAATTATTATGACATGCCAAAGGTAGCAATAAAATCTGAGTAATTCACTCTTTTTGGAGAAATATTTTCCATTGAGGGGCAATTTGGGCCCAAATCTCCGGTCGTCGGCTCATCTTTGGCTTGATATGTGGCTGTTGCGGCTGCAAAAACCGTAAGATCATTCATTGGCTCGTGATCGTGTATGGCTGCGGAGAGAGCTGCAGGGAAGATATTCTCCATCCTTTATTCTCTCGGCTTCCGTTTCTCATTGCAGAGTTGCTCTTCCGACATCATGTTTGAGGCTGTCGGGGGGCAGACGGTGACCGGTCTTGTCTGTATCTTTGATTCCCGCAAGGCAAATATGTTTAACGCTGCAGATGGCCCCGAATGCGCTGCTGCTCAGAAGTCAGCTAGTCATGGGGATAATAGGGGGAAGGCAGTCACATGCCGGTTCCTATCTAAAAAATAATCCACACAAGCTTATAACAAGTATAAGCCCGTGTGGATTAGTGTAAGGAATTGTGATGACCTATCTCTTCGGATAGGATAAATTATGATTTCCGTTTGTCATGCCATCTGGAAAATCAGAAGGTCGTTTTGCATGGCAACGCAAAGTAAAGACAAGGTTGGCAAAAGCCAATCACCTTGTGCATGCGTGGAAGCATTTGGCACCGATATGGAAGCCTGTGGCGTTATTATATGAAGTGACACTGCAAAATGGTTGCAAAAGCTAAATTGTAAATAAAGCTATTTCATTCGTGACCTTATCCTGCTTAAACTTGTCTGCGTAATGCCAAGATACGAGGCTATGCTGCCCAATGGCAGCCGTTGCAAGAGTTCCGGATCCATCTCAACCAGTTGCCTGTAACGCTCTGAGGCGATAGCTGAGAGCATGGAGATTAATCGTTGTTCAGTCTCCAAAAGTTCCATTTCCGCATACCGTCGTCCCCAATTAGCAATATGCAAATCTTCCAAAAACAATTCCTGCAATTTCTTCCTCTTCAAGACATACAGAACAGAATCCTCCATCAGTTCCATTGTCTCATATCCAGCCTCGTCGTTTACATATCCTTTCATAGAAACAATGGTAGCACCTTCCTTGCCTATCCAAAACGTAATTTCTTTTCCGTCAACATAAGTAAAAGCCCTGACAATACCCTGTTTAATGAAAAATATATCTTTCTCTACCTTGTTTATTTCCAATATATGAAATCCTTTAGGCAATGTAATCTCTGACATACAACGATGCAATTTGTCTAAAGACTTTTCAGGCAGAGGGTATCTTAAACTTAAAATCTGTTCCAGTTTCATACTCCATCAACACTTATCACCCTGCGAAGGTAACAAAAAGATGCGTCATAAATCAGGAAGCATGTCTCTTTTTGTCAAATGCGAAATCATTTTTTGCCAAATGTAAAAAGGTTTAGTGTAAGATGTACCTACTTTTGCATCAAACTTTAACACGGAATAATATGGAACATGATTTTTTGGAGATTATTAAGACGCGACGCAGTTGTCGTAAATTTCAGGACAGACAAATTTCTCGCGTGGAATTGGATGCCGTACTTGAAGCAGGAACTTACGCACCTTCAGCAGGAGGGCGCCAAAGTGCGTTTATCGTAGCTGTGCAGAATAAAGAGCAGCGCAAAAAACTGGCTGCAATGAATGCGGCAGTAATTGGATCCAAATCAAATCCTTTTTACGATGCTCCCACTTATGTATTGGTTTTTGCTCCCTCAAATGCTCATACTGCTATCGAGGATGGAACTTGTGTGCTTGAAAATATGATGCTTGCAGCTCATGCCTTGAACTTGGGAAGCTGTTGGATTCATAGAGAGAAAGAAATGTTCATCACGGATGAAGGGAAAGAGATGATAAGGTCATGGGAGCTGCCTGACGGACTGATGGGCATCGGTGCTTTGGCATTGGGCTATCCTGATGGCAAACCAGCGCCTGCCGTCACACGAAAAGAAGGGTATTACCGTATAATTAGATAAAAATGTCACACGATTTACTTAAGGCGATTTTTTATGAATTGGATTATCTTATTATTGGCCGGACTCTTTGAAGTAAGCCTGACTTTTTGTTTGGGGAAGACTCGGACCGCATCCGGTTTTGAGTTCTATCTTTGGGGCGGAGGTTTTCTTGTCTCCACAATATTAAGCATGACACTGCTTGCCAAGGCCGTACAAACGTTGCCGTTAGGCACAGCTTATGCCATTTGGACGGGTATCGGGGCGGTAGGTACGGTCCTGATAGGCATTTTTGTCTTTAAGGAGCCGGCCACACCGATACGGCTTTTCTTCTTGTTCACGCTGATAGCGTCTTTGATAGGTTTGAAGATTGTTTCTTACTGAAAGGGGAATACATGAAATATGAATTGAAAGCCAACCAGGGTATTCCGGCTTCATTGCTGGTCATGCTTTCCATTGCAACCGGATTATCAGTCGCCAACTGTTACTATAACCAGCCCTTGTTGGGCAGTATAGCCACAGATTTTAAAATAAATGATTTATCCGCCAATGCGGTAGCGACCTTAACGCAAGTCGGCTATATGCTTGGTCTGCTGTTTGTCATTCCATTGGGAGACCTGCTTTCACGCCGTAAGTTGATATTAACCAACTACGTTCTTGCAGCCTGCTCTCTGCTGGCGATTGGTACGGCACAGGACATCCGTATCGTATGGGTGGCATCGCTGATAACCGGAGCGACGTCTGTCATGCCTCAGTTCTTCATACCGCTTGTGTCTTATCATTCAGCCCCAAGCCATAAGACGCGCAATGTAGGCATCATGCAGTCCTGTCTGTTGGTGGGAATTTTGGGCTCACGGATACTGAGTGGACTGATTGCCAATGCCTGGGGGTGGCGCATGGTGTATTTCATAGCGGCCGGACTGATGACGTATTGCTGGTTGATGATGTACAAAGTGCTTCCCGCATTGCCCGCACAGGCAAAAGAAACATACGGAAGGCTGATGAAGTCGCTATGGCATATTCTGCGGAAATATCCATACCTGCGCATTGCTTCCGCTCGGGCGGCATTGGCTTATGGCGCTTTCTTTGCCTTATGGAGTTGCCTTGCCTTCAAGATGAAGCAAGCCCCTTTTTTTGCCGGAGATGATATCATAGGGGCATTGGGATTTTGCGGATTGGCAGGAGCTGCTACTGTGGTATTCATCAGTAAATATATTTCTGTTTATGGAGCCAGACGTTTTTCTCTCATGGGTGGAGCCGTTATGCTGGTGGCTTGGCTGACAGCATGGTGGGGCGGCGACAGCTACGCAGGCATTATCATTGCCATTCTTCTGATTGATGCGGGAATGCAGAGCATTCATCTTGCCAATCAAACCAGTGTAGTAACGCTTGACGCTGAAGCCATCAACCGTGTAAACACGCTTTACATGACCATTTATTTTCTTGGCGGTTCTGTGGGAACGTTTGTAGCCGGCATCTGCTGGGAGCATTTTCAATGGACGGGAACAGCCATAGCGGGACTGACTTTCATTGCCTTGTCCTTGCTGGTCAGTTTTACATTTAAGGAAAGTAAGATATGAGCTCCAAACATCATATCCTATTTGACTTGGACGGCACGCTGACCGACTCATTCAAAGGTATAGTCCACAGTGTGCAATATGCCTTATCTCGCTATGGCATCGTTGAAAACGATTTGCATAAGTTAACCCCGTTCATTGGACCGCCATTGACCTATTCGTTCAGAGAATTTTATCATTTCTCCGATGCACAGGCGGACGAGGCGGTAAGATATTACTGTGAATATTTTTCCGAGAAAGGTTGGTGCGAGAACACAGCCTATCCCGGTATCCCGGAGATGTTGAAGACATTGTGTGAAGCAGGCAAGCATCTTTATGTGGCAACCTCCAAGCCCACGGAATTCGCCGTACGGATATTGGAACATTTTGGATTATCCGTTTTTTTCGATTATATTGGAGGAGCTTCTTTCGATCGTTCACGGGAAAGTAAGGTCGAAGTAATGCGTTATTTATGTCAGCTGGCAAACATTACCGATATGGACAGTGCCATAATGGTGGGTGACCGCAAGTTCGATGTATCAGGTGCCCATGCTATCGGAATGGAATGTGTTGGTGTTCTCTATGGCTATGGCTCAGAAGCAGAATTATCATCGGTTCATGCTGACAGGCTGGTTTCTTCAGTAACAGAACTTACGTATGAACTTCTTGCCAAAGTGTAGCTATTTACATAAATTTACAGATTGTTATTAAGTGTTACAATTTAAAATTCTTGCAGGCTACGTTATCATGATGGCGGTCATCGGCAGCATGGCCGCCATTTTGGTGCATGAGCGCAAACGCATCAGGGAGATAGAAGCCGGCACGGAAACCATCCGGCAGGTGCGCCGTGACATAAGTGAGGCCCACCGTTGTATCACCCGGCTTGCCCTGTTGGGCGAGGGCGTCGTCGGCTGGGACGAAACGGACTACCGCCATTACCATGCCCAGCTCCTGAGCACCGACAGCCTGCTGCAAGCCATGAAACCGCTCTGCCGCGAATACGTGCGCCCGGCACAGATAGACACGCTCCGCTCCCTCCTGACGGACAAGGAAACCCATCTGCGGCACATCATGGAGGTGATGGAGCGGCAGGACGAGGCAAACAGCCTGCTGGTGAACCACCTGCCCGAAGTAGCCCGACGGGCTACACGTGTCCGCACCGTGAGGAAGAAGAAAAGCGGGCTGGCAGGCTTCTTCGGCGGCAAGAAGACCGTACAGGTGCTGCCATCCGCCGGGGAACTCCACGCCTTCAGCGACAGCCTGACCGCCCTGCAAAGGAAACAGGCGGCGGAGATGGAAGCATACGCCGACAGCCTGCGCATCCGCAACCGGACGCTGAACAGGGAACTGGGGCGGCTGATACGCGACCTCGACACGCAGGCACAGGCCGCATTCGACGCACGAGAACAGGACATATCGGAGGCGCAGGCACTGTCCGTCAGGCTGCTGACCGCCACCATCTCCGCCGCCATCGTACTGCTGTTCCTCTCCGGTCTTGCCATCCACCGGGAAATCAGGCGTAACGACCACGAACGGAAACAGCGTGAGCAACTCATCGGAAAGTTGCAGGAGAGCAATAACGCAAATGAAAAGCTGATCAAACTGCGGCGCAACCTCATCCAGAACGTCACCCACGAACTGCGCACCCCGCTGACCGCCATCGGCGGCAACGCCGAACTGCTGCTGAACGACACGGAAGCGGACAACCGCATCCGTCACGCACAGGCTATCAATGATGCCGCCGGGCGCATGGCAGGGATGATAAACAACCTGCTGGTGTATTTCCGTCTGGACAGCGGCAAGGAAACACCCGTCATAAAGCCGTTCAAACTATGCTCCATTGCCGGAACATTGGAAACGGAGTTCGGGCCATTAGCAGCAAGCAAACATCTTGCCTTCACAGTGAAAAACCATGCGAACGAGATAGTGGGTGGTGACAAAAACCGCATCCTGAGTATCGGGAGCAACCTGCTCTCCAACGCCATCAAATTTACCAAAAACGGAAGTGTCACATTGACAACCGAATATACCAGCGGCATATTTACCTTGTCAGTGTCAGACACAGGCACGGGCATGACAAAGGAACAGCAACTGCGGATATTCGTCCCGTTCGAGCGGCTGGGCAACTCCGTGACGGAGGACGGCTTCGGATTAGGGCTTGCCATCGTCAGCGACACGGTGAAACTGTTGAATGGAAGCATCACAGTGAAAAGCAAACCGGGCAAAGGAAGCCGCTTCACCGTAAGCCTGCCACTGCCCAAAGCGGAGGAAACAATGGCCGCCGAAAAGACAACTGTTAAGCATTCCACGATTTCCGGATACTCCGTGCTGGCGATAGACAACAACGGGATGCTGCTGGACATGATGAAGGAAATGTACAGGCAAAGCGGCGTAAAGTGCGACACCTGCCAAAGCGTGGACGAACTGACGGACCGTATGCGCACAAAGGACTACGACCTGCTGGTAACCGACCTGAAGATGCCGGAGGTGAATGGTTATGAGGTGCTGGAACTGCTGCGCACGTCGGAAATCGGCAACTCGCAGACCATCCCCGTTGTTGCAGCCACCGCCGCAGGCTATGTGGAAGAAAAGGAACTGACGGAAAAAGGATTTGCCGCCGTGCTGTACAAGCCTTATTCCATAGACGAACTGCTTGCAGTCACGGAACGCTGCATCAAGCCAAAGGGCACAAGCAATATAGATCTGTCGCCCCTGCTCGCTTTCGGCGATAAGCGGCGCACGTTGGAAAAGCTGGCGGCCACGACACAATCCGACATGGATGAAGTGCGCAAGGCGGCGGAAGCCGGGGACATGGAGGCGTTGGACAGCTGGATACACCACCTCAGAAGCTCGTGGATGCTGATAAAGGCGGAACAGCCGTTGGCGGTATTGTATGACACAATCCACAAGGGAAAAATATCAGATAACGAAGTAAAGGCTGCCGTTGATGCCGTACTGGCACAAGGCAAACTGATTGTAGATTTGGCGAGGAAGGAGGCGGAACGATGGGCAGAGTAATCGTGATAGAGGACAATCCCGTATTCGCCGGTTATGTGTGCGGACTGCTGGAGAGCAAGGGATTCCAAAGCGTCAGCTCCTCCACCTGCAACGGGGCAAGGAAACTGTTTTCCAAGATGCGGGAGGACGACATCGTGCTTGCCGACCTGCGCCTGCCCGACGGAGACGGCATCGCCCTGCTGGAAGAACTGCGGAGACAGGGCATGAACAATCCCTACATCGTCATGACCGACTACGACGAAGTGCCCACGGCCGTCCGGTCGATGAAGTCAGGCGCGGAAGATTACATCCCGAAGCCGCTGATTGAAGCCAACCTTTTCCCGCTCCTGAAAACCTTGCAGAAAAGGACGGAGCGGCACGACACACCGATTTACGAGCGGCAGAGCGCGGCTTTCCGTGAGATAGACCGCAGGATAAGGCTGGTCGCCCCGACCAACATGAACGTATTGATATTAGGCGAAAGCGGAACAGGAAAGGAACACATTGCCGGGAAGATACACGCGAGGAGCAAACGGGCAGGCAAGCCATTCGTGGCGGTGGACTGCGGCCTGCTTTCAAAGGAGCTTGCCGCCTCCGCCCTGTTCGGACATGAGAAAGGGGCGTTCACAGGAGCCGAAAGCAAGAAACAAGGTTTCTGGGAGGAAGCCGCCGGAGGCACGTTGTTCCTTGACGAGATAGGCAACCTGCCCATAGAAGTGCAGCAGATGCTGCTCCGTGCGTTGGAATCCAAAATGTACAGACCCACGGGCGGCAGCAAGGACAAGCGGGCTGATGTGCGCATCATCGCCGCCACCAACGAAAATTTGCAGGTTGCCATAACTGAAAAGCGTTTCCGGGCTGACCTCTACCAACGGCTGAAAGAATACACCCTGCACATACCGCCGCTACGCGAGTGCAAGGAGGACATCATACCGCTTGCGGAGTTCTTCCTACAACTTGCCA
>ENA-ORSA01002093-ORSA01002093.1-human-gut-metagenome-genome-assembly--contig:-NODE-2093-length-14831-cov-2.548863_pt1 | contig 14831 bp, 8 predicted proteins | sample MGYA00242179_ERZ509142 | MGnify/ENA primary metagenome ERZ509142 (study PRJEB26280, sample SAMEA2338659) | human gut metagenome | biome: human gut; feature: human-associated habitat; material: faeces... | reverse complement strand
CGGTCCGTTACGACAAGCGGATGACGCTATCTTATTAGACAACAGCCACATGAGCATTGCCGAACAGAAAAAGTGGCTGACCGAAAAATTTCAAGCAGCGATAAATGGTTAACATAGAGATAGACGAAGGATCTGGGTTCTGCTTCGGAGTCACCACAGCTATCCGTAAAGCAGAAGAAGAACTGGCAAAAGGAAATACTCTTTATTGTCTGGGAGACATTGTACACAACGGACAGGAATGTGAACGACTAAAAAAAATGGGGCTTATCACAATCAACCACGAAGAGTTTGCCCAATTACACGATGCCAAAGTACTGTTGCGCGCACATGGAGAACCTCCTGAAACATACGCTATAGCCCGTACCAACAACATCGAGATCATTGACGCCACCTGTCCGGTAGTATTACGCCTCCAAAAGCGCATCAAACAGGAGTATGACAATGTTCCGGCAAGTCAAGACACACAAATCGTGATTTATGGCAAGAACGGTCATGCCGAAGTACTGGGGCTGGTAGGTCAAACTCATGGAAAAGCAATTGTCATAGAAACACCTGCTGAAGCTGCTCATCTGGACTTCACCAAAGACATACGCTTGTACTCCCAGACAACCAAGTCTTTGGAAGAATTCTGGCAAATCATAGAATATATCAAGGAGCATATCTCACCTGATGCCACTTTTGAATATTACGACACAATCTGCCGGCAAGTGGCCAACCGGATGCCTAACATCCGCAAATTTGCAGCAGCGCATGATCTGATCTTTTTTGTCTGCGGACGAAAAAGCTCAAACGGAAAGATCTTATATCAAGAATGCAAAAAGATCAATCCGAATTCATACCTCATTGACCAGCCGGAAGAAATAGACCGGAACTTGCTCGAGGACGTCCGTTCCATCGGCATTTGTGGAGCGACTTCCACCCCCAAATGGTTGATGGAAGAATGTAAAAAAGCAATCTTAAACGAAAAATAGACCAATAAAAAATAGAAAATTATCGTTGTCCAACTGATAATTTGTTAACTTTGCGACATAAAAATATTAAAATGGGTATTTATGGGAACGATTAAAAGTATTGGTATTTTAACCTCTGGAGGAGATGCTCCGGGAATGAATGCTGCCATTCGTGCAGTCACACGTTCTGCCATCTATAACGGCTTGAAAGTATATGGCATTTATAGAGGATACAAAGGATTGGTAACAGATGAAATTCAGGAATTCAAAAGCCAAAATGTTAGCAACATCATACAAATGGGAGGTACCATTCTGAAAACCGCCCGTTGCAAAGAATTCACGACACCCGAAGGACGGGCACAAGCTTACGAAAATATGAAAAAGCACGAGATTGATGCTTTGGTCATTATCGGCGGTGACCGTTCGTTGACCGGTGCACGTATCTTTGCTCAGGAATTTGATGTGCCTTGTATCGGTCTGCCCGGAACGATTGACAACGACCTGTATGGAACCGACACCACCATCGGCTATGATACAGCTTTGAACACAATTTTGGATGCAGTAGATAAAATCCGTGATACGGCAACTTCTCACGAACGCTTATTTTTTGTTGAAGTGATGGGACGTGATGCAGGTTTCCTGGCATTGAACGGCGCTATTGCCGCAGGTGCAGAAGCAGCTATTATTCCGGAATTCAGCACAGAAGTTGACCAATTGGAAGAATTCATCGAACATGGTTTCCGCAAATCCAAGAGCAGTAGCATCGTATTAGTAGCCGAAAGCGAACTGACCGGGGGTGCAATGCACTATGCCGAACGTGTGAAGAACGAATATCCGCAATACGATGTGCGTGTAACGATATTAGGACATTTGCAACGTGGCGGACGCCCCACAGCGCATGACCGAATCATTGCCAGCCGTATGGGAGTGGCCAGCATCCAAGCATTATTGGAAGGACAACGTAATGTAATGATTGGTATTGATGATGATAAGATTGTTTATGTACCTTTCGCTAAAGCTATAAAGAACGACAAGCCTATAGACAGAGAATTGGTGAACGTACTTCATGAACTTTCTATCTAATTTTTATCCACCACAGGTACACAAAAAACGCAGATTATAATTATTCATTAAATCTGCGTTTTTTATGTTACCTGTAGTAGTAGGAAAACCTTATTTCAAGGTTGAGAAATAAGCATCCAATAACTTTTTGGCAGCAACAAACGAAGTCAGTTTGCCATTCAGCACCTCTTCCTCTTTTGCAGCCAACATAGAAATTATCTTTTCATTATTATAGAAACTATCACGCAAATGCTCGTTGATAGACTCATACATCCAATACTTGGCCTGTTCATTTCTGCGATATTCAAAATAACCATTCGCTTTCACAAAAGCGAAGTATTCATAGATCATATCCCAGATTTCTTTAATTCCAATACCATAAAAGCCGGAATACGTCATTACTTTAGGACTCCAGCCCGAATCAGGAGCAGGAAACAAATGTAAAGCATTGCGGAAATGACTGGCAGCCAGTTTTGCTTTCTCAATATTGCTGCCGTCGGCTTTATTGATAACAATTCCATCCGCCATTTCCATGATACCTCTCTTAATCCCCTGCAATTCATCACCAGTACCGGCCAGTTGGATCAGCAAAAAGAAATCCACCATAGAATGCACTGCCGTTTCGCTCTGCCCTACTCCAACCGTTTCAACAAAAATCTTATCAAAGCCCGCCGCCTCACAAAGTATGATCGTTTCACGAGTCTTACGAGCTACCCCTCCCAACGAACCTGCCGACGGACTAGGCCGTATAAAAGACTTCGGATGGACGGATAGTTTCTCCATGCGGGTCTTATCTCCCAAAATACTGCCTTTAGAACGCTCACTACTGGGATCAATAGCTAAAACAGCTAATTTTCCTCCCTTCTCAAGCACATGCAATCCAAATACATCAATAGATGTACTCTTGCCGGCACCGGGCACACCACTGATACCGATTCGCATAGAATTTCCGGAATAAGGCAAACACTTCTCTATCACTTCCTGGGCAATAGCCTGATGTTCCGGTTTTACACTCTCCACCAAAGTAACCGCCTGACTCAATACGGTCACATCACCTTTTACGATGCCTTCTACATATTCACCTACGGAAAACTCACGACGACGAGGTTTTTTACGTAGTTTCAAATAAGGATTCACAATAGATGGTTGCTCAATACCTTTGTTCACTGTCAATCCCTTATATTCTTCACTATTTTCAGGATGTTCCATAGCTATTTTTTTGAGGTTACTTTTACTTTTATAATTATCTTCGGATTGTTAGGATCATTGGTTATCATCAAGACACGCGGAGTACCCTTTACTTTCTTCAAATTTTGACCGAAAGCAGTAATCTTCAACTTGGTAGACGCACCCGGTTTCAAGACACGTTTCTTCAACTGGACCCCCAAAGCAGAATTAAACACCTGCAAATCAAGAATTTCCAGATTAGATTTTCCTACATTCTTAACAATAATCGTATGTGCTTTCTTTTCATCGCTTTTCAGTTCTCCCATCTGCAACTCTTTGGCAGAAAGATGAATGGCAGGCGGATTCAAGCGTTCCTGCTGGCTGATATGCGAGAAATCCGGCAATAATATGGCAGAAACCGGAATTTCATTTTCCTCTCCTACCTTATCTCCCGGAAAACGGGATAGATAAACAGAAGCTGTTGTCAAGCCCAATTTAGGCAGCTTATCCGTATCAAGAGTGATCTTGATTTTACCCGTACGTCCCCTTCCTAATTTTTCCGGAGTTGCAACAGCACTGAGGTAAGGAGGCAAATGCATCAGCACAGGGGTATATAGTTTATCTGACGTATTGGCAACCAACAATTCCATAGTCGGTTTATCACCTTTATTGGCATCCTCAAACTCTATTTCTTCCTTATCCAGACGAATAGCGCCAATTTGAAAAGGATGTGTGAAAGTGTAATTCTTAGGATCGGCTGTTACCTCTCCCCGGATAGCCAGATAGATAGGTTTATTCGAGGCATTGCAATAAATGCCTACGCTCTTCTGAAAACGTCCGATGGCTTTGGCGTCAAAAGTAGAACTGACAATCCCGGTCTTTCCCGGTGCAATCGGTTCTTTGGTCCAATCAGCAACCGTGCAGCCACAAGACGTTGTCACATTAGATATCACTAAAGGTTTATCTCCTTTATTAGTGATTTTAAAGGTTGCCGTCACCGGATTTTTCCATAAAATAGTTCCAAATTCATGCGTTGTCTTATCAAATAATGCTTTGGGTTGTGCCTGTACTCCCAAAGTCACTCCCATTAACAAACTTACTATCAGTATAATATGTTTCATACAATTATTTTATGCTTTTTAGATAGCAAAGATAGACAAAAAACATCCTTTACCCATTTTTTCAGCCTATAATTTATTTTATCTTATGAATAACCTTTATCTTTGTCCCGCATTAAAAATCAGATAAATTATGAAAATAGTAAAACATTACTGGTTCATTGCCATTGCATTGATTACAATGATAAGTTTTTCTTCATGTGAAAGCGATGAGGAAAGAGGATTTGACATTTCAGGATTATACGGTAAGACTTGGTGGGGCGATATGGGATTTGAAGACCGATATGGAGAACCTCTTTACAGTTACATCACATTCACCTCAGGTGCTTTCACAGATCATGGTGTAGGTACGGAAGAACGCTGTTACTATGATGATGAACTTTATAGGGTATATAAGTTTGACTGGGAAATTCAAAACGGTTGGTTGTATCTATATTATTCAGATGGTTATACATTTATAATTGAATATCCATCCGTTTCAGGCCGCTATTTTTATGGCACGGCTGAAGATGGTTTTGAAATAAGACTAGAATGGGTGGACGGCAGAAGCATAAGAAAAAAGTAAGTTAGCAAGCTAACTTACTTTTTATGAAATCACACAATTAATTCCAGACATCCCGTGTCTTTATTCCACCATCACCCGATATCCTCTCGTATGCCCTCCGAATTCCGGAGCATAAGCAGACTGAACAGTTGCAATTCCGGCCTGATATTCTCCTGTCCGGTTCACATACACCTGATACTCTATCACATAAGTTCCTTTTCTCATCTGATCGATAAAGAACTGAGTCGAAGCATCTTTGGTAGCCTGATAATATCCCAGCCCGTTACCCCAACGGAATCCCGAAACTGCCTGTAACGGTTCCATACAAGCTGCACGGTCATCCTTGATCTGAACAAAATCCATATCACGGTCAGCCTTCACAGTCAGGCGAACGGTAATCCTATCGCCAACCTTCAATGGAGCTGATTCATTCAAAGCCTCATCTCCTTTATATAATTGACGGCTGACAGACAATCCGTTTCCCTGCTCACCTATTTGATCCATACTTTCCAGATATTGGGCATAAACGGCTCCCCAACCCATTCCGGCTCCTTCTTTATCCACCCTTATTTTCTTGATATTCATCACATCACCGGACATCGTCTTCTTGATATAACCGATGGCATTATCTGCCGGAGTCCGGATCACTTCTTTACCTAAAGTAATCTCTACTCCTCCTGTATTTGCCAATAAATCCGAAGCTCCTGTAGCCATCAATGCATACACCGCATCAGCCGTGGCAATCGGCGTTTCCCAAGTCTGTGTCTGTTTCTGCTTCAACAGCCAGCGTTTCATTTCATCAATAGCTTTCGTATCTTTTGTTATACGCTGTATAGCTTCCATAGCAGCCACTTCAGTCGGAATTTTATAACTGAACCATGAATATCGGGCTTTAGGAGTATCAAAGTAACGCCCCATTTCATCCGTCACAACAGAATACTCCATCAATGACTGCATAAACAGCCTGGCTTCTGCCACCTTACCGGCCTGCTGCAAGATGATAGCTCCCAACGCCTTTCCATAAATCGTCAGTTCTTTTCCCTCACCGGACAACTTGTCTATGAAATACCGGTTCACCTTTTCATCAACCGGAGCCTTGCCATCCAAAGCACAGATATACAAATACCTGAGAACCTGCTCTGACGGACGGAGGCCGACGGCTCCTTTCTTTTCAGCTTCTTTCATTGACTTATACTCTTCGGCTGCCTGCTTGCCTAAATACTCGAACCCTTTTTGAATCATAGGCTGCATCCGGCTGTCAGCATCCTGATGAGTCAATGCATTCAGCCGGACAAGCATTTCCATTACCTGAGTGGTTACATAGCGGCTGCCTTGCATACCTTTATACCAACTCCATGCGCCATCGGCATTTTGCAATTCTCCCAGTTTCTCTACAGAAACAGCCAGTTGGCTATTCATTGTATTCAGGTCAAACAAAGTGGCGATACGCTGTTTTTGTTCGGCTTCATTGGTAGCTTCTGTCAGCCAGGGAGTTTCAGCGAGCAGGATATTTTTCAGTTCCTGATTCTTTTGCAGATTGCTCATAAAAGTCTCCTTCGTGCCACCTTGAGCCTTCCAGCTATCAAAGACCTGCTTGATACGGGGATTTTCTTTGACTATAAACGCAGCCAATGAATGGGCATAATAAGCGGTAGCCCAGGAAAGCGCATCTTCATTCTGAGGATTAGCCACTACAGGCAAAGCCTGCACGGCATACCAAGCCGGATGGGCAGTAAATTCTACGGTCAACCGTTGTTCGGAAGCCGTTTTGCTATGCTTGTTAAACAGGTTTTCCAAAGAGAAAGTATGCGCACCTTCCCCATTCACGTTCAGAGGAACGGTTTCCGTCACCCACTGTTTGTCTGTCAGAACGGGAATGTAACGCTGTTCTCCATCACTGAAGGTATCTCCATCCGCTACCATCCGGCATGCCATTACCGCATATTTGTCACTCACTTCAAAAGTAAAGTTCACATGCCCGGTTTCTCCTCCCTTCACATCAAACTTCTGTTTTTGTGAATAGAATACCTTTTCTGTTTCCGGATTGAACAATTCCATGCGGACAGTCCCTTTCACTCCCTTGTCCGACAGGTTCATCAGTGAAGCGGCAATATTCGCTTTATCTCCCACGCGGACAAAGCGGGGCATATTAGGCTGAAGCATAAACTCTTTGCTGGCAGTAGCGGTAGCTTCTATCTTTCCATAATCCACATTCCGGGTATGTGCCAAGCCCATAAACGTCCATCGGGTAAGGCTTTCGGGTAGTACAAAGGAAATACTGACTTCACCTTTTTCATTGGTGCGGAGCTGTGGGTAAAAGAATGCCGTTTCCGCAAAGTTTTCACGTATCTGTATATCACCCGTTTCTGCCAGTTCTTCAGAACTGCCCATTTCTACCTTTTCCTGTGCAGACGTTTCTACCATTTCTTCCTGGAGCACCATATCAGTAACAGCCTCCTGGTTCATCACAGCATTTGCGGCACTCCTGCCTCTAATCTTCAAAGCTCCTGCAAGAGTGGCACGAGGACTGCCTCCGTAACCTACCACCATAGCCTCCATTCTTCCTGTAGATGGAATGATCAATTCACTATATTCCAAAGGAACCGCACGGAGCCTCTTCAACGGGAAATCAACATACAAATAAGCATTCCGCATATAGGATGTATTCCAATAAGTCAAAGGAACCACATAATGAAAGTCCACTCCAAAGTCCAACTTATGTGCACTATAGATTTTATCCAGAGAAGCATCATACATAGTAGCCAGCATTTCAGCCTCAGCCGGGCTTCCATCCGGATAAAGTACCGTCAGTTTCCATTCCTCTTGCTGTCCAGGACGGAGTTTGTCACGGAACGTAGTCCATTTCAGCTGCAACTTCTTTTCAGGGGCCGGTTTCATAATCCGTGCATTATGACTGTAAAGTCTGCCATCTTTCACAAATGCCATACTTACCAGAATGCCGTCACCATATTCCTTCTTATAAGGGAAGCGGAAACTGACCACCGAGTCAGAAAGCTCTATACGTTTGCTTTCCAAGCGCTTATTTCCTGCAAATACATCATAAAGCAGATAGACATTCTTTTCGCTGCTACCTATATATATAGTAGCTGGAGATGCTGCATCAAATTCCAGACCATCCTGATAGAACCAATCCGTTATCACGAAAGGCGGACGCTTGTCGTTCAATGAAAACAGAAGGAAATTCTTAGATGCCGTACACTCTCTGCCCTGCGTATCCTTAGCCGAGAGCTTCAAACGATAATTGCCGGAAGGCAGGGCATAAATAGCCTCTGGAACAAAACTCTTGTTGGCTTCCACCGTACCGGTCAATACCTTTCTGCCTTCTTTTTCCTGACCGTCTTTCTGTTTCTCCATCTCGACTACCTGATAAGTAACCGGAGTATCTACCGGCTCACCCGAAAGATTCATGGCTGTCAGTTTTATTTCCAGCTTCTTTTCTTTCACCAAATTATCGGGCAGATTATCCATATTCAGCACCATTGAAGTGCTTCCTAAAGGCAATGACAAATTAGCTTGCTGTGTCTCACCTGCACCATCCGTCACATCCGCCTGTATGTTGTACGTATAATACCACAACGGAGATTCTCTCCTGTCCGAGTCTATTTCAAAATGCACCGGAACGATGAACTTACCATCCGCATCGGTCATTGCCTCTCCCTCCCAACGGGCTGAACCTCTGCCCATAAACCGCCAGAACCAGGCATAGGAACGAGATATATTATAGTGTACCCTGGCATTCTGCACAGGCGCACCGGCAAAAGTCTTTGCCATACCCACCACTTCTATAGAGTCACCCACTTGATACTCCACTTTCACGGGCTCAAACGTGACATCAAAGGTGGGACGTTTATATTCTTCTACCTTAAAACTGACAGAAGTATCGGCCGCACGCAAGCTAAAATAACCGGTCAGGCAAGGAGAGGGCAAAACAAACTGTCCGCTGAACGAACCAAAACCATTCGTCCGTACTTCCACTTTTCCTGTTTCATTATTATTCGCATCATATAGGGATACCGTATATTTTTTATCCGCAAGCACACGCGTAGAATCCTTTTCCATTTCATAAGCCAAGCCGGATACATATACGGTTTGACCGGGACGGTAAATGGAGCGGTCGGTAAATAATTGCAAAACTTCTTTCCTCTTGCTCTCTTTATAGTAATAATCGTTTTTCCAAAGATTCAAGATGGGCATCGCATTATCAGCCGCCGTATGTGCATTATACCAGTATTTGTTACTATTCAGGAAATCCAGTTTCAAAGTACCCTGTTTATCCGCCTGGTAGGTCTGTTGGGGAGAATAACCTCCCCCCTTCTCCGTATAAATGGTTACTTCCGCCTCAGAAACAGGCTGTCCGCTCACTGCATCTACCACCACCAGTTCCAACGTACCATCCGGCAGAGGACGATAAATGGTCTTTAAAGCGGTGACATTCATTAATGTTCCGTCCGAAACGCCCTTCTTCCCATCGGGCACTGCCTTTAAGAAATAAATTCCCGCTTGAGGAGCCTGTATGGTCAGGGTGGTATCGACATTCAAATAATCTGTAGTAGGTTTCAAAGAAAAATGCTCCTCGCGTTGCAAACGGACATATTTACTTTCAAAATGGATGGTTCTGTTCTGCAATACGGCAGAGGTAACGGGTAAATTCACCTTATATAACTGCAAAGTGATGCCGGTAAGGTTTTTATAATTTACTTTCACCGACTGCTGTTCACCCGGATAGACCGTAGCTATTTCCAGTGAAAGGCTTGCATTCAGAATTTCCTTTTCTATATTCTTCAGTTGGTTGATACCTTCGTAACGGGGGTATCCGGCTATTCCTTCACGAACTATCCGCAAGCGCTCTACCTGATTATTTTGATACTGTAGGAATTGTGCCAAAGCCAGATAAGCTTCAGGGACTGTTTTCACAGCCGGATAAGTATGAATCCACTTCCGGAGTTCCTGTTGGCATACGTCATTCGAGAAGTTTCCGGAAAAATTGCGGTACAGGTAATTCAATGCGTCTATCCCGGTCAGCAACCAACCCTCACGCTCCGTTTCCGTATCGTATGCTTTCAGCAAGGACTGATAAGTCTGCATGACAGCTGCCGTCAGGTCACAATCAGAGACGGGAACAAACTGATAAGTAACAAACTGATCCATATCCGTCATATCCGCAGGCAGACTGTTTGTCTGATTTGCTTTAGCAGCCGCCTGCCACCTGTACTGCTGCATGATTTGTATGGCACGACGTGCCAGCAGGTTGTACAGATTATCACGAAAATACCGTTTACTAGCCTCTCCCACTCTCACCATAGGTCTCAATTTCTCGACCGGGATAAGTAATAACCGGTCTTTATCCTTGAGAGAGGCCTGCAAATAACCCAATCCTTTTTTTACGTCGGCAGGCATGGTCATTTCACCCAGAATGGAATACAATATAGCTTTGTCTTCCATACTGCCGGTTTGGGAAGCCCATTGTTCCAAACCATTCATATCTACCTTCAAGCTATCGGGAGTTAAAAGGGAACGGTACTGCATGGCAGTGAGATAGGCTTTCATCATTTGCGGTACATTCTGTTCCGCTTTTGCTTTATCGTAGATTTTCATTGCTTCGGAAATAACCGACTTGGGCAGATCCTTTCGTTCCAATACTTCCAGTTCTTTCCACAAATTGTCATAGGTTTGTGCCTGCATAGGAGCAAATACGCTCATTACCAGTAACACTATCAAAGATAAATAACGAATTTTCATATCTACAATCTTTTAGTTCGTACTAAGTCTTCTTTAACAAAGAAACGAAATAGATGTTTAAAGACTGCATACGTTTTAATTAAAATAACTAAAACAGAAAAGGAAAGATCTTTCAGCGCAGCCAAAGCAAACGTTGCAGCACCAGTCTTTTATAGGGTTTCTTCATGTCTTCGGGCAGGAAGGAAACATCTATCAGTTCCATCCATTTAATGATGGAACGTCGGAATTTCCAAGCGATGTTCTCTATTACCTTGCCACTGCCCCCCGGCGAGCTCCTCCGTATCCTCGGGCATGACAATAACCGTGGACAGCAAATGGTATGCAGGCGTCAGACTATAGCCCATCCCCGTATCATACAATGAAAAGTTCTTCAGGTGCCAGCCGGATAACGCAAGAATCCGGCATCATAGACAAAGGTAAAACCATTTTCGTCTTCCGTCAGCGTCCCCGCGTAGATATATATCATTCAGGTATATTTTTCCCCTTCTCATACGCTATGCTCCTTTCCTGCAGGCACTGCTCCCACTTCATACCCGAAGAGGGCAAGCACCTGGTTTACCTTGTCTATTCGCAAAGTTTGCTTTCCTTGTTCCAACTCGCGCACAAAGCGAAGCCCCACTCCCGCCTTAGCTGCCAAATCTACTTGCGTAAGTCCGAACCGCTTGCGCATTTCCTTAACAAACAATGACAATGAATTATTCATAATTACACCCTTTAGGGTACCAATATAGCAAAACCAGCGATAATTACACCCTAATGGGTATAATTTATTAGCTTCTTTTGCATAATATACCCGAAAGGGTGCAAAGTATTAGCCCAAACCAGCGCATTACGGAAAACCAGGAGTATTCAGCAAATTCGTGATACAAAGAAAAAGGACAGGAAAATTCCTTCAAAAGCTTCAGCCTCTCCGCAAACCCTTTGCCGGTGGGCATTCCGGCTGAAGGATTACACCTGAAAATGCTTCAGCCCGAAGAAAAATCCTTCAGCCGCACCCTCTTGGGGTATGCATACTCCGCACAGATTGGTTCCCCAATGCTTCAAAAGTCCTATATCCAGGCACTTGTCACCGTATCGCACCCCTAAATGAGCAAACTGACACAACCGGAAACATATTCTTTTTCATCAGGATAAGTTTGTATTTTCTGTCCATCACTTAGGTGAACACGCCATTCCACTTTGGTGAAGATCCATTGTCACCTGTATAAAACGGCTGCTTCACTAAGGTGAAGCAATAAAGCTGTTACGGCAGTCAAAGCAAACTCTTCCTAATAGTAACATCATTTCCAACAGGCATAAAAGCACCAGAGAAAATGAACTTCCACAAACACATCCCGAACAGCCAAAAACTGAAGCTTCCATAATCGGGCTGAAGGAATTTCCAAAGGCAATCCTTCAGCCGCTTCGCCCTATTGACGGGCTTTTGCGGAGAGGCTGAAGCTTCTGAAACAAAAAACAGGGCAATGTCCCCGGAGGCACTGATAATCACCTCAATGGTAGCAGAAACCGACAAGTGTACACATGAAGCGGCAGCTTCCGAATAAAATAAGCCCTCTCCCGCAGTATATAGCCGGAAATATCGTATATTTGCTCTGTACAAAAAGAAATAGAACCACTATGAAGAAAGAAGAATTAATGCGGAAAGCCATTGAGCTTTCTATAGAGAATGTGGCAAACGGCGGCGGACCCTTTGGAGCTGTAATTGCCAAAGATGGTGAAATCATTGCGACCGGAGCCAATCGTGTCACCTCACAATGCGACCCTACCGCCCATGCGGAAGTCAGCGCCATCCGTGCGGCGGCAAGCAAACTGGGAACATTCAACTTGAGCGGATGTGAAATTTATACTTCGTGTGAACCGTGTCCCATGTGTCTGGGAGCCATTTACTGGGCACGGCTGGATAAAATGTATTATGCAAACAACAAGACGGATGCCAAGAATATAGGGTTTGACGACTCTTTTATCTATGATGAGTTAAGCCTGAAGCCTTCGGCACGCAAGCTGCCTTCCGAAGTTCTTTTGGCGGAAGAGGCGATAAAGGCATTCCAACAATGGACAGAGAAAAGTGACAAAGTGGAGTATTAATAGAAAGGCGCGGACGAAATCCATATCATCCGCGCCCGAAATCTTTATAAGATCTTAAAGACTATTCTTTTACCGGCGTATTTTCCAACGTAGCTACTACGAAATCATAGAACTTGCCTACAGAAGGAATAAAGCAGCGTTCATCCGGTGAGTGAGGAGAACGTAAAGTAGGACCGAAAGAAATCATATCCAATCCCGGAACCACCGCACCGATGATACCGCATTCCAAACCGGCATGAATCACTTTCACAGCAGGTTCCTTACCGAATTGTGCCTTATAAGACTCCTTCATGGCTTTCAGAATAGGAGAATCCACATTGGGTTCCCAGCCTGAATAACCACCTGAACGGGTCACTTCCATGCCTGCCATAGAGAAACAGCTTTCCAATGCAGTATTCAGATAATCCTTCATTGAATCGCGTGAACTGCGGGCCAGGATTTTTATCTCCGCCTTGCCACCACCTATAGAAACAATAGCCAGATTGGAAGAGGTTTCCACGGTATCGGGGATAGTAGGAATCATACGCATCACTCCATTCTGACAAGCATAAATGGCATCCACCAGATTATCTTTAATTTCATCGGGAACCATCATCGCAGGCAATTCCACCCGTTCTGCCTTGAAGCTGATCGGTGTTTCGTGTACATGATATTCTTCATTCCACAATGCTTCGCACTCCTGCACAAATTCCAGTACGTCCGCTTCTTCTTCAGCCGGAACCGTAATGACCACTTCACATTCACGAGGAATGGCATTACGCATATTGCCACCTTGCCAGGACACCAGGCAAGCCTCATCGTAAGTTATCACCTGGTTCATGAAACGAGCCATCAGCTTGTTGGCATTGGCACGTCCTTCATTTATTTCCAATCCTGAATGACCACCGCGCAGCCCTTTCAAGGTAACTTTCAAAGCAATGTCAGCCGGATCTGTTTCCACTTCTTTATATTCCAACACTGCTGTCAGGTCTTCACCGCCTGCACAACCGATATACAATTCTCCTTCTTCTTCCGAATCCAGATTCAACAGAATATCACCGTCTACCGTTCCCGGCTTCAAACCGAACGCACCGAACATACCGGTTTCTTCGTCGGCAGTAATCAGTGCTTCCAACGGACCATGTTTCAGCGTCTTGTCTTCCATGATAGCCATGATAGCGGCAACACCCATACCATCATCGGCTCCCAAAGTCGTGCCTTTAGCTTTCACCCAATCTCCGTCAATGTAAGTCTCGATAGGATCATTTTCAAAATCATGCACTGTATCGTTATTCTTCTGAGGAACCATGTCCATGTGAGCCTGAAGAATCACCTTCTTACGGTTTTCCATCCCCGGAGTGGCAGGCTTGCGGTAAATGATATTACCGGCTTCGTCCTGGAATGACTCTACGCCTACACTTTTTCCAAAGTTCAGCAAGAACTCTTGCACTTTCTTCAAGTAACCCGAAGGGCGGGGAACCTGAGTCAATGAATAGAAATGCTTCCACACATTCTGCGGAGCGAGAGAGAGAATTGTACTCATAACTTCTTAGTTTTATTTGTGAACGGCAAAGCCGTTAATCCATATATACCCAACAAAATTAATAAAAAAGTTTGTATTCCATGCACTAATAAGGCAAAAATTCCCGCATCTTCTTTTCCCACTCCATAGAGCATCATCATCGTTATGACAGCAAAATGCCACGGACCCGCCCCATTAGGAGTCGGAACTACTACCGCAATGCTACCTACAGCAAACATGACCAGTCCCGCCATCACTCCCAAATTATCGGAAAAATCGAAACAAAAGAAAGAAACATAGAATTGCAGGAAATAGCAAGTCCAGATACCGACGGTATAAAGAATGAACAGAGGCATCCGCTTTACATGACGCAAAGACAGTACACCGACCCATACATTATGGAGAATGCCTTTCACCTTAGCAAAGACCGTCACATTCCTGATCAGAAAAAAAGCCAGCACCAATACGGCCAGCACACAGACGATAGTGATATAGAAATGCCCCGAAGTAAATACCTGTGCCAAAACCGTGGTATCCGTGCCGGTTTCTTTAAAAAAAGTATCGAATACCCTTGCCTGCATTATAAGAGTTACCCCTGTAATCAACGACACACACAGCGTATCAATCAACCGTTCCGCAACCAC
>ENA-ORSA01002072-ORSA01002072.1-human-gut-metagenome-genome-assembly--contig:-NODE-2072-length-14937-cov-2.547910_pt1 | contig 14937 bp, 17 predicted proteins | sample MGYA00242179_ERZ509142 | MGnify/ENA primary metagenome ERZ509142 (study PRJEB26280, sample SAMEA2338659) | human gut metagenome | biome: human gut; feature: human-associated habitat; material: faeces... | reverse complement strand
GCGGGCCGTGAAAAAGAGCGAACAATTCCGGGAGGGAATCTGATATGCAGTGGATTGAAGTGACGATACACACCAACACGCAGGGCGCGGACGCGATGGCGGACGTGTTTTTTTCGATGGGCATTACCGGCGTTTCCATAGAGGACGCGGCGGACATTGCGCTGTATCAGCGGGAAAGCGATGAATGGGACTATATAGACGAGAGCATTTTTGCCGACAGGGGCGAGGATGTGCAGGTGAAAGCGTATATTCAGGACGAGCCGGGCGCGGAAAAGCAGATTGCGCAGATTCGCGCGCGGGCGGCCGAGGCGGCGTCTGTGCCGGGGTTTGACGCGGGCAGCGGCCGGGTGGAGACCAAAACCTTGCAGGAAGAGGACTGGTCTGAAAACTGGAAGCAATATTACAAGCCGTTTACCGTGGGGGAAAAGCTGGCGGTGACGCCGTATTGGGAACCGTATGAAGCGGAGGACGGCCGTGTGGTGGTCACGCTGGAGCCGGGGGCGGCCTTTGGCACCGGGCAGCACGAGACCACGTTTTTGTGCTTGGATCTTTGCCAGAAATACGGCAAGGAAAACGGGCGCGTGCTGGATGTGGGCTGCGGCACAGGGATATTGGGCATTGCGGCGGTGCAGCTGGGCGCGCGGGAATGTTTGGCGGTGGACCGGGACGAAGTGGCGGTGTCTGCCTGCCGGCACAATGTGGCGCTCAACGGCTGTGAAGAGAAGGTGACCCCGGTGCACGGCAATTTGGCGGACCAGGCCGAGGGGCAATATGATTTGATCTTTGCCAACATCGTGGCGGACGCGGTGATAGCGCTGCTGCCCGAGGCCAAGGCGCACTTGGCGGAAAACGGGACGATCATCGCTTCCGGCATTATTTTGGAGCGGGAGGCGGATGTGTTGGCCGCGGCGGATAAGGCGGGCCTTGCCGTGCTGGACAGAAAGAACAAGGGCGAATGGGTGGCCCTGGCGCTGGGGGAACGATAAGATGCCGATGTTTTTGCCGGACGAAATCAAGGCCGGGCGCGCGGTGTTTATCGAGGACGCGCCGCACATTGCGCGCACGCTGCGCCACACGGCGGGCGACACGATCCGCGCGGTGGATGGGCAGGGGCATGTGTTGACCTGCCGGCTGACGGAGGTTTCGCCCAAAAAGGTAATCGCAGACATTACGCAATGCCAAGACGCGGGCACAGAGCCGGAGATGCGCATTACGGTGGTACAGGCCATTTGCAAAAACCAGAAGATGGAGCAGGTGGTGCAAAAATGCAGCGAGCTGGGGGCTGCGGAGATTGTGCCGGTGCAAACGCAATACAGCGAGATTCCGGCGGCGGACTATCAAAAGCGGCAGCCGAGGCTGCAAAAGGTGGCGCGCGAGGCGATAAAGCAATGCGGCCGGTCCGTTGTGCCGAAGGTGGGCGCGGCGGTGCGGCTGTTGGAGTATGATTTTTCCCGCTATGCGCTGGTGTTGTGCGCGTATGAAGCGGAGGAACACACCGGGCTGCGGCAGGCGCTGGCGCACTTTGCGCACCCGGAGAGCATTGCCCTTGTCATCGGCCCGGAGGGGGGCTTTGCCCCGCATGAAATCGAGGCGTTGACGCAAATAGGGGCGCAGAGCGTGAGCCTGGGGCCGCGGATTTTGCGGACGGAAACGGCGTCGCCGGCGCTTTTGGCCGCGGTGTTGTATCATTACGGACAATGGGAGGCGCAGGGCCGATGAAGGTGGCGTTTTACACGCTGGGGTGCAAGGTAAACCAATATGACACGCAGGCCATGGCGGAACTGGTGAAAAGCGCGGGGCACGAGGTGGTGCCGTTTGAAAAAACGGCGGACGCGTATGTGATCAACTCCTGCACGGTGACGGCGGAATCCGACCGAAAGACGCGGCAGGCCATCGGCAAGGCGAAAAAGAAAAATCCGCAGGCCGCGGTGGTGGTGGCGGGCTGCTATGCTCAGCACGCAGGCAAAGAGCTTTGGATGCGCGGCGATGTGGACGCGGTGTTGGGCACGGGCAATCGGCAGGAAATTGTGCGCGTATTGGAGCGCACGCGGCACGGTGAGCGGCTGGACGCCGTGACGGAATACGGCAAGACCGCCCGCTATGAAGAAGGGCAGGGTGCGCTGATTGACAGGGCGCGGGCGTATTTGAAAATACAGGACGGGTGCGACAGGCACTGCACGTATTGCATTATTCCAAAGGCGCGGGGGCCGATCCGCTCCCGGAGCCTTGCGGCGCTGCAGGCGGAAACGCAAAGGGCAGCCGAGCTGGGGCACAGGGAAATTGTGCTGACCGGGATACGGCTGGCCAGCTATGGCAGAGAGCAGGGGCTGACGCTATCCGACGCGATCAAGGCCGCGGCGCAGACCGATGTGCACAGGATTCGTTTGGGGTCGCTGGACCCGGACGAGATCAGCCCCGAATTTATCCGGGCATGCGCGGAGGAGGAAAAGCTGTGCAGGCAGTTTCATTTATCGCTGCAAAGCGGGTGTGACAACACGCTCAAACGCATGGCACGGCGGTATACCACGGCAGAATTTGAACACACGGTGAAAGAGATTTTACAGGCCATGCCGGACGCGGTGTTTACCACGGACATTATGTGTGGCTTTGTGGGGGAAACGCAGGCGGACCATGAGGCGTCGCTGGCGTTTTGTGAGAAGATCGGCTTTGCCAAGATGCATGTATTTCCCTATTCCAAGCGGGAGGGCACGGCGGCAGCGCGGATGCCGGGGCATTTGCCGCAGGCGGAAAAGCAGCGGCGCGCGGCGGAGATGATAGCGCTGGACAAAAAGCTGGAACGCGCGCATTTGCAGGCGCTGGTGGGCAGCGTGCAAGAGGTAATATTGGAAACGCCGCAGGACGGCGGATATTTGGGGCACACGCGGGGGTATGCGCCGGTGGTGGTGCAAGGCCAAGCGCTGGCGCCCATGCAGATTGTGCAGGCGGAGATTGTATCGGCCGAAGATTTTGCGGCAAAAGGGGTTGCCAAAGGGTAAAAGAGCGATTATAATAAAGGTGGGAAACAAAGGTGGAAACCGTGAAGAAAGCAAAGGGGGTGTATCGCCAATGGACGAGTGTCTTTTTTGCAAGATTGTGTCGGGAGAAATTCCCAGCAAGACGATCTATGAGGATGACGCGGTGAAAGCGTTTGCGGATGTGGATCCGAAAGCACCGGTGCATATCTTGATTGTGCCGAAAGAGCACATGGAAAACCAGCTTGATCCGCGAGCGGCGGAATTGGCTCCGCACTTGTTTACGGCGGTGCAGACCATTGCCAAGCAATACGACCTGGAGGCAGACGGATTTCGCTGCGTGATCAACACAGGCAGAGACGGTGGACAGACCGTAGGGCATTTACACATGCACATGCTGGCTGGGCGCGCGCTGGGCTGGCCGCCGGGCTGAATGGGAAAGCCGGGCAAGACAAGGTAAGCAGCCGAAAACGGCTTACAATTTAAACTGTACCCAAATCACCAAGTGAAAAGCGGGACTTGGGGAAACAAACAAATAGAGCAAGCAAACGGGAAGAGGAACTGCAAACGCGGTTCCTCTTTTCGTTTTTTTGTTTATGGGAGAAGGGGGAGGAGAGGGGAGAGGGGTTGCGTTTCTCATCAGGCGATAGTGCTGGGATGGGGGTAGAAGGTGCTAGGCGGAGGGAAACTGAATGAGCGTTTCTCATCAGGCGGTAGTGCTGGGATGGGGTGAAGAAGGTGGTGGGAGGAGTTGCCGTTTCTGGCTAGTTTTTAGAGAAGAAGATTTTTTAGGAAGGTGCTGAGCGGGGGGAGCGTTTCTCATCCGGTTTTTAGTTTGGGAGGGGGTGTGGAAGGAATGGGGAAAGAAAATTCGTTCCTTTTAGGATTTGTGTGGGAAAAAGGTGTTTTTGGGGGGAGCTAGGCGGGGTTTTCGTTTCTCGGCAAGTGGCAGTGTTGGGATAGGCTGAAGAAGGTACTAAGTGGGAATTTCGTTTCTCTTTGAGATTGGAGAGAAAGATGATTTTTTAGGGAAGTGCTAGACAGAGAGTTCGTTTCTTTTTGGATTTGGAGAGAAGGACATTTTTTTGTAGGTGCTAAGCAGAGAGCCCGTTTCTAGATGAGTTTGTACAAAGATGAAGATTGTTATATGTTTCTTCCTTTCTCGCTGGAAAGGAAGCGAAAGAAGCGGGGGGAACCTACGATGGTTCCCCCTCGACCCCCTTTCAACGTCCGACAGGGGCTCCGCCCCTCTCGGTAGACCCCGCTCAGGAAGAGGGGGTGGACGTTTCTCATCAAGCGGTGGTGCGGACGGCACCGCGCGGGCGACGTGCCACCGCCGCGCTACCGAAGATGTCGGTTGGCGGGGTTTTCGTTTCTTGTCCAATTTTGGTTTGGGATAGGCTGAAGAAGGTGCTGGGCAAGAATTTCGTTTCTCGTCAGAGTTTTGGTGTGGGGCGGAGGGAGATTTGTGTGTTTGTTTGGAGGCACAAAGGCATATACAAATGAATACATAAGAAGGATTTGTGCGTTTGTTTGGAGACACAAACGGATACACAAACCAGGGCACAAAGGGAGACACAAACTAGGACACAAACGTGACACTCTCTATAAGGAATATATTATATAAACTAAACAAAACAAAAAATAAAAGAAAAAGAGAGTAGAGAAAAAGAAAAAAGTGAATATTTTCGGGAGAAGAGAGCGGGGGTGCTGCGCAGGGCAAGCGGGGGAGCCGGGTTTTTCACGGAAAAAGAACAGGTCCTCCCGTAGGGAGGACCCGAGGATGTGCAAAGGGTTACTTTCCGATCAAAGGATTGAGCGCGTCCAACAGAGCTTTGGCGTCGTTGGCGGCGCGGCCTTTGTATTGCACGATATTTTCGTTGGTGGTATGGCCCAGGAACATATCGCCGCCGGCCGGGCAGCCGGGGTAGATAAACTTGAAGATGCCGGTGCCGTGGCTGTAGCCAAAGTCTTGGAACTTATGCTCTACGGATTCCAGGTTTGCTACGGGAATGTCGGTTTCGGCGGGCAGGGCGGCCAGCACTTTGGGGTCACGGGTGATCTTGATGAGGTTTTGGTCGGTATCCAAAGACAAGGTGGCGCCGACGCAGGAAACAGTATAGGTTGCCATGGGCAAAGACTCCAATCTAAATTTTTTTATTATTATAGCAAGAGCGCAGCATTTTCACAAGAAAACTCTGTAAAAAGCCCGTAAAATCGGGCTTTTTTCATTCAAAAATTTTTTCTGTAAAATGGATACCTTTTGATACTTTTAGGTGATTTACAATACTCACAGAACGAGCGAGGAGGCGAAAAATGGACGGCCGGTTATGGATTTTTCACGGCGTGATGATCTTTGCGCTGTATACGGCGGCCAAGGCGGCGGGCCGTGTGGAGGGCGCACAGCAGGAGAAAAACAGGCAAAAGCGCCCGGGGCCGAAAAAGGGGCGGGCGGCGCATTTTGCAAAAACCTGCAAGGAGGCGGACGAGGCGCAGCCGCTTTTCCGGGCGATGGAAAACTTGACCGCCTATGACGGCACAAACGCGAGACAGAAGGAGATGGAAGATGTTCACGAACAATGGGATCAGTAAAAAAAGCGAAGCACAGGGCGCGGTGACGGAGACCTGGGAGCGGTATGAACGGGGGATGGTGTATCATCAGCAAAACGATTTGTACGCCGCGACGGACCGAAACTACCGGTTTTTTGCGGGCGACCAATGGCGCGGAGCGCAGCTGGGCAGCATATCGCCGGTGCGGTTTAACTTTATCAAGCCGACGGTGCTGTACAAGGTGTCTATCGTGGCGCAAAACAGGATGAGCCTGCATTACGAGCCAAATGCCTTTGCCATGCTCAACGGCCGGGAAACCGAGGCGGGGCAGCTGTTTTTACAGACGGCGGAGCGCATTTGCCAAAAGCTGAACGGGCACGCGGCGCGGATGTGGGAAAAGAACAAGATGGACACCGTGCTGTGGGACAGCGTGGTGGAGGCGGCGGTGTCCGGCGATGCGATTTTGTATTTTTACGAGCAGGACGGCGAACTGGCCTGCCAGCAGGTGGACACCACGAACATCTATTTCGGCAACGAAAACGAGCGGGATTTGCAAAAGCAGCCGTACATTTTGCTTTCGTTTCGCCAGGAGGTAGACAAAGTGCGCGAGACGGCGCGGCAAAACGGGGTGCCGGAGGAGCTGGTGATGCAGATAACGGCGGACAGCGACACGGCCACGCAGGCGGGCGACAGCGCGAAAACCGAGGTGGACAGCGGCGAAGAAAACGGCAAGTGCATGGTGATCTTGGAGCTTTCGCGCAAAACGCACAAGGACGGCCGGGTGTGCGTTGTGTCCCGGCGATGCACAAAGACGGTGGAGATTCAGCCGGAGCGGGACCACGGGCACGCGATGTATCCGCTTTGCCACATGGCGTGGGAGCCCATCAAGGGGAGCTGCCGCGGGTATGGCGAGGTGCGGTTTTTGATTGACAACCAGATTGAGGAGAACAAAAACCTGGCGCGCCGGGCGGTGGCGGTGATGCAGAGCGCGTATCCCAAGATGATTTACCGGGCGGACGCGATCGGCGATCCGGAGGCGCTGTACAGGACGGGGGCGTCGATCGGGGTGAACGACATGAACGCGCAGGACGTGCAAAACTATGTGCGGTATTTAACGCCGGCGGCCTCTTCGCCGGACGCGTACACGCTGACAAACGAACTAAGGGAAGTGACGCGCAACCTGGCGGGCGCTTCGGAGGCGGCGCTGGGCGACATTAACCCGGAAAACGCCAGCGGCAAGGCGATTTTGGCTGTGCGTGACGCGGCGAGCGCGCCGCTGTCCAGGCAGGTGGCGATGTATCGGCAGTTTGTGGAGGACATTGGGCGCGTATGGTTTGACATGTGGGCCGCATACAGCCCGGAGGGCAAGGCGGTATTGACGGAATACCGGGACGAAAACGGCTGTTTGGTGCAGGCGGTAGAACTGATTCCGTATGAGGCGATGCAGCGGCTGAAGGTGAATGTAAACGTGGAAGTGTCGCCGGCGGACGCATACAGCAAATACGCGGTGGAGCAGAGCTTGGAGAACTGTTTGGCAAACGGGTGGATCAGCTTTGAAGAGTATGTAAAGGCGCTGCCGGCGGACAGCGCGGCGCCCAAGGCCAAGCTGATGGAGATTTTGGAACAGAGGCAAGGGTGAAAGAGGAGAAAGCAGATGGTATGTAAGAGTTGTCAGCTGGTGGAGATGGCGCGCGTGGCGCGGCAGGGAGAAGTGGACGTATACCGATGCCCGAAATGCGGGCGGGAAGAACGGGTGCGCATAAAACCGGAAGAGAGATAGAAGTTGGCGGGCGCCGGGAGGGGCCGGAATGCAGGCGGATGAGGAGAGAGTGTTTCTCGTCAAGCTTTTGGTTTGAGAGAGACGGTAGAAGGTGCGGAGAAAAGATTGAGCTTTTTAACACGGCGCAGCTGAATACAAAAGCTTTGGCCGGAAAAGGATGCGGCTACCGGCCGCCCACCGTCGCGCGGCTGAAGATACCGGTTGGCAGAGTTTGTGTTTCTCATCCGGTGTTTGGAGAGTGGATAGGGTGCGGAAGGCATAGGGCGGAAAACAAAAGAGGACAGACCAGATAGCGGCGAACGCCGCCCCCGACGGGGGTAAAACGGGCCGAAGGGCAAGGAGGCATGCATGCAGGAAAATTTAACACAGGCACAAAACGCAACGGGCGCAGGCCCGGGCCGGGCGGACAGCGCACCGGCACAGCACACGGCGCAGGGCGAACAAGCGCCGCACGCTGCGCAGACCTTTGACCGGGCACAGGTGCAAAGAGAGATAGACCGGGTGGCAAAAAGGGAGCGCGAACGCGGCAAACGGCAGGCGCTGCGCGAGATGCAGAAAACGCAGGAGGCCCAAACTTCTACAGAACAGGCACACAGGGAAATTGTGCGCACGGAAGAAGAGGGTGGCAAAAATGCACAAAATAATTGTGTAAATGAGGGCAAAAGGCAGGGTGATGCACAAAATGATTGTGCACAAGAGCTGCAAACGCAGGAAAATGCACAAGAAAATTGTGCAGAAAAGGAGCCGAACGGCGAAGATGCACAGCAAAATAGTGCACGGCAGGACGACCCGGCCGATCGGCTGAGCCGGGAGGACCAGCAGGCCCTGGGCGCGGCGCAGGCGCAGCGGACGATTGAAAAAGGCGAACAGGCGGTGTTGGCGGAGATGGAGGCGCTTTCGCAAAAGCAGATGCTTTCGCCCAAGGAGGAGGAAACGCTGTTTACGCTGTTTTGCCACGCGAGCATGAAAGCGGGGGAAGAGGAATTCAACCGCCGCGGGCTGGACGGGGCGAAGATTATAAACGATAAAGCGTTTATCCGCTTTGCCGAAATGATGCGCGGCGATGTGCCGCTGATGACGGTGTATGAATATTTTGCCAAAACCCAGGGGCGGCCGGTAAAGCCGCCGTCCACCGGGCCGCTGCCGGGGCAGAGCACGGGCGGGCCTGCGTATTTCAGCCGGGAACAGGTGCAAAACATGACAAGGGCACAGGTAAAAACACATTATAAGGAAATTGAAAGCAGCCGCAGATTTTGGAGATAGCGGCAAAGGAGGAAACAAACAATGGCATATACGAAATTTATTCCGGAATTGTGGGCGGAAAAGATTCAAAGAGAAAACGAGAAGATGCTGGTGCTGGCCAAACTGTGCAACCGGCAGTGGGAAGGCGAACTGAAGAAAAAGGGCGACACGGTGCACATTTTGGGCATTGGGCAGCCCACCATCGGCGATTATGACGGCACGGCCATCAGCGACCCGGAAACGCTGACGGATACGTCTATCCCGCTGGTGATTGACAAGGCGAAGTATTTCAACGTGCTGGTGGACGATGTGGACCGCCGCCAGGCCGCGGGCGACATTATGGAATATATTCTCCAGGAAGCCAGCGAGGCGCTGGCGGTGCAGGAGGACAGCGACATTGCCGCCTGCATTTCCGCAGGGGTGAAAGCGGCGAACAAGGTGGAAGCGGCCAGCGTGACGGCCAGCGGAAACACCAGCGCACGCCGTTATCTGCAAAAGGCAAAGACGATGCTGTATAAAAACGGCGTGAAGAAAAACGCGGAGATTGTGGCCGTGGTGTCGCCGGACTTTTTGGAGCGGGTGGAAATTGAAGTGGAAAACCTGGAGACGGACAACAAAAACACCGCGACCAACGGCTTTGTCGGCAAGACCAGCGGCATTTCCATCTATCTTTCCAACAACACCTATGTGACCACGGACAAAAAAGAGCATATCTATGTGATGACGCGCAGGGCCGTGGCCCATGCCAACCAGATCAACGAAGTGAAAGCGTATTCGCCGGAGGATCTGTTTGCAGACGCGGTGAAAGGGCTGAACACCTACGGCACCAAGGTGGTGCGCGACGGCGAGCTGGTGGTATTGGAAGTGGCGGCCTACGCATAAAAAACGGGGCTTTGGCCCGGGGCAGGTTCCCGGGCCGAAACGCCCGGCAAAGGGGGTATGCAGAAAATGACGATAGGGCAGATCAAAGCGGCGGTGATGATGCTGATCGACCAATATACGCCGGACAGCCCGCCGACGGACGACGAGGAGACGCTGGCAAAACTCAACACCCTGATAGAGCTTTCCCAAGTGCAGCTTTGCCAGATGAAAAAGACGGAAAAGCGCTGTATGCTGCCGGAAAACGGCGGGCAGGAGGAAAGCGAAACGGGGCTGATTCTCTATCCGCTGCCGAAGGATTTTTATCAGCTGCACCGCGTGACAAAGGACGGAGACGAGGTGTGGGCGGATGTGTTTGACAATAAACTGGCCGTAAAGGCCGGGCAGGGGGCGCTGGTGATGAGCTATTACGCCTATCCGCCGGAAATTACCCAGGACACGGACGACGACACCCGCCTTTGGCTGGACAGGGATATTTTGCAGGTGCTTCCGTATGCGGTGGCGGCGGACCTTTTAAAGGCCGACCCCAGCGCGGACTATGTGGCGTTTGAACAAAAATATATGGGCCTTTTGGCAAACCTGGACCCGCACAAAAGCGCAGGGCGGCTGGTGGTGCGCCAGATGCCGGGGAAAGGAGGCGTTTAATGAGCGATTTTATGCCGTATAGCGTGGCCCGCCGCTCGACCGCGCAAGCGAGAATGCGGGTGTATCAAAAATTCAAAGGGGTGGATTTTTCCTCCGACGAGGCGCAGGTGGCGCTGCAAAGAAGCCCGAACAGCCTGAATATGTATAAAAATTACAGCGTGGAATTGGGGCAATGCGTGGAAACGCGGCCGGGCTTTCGAAAGGCGGTGCGCTTTCCCAAACAAACGGACAACACCGTCTACGGGCAGATTTTCTTGAAAACCGGAGCAAGACGGTGACAAAAATTCAGCCGCTGGTGCATGTGGGGACAAAGCTGTATCTGTGGGAAAACTATCCGCAAAAGGCAGATGTGCTCAATGACATTGGGCAAAACGAGGATTTAACGGAACTATATGCACAGATGAATTGTGCGGACAGCGCGATGACGGTGTTTGACGGGCGGGTGTATATCGCAGACGGCAAGCAGATGCTGGTGTTTGACGGCCAAACCGTGCAGCCCGTTTCCGCGCTGGCGCTGGTGCCAACCACTTACATCGGCCGGGCGCCGCTGGGCGGGGGCACGCAATATCAGCAGCTGAACCTGCTGCAGGATCAATTTACCAACACGTTTTTATCCGACGGCAAAAGCAAAGACTATTACCTTTCCATGACGGAGATAGACGCGGTAACAAAGGTAATCGTAGACGGGCAGACGCTAACGGCCGACCAATACACCGTGGACAAGACAAACGGCATTGTGAAATTTAACACCGTGCCGCCCGCGCCCCAAACCCCGGGGCAGGACACGGTATCCATTACCGCCAAAAAGCACATACCGGGCTATGCCGAGCGCATTGAAAAATGCCGGGTGATGGCGGTGTTTGATAACCGGCTGTTTTGCGCCGGCAACCCGGATACGCCCAACGTATTGTATTTTTCCCAGCGGAACGACCCGACGTATTTTGGCGAAATTACCTACGAAACGGACGGCAAGGAGCCGACGGCGATTGTGGGGCTGCTGCGCATCGGCAGCGAGCTGGCGGCGATTAAAGAAGAGAGCCAGCAAGAGGCGACGGTGTATTTGCATGCGCCGAAGGAAACGGGGATAGAATTAAGCCCCAAGGCCTACCCGGCCGAGGAGGGGCTTTCGGGCATCGGCGGCGCAGGGCGGCGGATGAGCCTGAATTTTCTGGATGACGCGGTGTTTTTATCCGCCATGGGGCTAAAGGCCATCGGCAAGCGGAGCCTGGCGTATGAGCGGTGTATTGAGCATAGAAGCTCGCTGGTGGATGGGCGGCTGGTCAACGAAAAGGGGCTGGGAAACGGGCAGCTGGCCTGCTGGCGCGGGTATTTATTATGCCTGGTAAACGGCAGGATTTACTTAGCGGACAGCCGGCAGCAATATGTGCAGGCCTCCACGGGCAACACGGAATATGAATGGTATTTTTGGGACAACATCGGCGTGTATGACGATCATGGCGCGTTTTGCCCGGCCAACACGCTGTATGTATACAAAGACCAACTGTATTTTGGGGCGGACGGCGCGCTTTGCACGTTTAATACGGACTGGATCAAAGACGACAGCGGCGAATTGCAGGCGGCGGCGTATCTGGATGACGGGCAGCCCATCTTCTGGTGCTGGACGACCCCGTTTGACGCGCTGGGCCAGCCGAACCGCGTGAAAAAGGACAACAAAAACGGCGGCGTTTTGGAATTGAAAAGCATGACAAACGGCGAAGTGAAGGGCAAGGTGCGCACAAACCGCGCGCCGTGGAAGGAATTTGTGCGCATAGACGGCGGCTATTTTGATTTCAGCGACCTAAACTTTTCCGACCTTACCTTTTCCACGGAGGAAAAATCGCTGGTGGCCTTTCAAAGCAGGCAAAAGCGATGGGTGAAAAAGCAGCTCATGTTTTACGGCGACGCCCCAGGCCGCCCGGGCGGGCTGTATGCCATTACGATGGAAGCGTTTTTGGGCGGCTATTACAAAGGATGAGGAGGAAAGTATGGCGTTTACAAGATTGACAGCGGATGTGGAAAACATTCAAAAGCTGGCGGACAGGCCGCAGATCGGCGCCGCGGCGCTAAAGCAGGCGTTTGATACCGCGGCGGAGGACATCAAAGCGTATCTGTTGACGCTGGTATCGGAATTGGAAGCGCAGCAGGCGGCAGAAAGCCTGGGCGCGGCCGCTATCGGCGACGGCGACCCGCACACCGCCGAAAAGCGCAATGTGCAGGCCAAACTGGATTATTTATATAACGAACTGAAAAACGCGCAGGCCGGGCAGATTTTGGACCGCAGCATTACGGCGGAAAAGATTGCAAGCGGCACGATCACGGCAAACGAACTTTCAAACGGGCTGATCGAAACGGACAAGCTGGCAGATCAGGCCGTGACGCAAAACAAGCTGAAGGGCGGCTTGCTGGATCTATGCCCCGTGGGGATGGGGCTGGTGTGGTGGAGCGATACGCTGCCGAGCGAAAAATGGCTCTGGGCGGGCAGCACGCTGACCGCCGGCGTGCACGATGAGGCGATAGCGTTTTTCGGCGGCACGGCGCTGCCGGAAGTAAAAGGGCGGACGATTGTCGGCAAAGACGAAAGCGTGGCGGCGTTTAACGCGCTGTACAGAACAGGCGGCGCGGCCACGCATACGTTGGTAAACAACGAACTGCCTGCGCTTTCCGGCACGGTGGAAGCCTACGCCGGCGACGCCGGGTTTATCCGCACGGCCACGGGCTGTTTTACGCCGCAAACGCAGAAAGCGGCGCCGGTGAATGTGGATGCGTATGCGCAGGTGGTGTCGTATAACGCGGCGAAATTTGCCATCGGCGGCGGGCAGGCGCATAACAACTTACAGCCGTATATCGTGGCAAACTATATGTTTAAGGTATTGTAAAAAAGGGGGGCTGAAGATGAACGCAACCCAACGGACACTTTTGGGCCAAACGCAGGCGGCAAAAACGGGGCAGCGCAATTTGGACGCGCTGTCCGCCCGGGCCGAAGAGGTGTATAGGATTTTACACCAGCAGGCCGAAGAGGAGAAAAACCGGGCCTATACAGAGGCGGCGCAACGGGAGAGCCAACAGGCAGAGCAGGCGTATCGTGATTTTTTGTCTGCGTATAACCCGATGGGCCTTAACGCCGCGCGGCAAAAGCAGCAGACGGACTATGCGGACCATGCGGCCTACAACACCTACACGGCGGATTTGGATTTTTACCGTACACAGCGCCTGCAGCAGCAAATAGAGGCGGAAAGGGCGCTGGAAAATACGCGGCAAACGCTGTCCTATGCCGAGAGCAAAACACAAAGCGAGCAGCAAAGCCGGCGGACAAAACTGATGCAGGCCTATCTTAAACAGCGTCTGGCGCTGTTGAAAAAGGCGGCGAAAAAACGCATAGACACCGCGGGCGTGTAGCGGAAAGGAGAGAAGATGGGACAATACGATCAAATGCTGGCCGGGCTGGAGGCGCAGTATCAGGTGCAGCGGAAAAAAGCCGAGGCGGACGCGGAGGCGCAGTTGGCCAAGCTGCGGCTGCAATTGCAGCAAAAACAGCAGCAGGCGGCCGAGGCGGAAAGCCTGGCCGAGGCCGTGGAAAGCCAGACGGGCGCAGACGCCTGGCGCAGCATGCTGATAGCGCAAAACCCGTTTGGCGCGCGGGCAGAGCGCGGGCAAAACGGCGGGCTGGCGGAATATTACAAGGGCGCGGCGTATGACACATACAGAACCGCGCTGAGAAACGCTTTGGCAAAGCGGCAGGAAGAAAAGCAGACAAACGACAAACTTTTGCGCGAGGCGGCGCTGTCCTATGCGCTGGGCGAGGCGGACGCCAAACGAGCGCGGGACGCGGCGATTGGGCAATTGGACGCGGAATACAATTTGCAGCGGCAGACGCTTTTATTGGAACAGGCGGCCTATGAAGAAAAGCAGCGGCAGGCAGCGGCCCGGCGCGCACGAAGCCGGCGGCAAAACGGCGGCCGCTATACCGAAAGCAAGACGGACAGCCGGGTAGGTTCGCAGGCGGCAGGGGCCGCAGGCGCGATTGCGGCGCGAAACAGAAAGAACAGCGATACGATAGACGCGCTGCTGCGCTGAAAAAGAAAAAGCGCCAAGGAGGTTTCTTTGGCGCTTGCCCGAAAGGGCGGGGTTATTCTACGGTGTCCGGGTCGGTGATGCGGTCCGTTTGGTAATGGGGCAGTTTTTTCTCGTTTTCCACGCGCTGTTTCAATTCTTCCGGGCTAAGGTCGCCCAGGATATAGGCGCTGTCCGGCAGGATATCGATTTTTTTCGTATCGCTCACGGGTTGTGCCCTCCTTTCACATGGCTTTGGCGGCAAACGCCGCCGGATGGGGTTTAGTGTGGGCACAAGGGGCGCATTTTATACAGGAGGAAAGGATGGACATGGTAACACAGCAGGTGTGCAACATTCAGCATGAGCACATCGAGCAGAATTTTGAGATGGATCGCCAGCGCCTGCAAACCCATGGCGCGCAGCTGGATGCGATGGAAAAGCTGGCGGTAAAGCAGACCAGCGTGATAGAGGGGATGGCGCGGCGGCTGGACGCGCTGGACACGCGGCTTTGCGCGCTGGAGAAAAGGCCGCAGCACAGGATGGAGCGCGTGATGGACACGGCCCTGCAATGGGCCACGCTGTTGGCGTTGGGGTTGTTTGCGGCGAAGATGGGGCTGGGGTGAAGAAGGAGCGGGACAGGGTGAGCGTTTCTCGTCAGGCGGCGGAGGGTTAGGCGAGGGTGGGGGGAAAGGGTTTGCGTTTCTCGGCAAGTGGCAGTGCTGGGAGGGGGTGTAGAAGGTGCGGGGCAGAACGTCCGTTTCTGGCTAAGCTTTTAGAGAAAAAGATTTTTTAGGAAAGTGCTAAGCAGAGAGCTCGTT
>ENA-ORSA01002069-ORSA01002069.1-human-gut-metagenome-genome-assembly--contig:-NODE-2069-length-14948-cov-16.111730_pt1 | contig 14948 bp, 9 predicted proteins | sample MGYA00242179_ERZ509142 | MGnify/ENA primary metagenome ERZ509142 (study PRJEB26280, sample SAMEA2338659) | human gut metagenome | biome: human gut; feature: human-associated habitat; material: faeces... | reverse complement strand
AAATCAGCGACTTGACCAACTTTTTATAGTTAAGTTTTCATAAGTATTTCTTAATGTAAGTTATTGATTTACAGACGATTAAATGTTAATTTAACGCAGTATTGAAACCTAAAAACAACTTTTTTTAGATAAATAATACATCTTAACCTAACATCAATTTATAGCCTTATTGATAAATCTGCTTTTTATGAAATACACCGTTTTTCATAAAAAAATCAATATGTTTTCTGAAGATTCTACTTGATAATATTGGTACGGCGGATGAAGTCGATGATTTCCGGTACATAACCGAAGGCTAATCCGGTAACGGTATCTGCACAACCATAATATACTGCAATGCGACCCGTCTCTGCATCACAGAGAGATGCGCATGGGAAGCAGACATTAGGTACATCTCCTACACACTCGTAGAGCTCCTGAGGAGTAATCAAATACTGACCTGAACGGCCCAATACTTTCCACGGTTCATCCAAATCGAGCAAGGCTGCACCAAAAGCATAAACATATCCATTGCAGGAATGGAGCACACCATGATAAAGCAGCAACCAACCCTCGGAAGTCTCGATAGGCACCGGGCCAGCACCAATCTTCATGCACTGCCAAGCACTCTCCTCGAAAGCTGCAGGAGCCATCACATGACGATGATGCCCCCAATACTCCAAATCAGGTGACTCGCTATAGAAGATGTCACCGAAGGCAGTATGACCAGTATCACTCGGACGACTCAGCATGGCAAACTTGCCATTGATTTTGCGAGGAAACATCACACCATTGCGGTTGTAAGGCAAGAAAGCATTCTCCAACTGATGAAAGGTCTTGAAATCCTCTGTCCATGCCACACCAATCGTTGGTCCATGATAACCATTGCACCAGGTGACATAATACTTTTCGCCTATTTTGCACACACGAGGGTCGTAACCATAACCCCACTCTCCTACCTCAGGATCATCACACTCGAAATGGATGGTGTCCTCATCAATGTCCCAATGTACGGCATCCTTGCTGAAACCGGCATGAAGAGTCATACGACGATTCTTGTCATCACATCTGAATACACCTGCAAAACCATCCTTAAACTTAACTACTGCACTATTGAAGATACTATTGGAGTCGGGTAGCTGATTACGCTTGATAATAGGGTTCTGAGAATAGCGCCAGAGCGGCACGCTGCTGCCTTCTGGTCTGTCTTCCCAAGGAATGTTGGGAAGAGCAGAACCTATGATTTTAATTTCTTTCATTGTCGTTACTTTTTAGAAAAATCAATTAGTGACTTTTTTGGAAATCAATTAGAGACTGTTGAGCAAATCTACCTTACCATCATTGATGAGCTTGATGACCAACTCTCCGAAGAGGGTGTTCTGCCATGCAAACCAGGCACGGGTGTATTTCGAAGCATCATCCTTATGGAAAGATTCATGGATGAATCCCATCCCTGCATCGGTATTCAGGAGGGTCTTCATACACCAGCGAATCTCATCATCACTCTGGGCTGTGAAGCACTTCATCATGATAGACATCGGCCAAGGCATATCATAACCAATGTGAGGACCGCCGATACCCTCGCCTGCCTTACCACGGAAGAAACAAGGATTGTCCTCGCTCCATACGAAACGGCGGGTGTTCTGATAAATCGGATCATTCATCTCAACATCACCCAAATAGCCCATACCTAAAAGCGATGGAACATTGGCATCATCCATCAGAAGACGGTTGCCGAAACCATCTACCTCATACGCATAAATCTTGCCATATTTAGGATGATCATAGACTGCATATTTCTGCAGGGCATCCTTTACTTCGGCTGCCAAGGCAGAACAATCCTGTGCAATCCCGAGTGCCTTATTCTTCTGCTCAGTCTCTGATTTCTCTGCCACATGCTTCAGGATTTCAGCCGCCTTATTCATCGCAGAAACCGCCATGAAATTGGAAGGAATCAGGAACGGAAGAATCGTGGCATCGTCTGAAGGGCGGAACAGGGAAGCAATGAGACCAACTGGCTTGACAGGAGCTCCGAAACCATCCCAGCCCACGGTATCGAAGGCACGATCGGTCATGCGGGTAAAGTGGTAAGCCTTGGCTGTTTCCTTGCGCTGCTGCTCATGGAAGGTCTTGAGGATATTTCCGATAGCCTGCATCCAGTCTTCTCCGAAGATGGAGTCATCGCCTGTTACCTTCCAGTACTCGTAAGCGAGGCGGATAGGATAACAGAAAGAGTCTATCTCATACTTGCGCTCGAAAACCTCTGCCTTCATCTCGGTATCATCCTTCTGCCAACCTGCTCCGGTAGGTCCGTCATTATAGGCATTGGCATAACGGTCGATATTGATGCACTTCAACTGGCGCAGGATGACACCACGCAGCATCTTCTTCAATTTCTCATCCTTGTTGGCAAGGGCTACATATGGCCAAACCTGAGCACCTGAATCGCGGAGCCACATGGCTGGAATATCACCTGTATAGACGAAGGTATCGTCATCGCCATTAGCCAACTGGCGATAATGCACCGTACTTTCCAGCGTGTTCGGATAACAGTTGGCGAACATCCAGGCGAGTTTCGGATTCTTCTTGAGGAGTTTCTGTACTTCCTTGATTTTCTTCTCCACTGCCTCTGAAGTAAAGAGACGCTCAGCTACAGGCGGACGCTTGGACTCATACTTGCCATTGACAGGTGTTACCACCTTAGTGTAGCGGGCATGAACATCTACCTCAGCATGCTTTTGTGCCATCGCCGACATTGCCGACATCAGGGCTATTGCAAATATTGTTTTTCTCATTGTCTGGGTTTATTTATGTTTCGATTTTAATTGTGATTTCTTTTAAGGTCTATCTGCACCACGGGTTCCCCACTTGGATGGCTGATTGCCCATCTGGAGTTCGAGGGTTCCTCCCTTCATCATATCCTGGTACATGATATACGACTTGGTATAGGTTTTACCGTTGAGTTTGGCAGACTGCACGTAGATATTTTCCGAACTGTTGTTCTTGCAGATAATGGAGAAGTTCTTGCCGTCGCCTAAGCTGATGGTAGCCTTGTCCATGATCGGACTGCCGATGATATACTTGCCGCCTGCAGGTTCTACCTGATAGAGTCCCATCGCAGAGAGAATATACCAGGCTGACATCTGACCCACATCCTCGTTTCCACTCAAACCGTCGAAATCATCCTTATACATCTCATTCATGGTCTGGCGAATAAGACGGGCTGCCTTCCAAGGCTGACCTACATAATTATACATATAGAGTACCTGATGACTCGGTTCATTACCGTGGGCATACTGTCCGATGAGACCAGAAATATCAGGAGAGGCATTATCGCCCATATTGCCCGTTACGATGAAAAGGGAGTCGAGCTTGGTCACAAATTTCTGTTCATTACCGAAGAGCTTCACCAGTCCATGCACATCATGCGGAACGAGCCAGGTATATTGCCAGGCATTTCCCTCGGTATAATCATCCTGACGATGAACGGCTGAGAAAGGATTAAACGGTTCGCGGAACTTGCCGTCGGTACCGATGCCACGCATAAAACCGGTCTTCGGGTCGAAATATTTACGATAACTCTGGGCACGTTCTGCGAAATACTTCGCATCCGCCTTCTTGCCTAAGAGTCGGGCCACTTTCGCCACGCAGTCATCAGCCAGCGCATATTCCAGTCCCTTAGCCACAGTCTCCATTTCCGGATCCTTGTCATAAGGCAGGTAACCATATTTCTTGAGAAGACCGAGGCCTCTGTCTTCACGCAATGCCGACTGTTTCATGGCCTCATAGGCTCCCTCCTTATCCTTGACATATCCTTTGAGCACCAGGTCGGCAAGCACCGGGATGCCCGGATTGCCCACCATGCAGTCGGTCTCATTGCCCATCAGATGCCATACTGGGAGCTTACCCTGCTGGCGATAGATGTTGATAAAGGTACTTGCCACGTCTGGGAGCATTTCCTTGTGGATGAGCGTCATCAGCGGATGGGCTGCACGATAAGTATCCCAGAGAGAAAGGGTGGTATAATTGGTGAAATCACCCTGATGCACCTTACCGTCGGCACCGCGATATTCTCCGTTGACATCAGAGAATACGGATGGAGCGGTCATCGAATGATACATGGCTGTATAGAAAATGCGGCGGGCAATGGAATCTGAAGTTTCCACCTTCACCTTAGCCAATTCCCGATTCCATGCCTCGTCAGCCTGCGCCACTACCTGATGAAAATTCCAGTCAGGAATCTCTGTTTGCAGATTCTGTCGGGCATTGGCAATGCTGACTGCAGAGAGACCAACCTTGATCATCAGAGGGCGGGTGGCATCTGCCACCTGAACCAGCCAGCGTCCACTATCGAGCGGTTGTACTTGAACCGGTTGAGAGAACTCAGCCACGAAGAAATTCTTCTGGTCCTTCGCCCATCCTGTAGAGAAGCGATGACCAGCCACTGCAGTTTCCTTCACCTCATCCAGCGCATAATCGGTAGGTTTATCCCATCCGATACCCTGAAAAAGGTCGAGTACCAACTGTGCCTTCTTCACGTCTGCCCCAAAGGTATAGCGATGGAAACCAGCACGCGTGGTGGCGGTAAGTTCCACCCATACATTCGGCTGCTGCAATTTCACCGCATAATAGCCCGGGCGAACATTCTCATTGGCATGATGGAAGAGCACTTTCTTCTGATGAGCATCTGTCACCGGGAGGAAAGCAACATCGCCTAATTCTCCGATACCCGTTCCGCTGAGGTGCTGATGACCAAAGCCGATGAGAATGGAGTCTGACTGATGATAACCGGAACACCAGTCCCAACCACGGGTATGCTCAGTAGGTCCCAGCTGGATATAACCGAAAGGTACGTTGGCACCGAGGAATACATGACCATGACCGCCCGTTCCGATTCTTGGATTGACAAATTGGGTCAGACAGGAGGTTGCCTGAGCTTTATCATGAGCAAAAGCGGCTTGTGGATAGTCTCCACCTATCACACAAGCCAACAATAATAATATAGGAAAGATTCTTCTTCTCATTTTCTGAATTTAAGATATATTTTAATGATACTATTTCATGAATTTTGAGAAAGAGTATGGCGCATCTGACTCCAGAATACCTCTCTGCAAATTCGGTTTTTCAGAAAGGCGGAAAGAGATCTGCGCACCCTGCCTCAGAGAATTCAGGTCGAGATAATTAAGATCATACTTCTTTCCGTTCATCTGCATGTCATCAACATAGCATCCGTCACCTTCCGACTGTATGCTTACCTGCAGTCCGTTCTCCAGATGGAGTTTCATAGACTTGAAGTAAGGAGTACCCAATGCATACTGTCCTGAACCAGGGCAAACCGGATAGAAGCCCATCGCAGAGAAAACATACCAGGCTGAAGTCTGACCGTTGTCCTCATCGCCGCAATAACCATCTGGTGTCGGTGTGTAGAGGCGGTCCATCACCTGTCGCACCCAATACTGGCACTTCCAAGGTTGTCCGCTATAATCATAGAGATAGATGGCGTGCTGGATAGGCTGGTTGCCGTGTGCATAATTGCCCATGTTCATCACCTGCATCTCTCTGATTTCATGGATGGTAAATCCGTAATAGCTATTATCGAAAACAGGAGGGAGAAGGAATACCGAGTCAAGCATCTGGTTGAACTTCTCCTTTCCGCCCATCAGACGGATGAGTCCTTCAGGATCGTGGAATACCGACCAGGTATAATGCCAGGCATTTCCCTCGGTAAAGGTATCGCCCCACTTGAGCGGATTGAAAGGAGACTGGAATTTTCCATTCAGCAATCTTCCGCGCATCAGACCATTCTCCCTGTCGAACACCTTCTCATAGTTCATCGCTCGTTTGGCAAAAGGTTTCAGTTCCTTCTTTGACTTGCCGAGCGCCTTGCCAAACTGGTAGATGCACCAGTCATCATAGGCATATTCCAAGGTACGGGCCACACTTTCATTGATTTTCACATCATAAGGCACATAACCCAACTTATTGTAGTACTCAAAACCATGACGTCCGGTAGAATTCACTTCAGGTTGAACAGCATTGGCTCCATGAACCACAGCCTGCCAAAGGGTCTCTGCATCATAACCACGTAAACCGGAAAGATAAGCATCGGCCACCACAGAGGCTGAGTTGTTGCCCACCATGCAACCGCGATGCCCCGGACTCGCCCACTCTGGCAGGAATCCGCTCTCGAGATAGGTATTTGCAAGACCCGCCTGAATTTTCTCATTCACAGAAGGATACATCAGATTGAGCAGTGGAAAAAGGCAGCGGAAAGTATCCCAGAAACCGGTATCGGTAAACATATAGCCCTTCTGTACGGTTCCGTTGTAAGGACTGTAGTGAACCACCTCACCGGCTGCATTCTTCTCATAGAAAGCACGAGGGAAGAGAACGGAGCGGTAGAGACAGCTATAGAAAGTACGGAGATGGTCAATGTCCTCATCCTCCACTTCTATCTTGCCGAGTACCTCATTCCAGCGGTTTCTACCCTGCTGACAGAGCTGCTGCATATCTGCCTGTCCCAATTCCTGAAGGTTTTGCCAGGCCTGTGACTCACTGATGAAGGAAGAAGCCACACGAGCCACAACCTTCTCGCCTCTCTGACGAATCTTGAAGGAGATGATGGTGCCCACATGATTGCCTTCCTGCTGGTAAGTCTCCTGATAACCGCCCTGAACCATACCCTGGTATTGACCATCCTTCACATTGATGAAAGCCTCAAAATCATGGTCGAACTCAATAACGAAGTAATTTCTGAAATTCTCAGGAACACCTCCACTATTGCGGGTAGAAAAGCCCACCACCTTTCGCTCCTTCGGGAAAACCTTGATGAAGCTGCCCTTGTCGAAAGCATCAACTACCACATGAGCACTATCGGTCTGAGGAAAGGTGAAGGACATCAGGGCTGCACGTTCCGTAGGACAGAGTTCTGCCGTCACATCATAGTCGGCGAGATAGACACTATAATAATAAGGTGTAGCCTTCTCTGCCTTATGAGAGAACCAGCTGGCACGCTGCTCCTCATCAAATACCGGTTTACCCACGATAGGCATCAATGAAAACTGACCGTAATCATTGATCCAGGGACTCGGTTGATGCGTCTGCTTCAAACCCCTTATCTTCTTAGCTGCATAGGTATATTGCCATCCGTCGCCCATCTTTCCTGTCTGTGGAACCCAGAAATTCATGCCCCAAGGCATGGCGATGGCAGGATAAGTATTGCCTGTGGAAAGTTCATGGTCGGAATCGGAACCCATGAGAGGCTGCACGAAATCTACCGCATTCTGTACATTCACCCTGACGGCTTGCGCTATCAAGGTGAAGAATACAAATATGAACAAAACTGATTTTCTTTTCATAGACAACAGTCTGAATGATTATCTGAAATTGTTTGGCTGCAGGCGATGGCCGTCAGCGTCATTGGTATCAGCCACATCCCACCAGAGTCTTGTGCCCTGAGTATTCACCTTCTGGAGTTCTGGATGAGAAGTGAAGTAAGTGTTGTTATTCTCGCTGAAAGGATAGAGAATGCGCTTGATATTCTTACCCATAGGCACGTCACCTCCACTATTGTTGGTCAACTGATTTGCCAAAGCAGGATAGTCGGTGCGACGGAACTCAGCCCATCCCTCATTACCATTAGGGAAGATAGCCATCCACTTCTGAGTGATGATTGCTTCAAGCTGCTTCTCCTTGCCCTTACCCTCGAACACCTTACCCGTAAGGGCCTTCTCACCATCGATGTAAGCCTGTGCCTTGTCATTGGCAATGCCGTAGTAGTCCATAGATGCCTTGATACCAGACTTATAGTAATCCTCTACGGTACCTGTAAGTTCCATGCCAGCCCATCCACGCAAAACAGCCTCTGCCTTCAGGAACTCAGACTCAGCATAGCCCAAGAGGAGGTAAGCACGCTCACGACTGAAGAAGTAGTTAGGATTCAAGTTCTTGCCCAGACTCTTAGGCGCAGTACGGGTGAGTGAATAATTCAAGGTTCCCATGTCTATGACAGGAGCCTGAGCACCACGCTCACAACCTACGAAGTCTTCTCTCTGGCTATCTTCACCAGCCTGCAAAGTACTCTCTGTCATCTTGATGCGATACCAGCTTACCAAGCAACGTGGGTCTATCTTCTTGGTGACATAGTTATTTCTACCTGTCTTGATCTTATATTCTGCTCCACCTTCACTGGCATTGCGATAGAAGTTCTCCAGATCTTTAGACATTACGCTCTCACCATTGTAGCAGACACTACACATCACCAGAGGATGCTCGTTACCACCGTCATCTGTACCGCCCTGGCTTACAGGAGCATACTTAGGAACAATCTGCATATTGTCTTCATTGCTCTGCATCAGACCATACTGGTTGTTGAGAGCATTTTGAGCCTCCTCCTTAGCACGGGCAGGATCTACATTGGAAATACGCAAAGCCATGCGAAGGCGCAAAGAATTGGCAAAGCGGAGCCACTTGTTCCAGTCACCATGATAGCAGATATCATCGGTAGCGTAACCTATCTGAGTTGCATCGTTTGGCTTGATGCTATCAACAGCCTGCTCCAACATACGGAACATGGCATCGTAAACCTCTGCCTGAGTATTATAAGCCACATTGTTGGTCTCAGGAATCTTAGCCTGTACATACTCCTTGAAAGGCATATCGCCATAAGTATCGGTGTTGGCAAGCGCTAAGAAAGCATAGTAGATACGTGTGACGTAGAATAAGTTCTTGTACTTGTTGGTATTTTCATTGAACTTATAGGCACGCAACAAGGTACGATACTCACTGCTGCGGTCGGTATAGAAATGTCTCCAGCGCGCAGCACTCCATCCATCTTTATATGAATAATCAGGAGATGCACCACCATGCTTAGGCTGGTTATTGGCAACGAAACCTGCATAGATATCATGACTCAAGTTGGTAGTGATCTGATAGTCATTGAAAAATCCCTCATAGAGGAAGTTGCGGAAAACAGAGTTGGCAGAGCTCAACTCACTCTTCAACGCCAAGGAGTCTTCCTTGCTCACCTTATAGTCGATATTGATATCGGCATACTTGGTATTGTCCTCTTCACCAGGCTGCTCTTCACCGCCGCCAGTAGTGTTATCAGGCAATTCGTATGGATTCTTGCTCATCTCATCCATGTCATAGCAGGAAGATAAACTTACCAATGCCATGGACACAAGCATCGTCTTGAATATAATCGTCTTTTTCATTGTCTTGAACTGTTTATGTTGTAGTTGATAGTATTTAGAAGCCTACATTGACTGAGAAACCGAAGGTGCGGGTATATGGCACTGCGGCAAAGTCAAGGGCCTGTGAGAACATAGAAGTATCATAACCTCCATCAGGATTGCCTGGTGTATGTTTCAGCAGGAAGCAGAGATTACGTGCCACAAATGACAACTTCACATTGGTAAGAGGAGTCTTCTTGAGCACGCTCTTTGGGAGGCTGTAACCCAATGCGAGTTCCTTCAACTTGATATAGGAAGCACTGTGGATAAACATCTCTGCATAACCCTTCTGCGACTTGTACAAACCGATGTTGGAATAGTAAGACTGTGCACTTACCTCCTTGGTATTCACCTGTCCGTCGGCTGTCACACCAGGAACTACCATATAGTAGTCGCTCACACCATTCAACTCCTTGTACTCACCACGATAAGCCGAACGCTCTGAAGTTCCTACAGCAGTAGCCATACCTTCTGATACGCTCACGATATCGCCGCCAAATCGCATATCAAACATCGCAGTGAGACTTACACCCTTATAGTTCAGACTTGGAGTAACAGACATGAGAAGCTTTGGCTCGATGTTTCCGATAGGATGATCGAGGATATACTGCTCCAAATTTCCGCCTGCATCACTACTGGTAACAGGCATTGGAAGACCGTTCTCGCCAATCACCATCTGACCATCCGCATCGCGCTTGATGAGGTTATTGGCATAGATATCGCCCAACTTACCTCCTGCCTTCGCACCTACCTTGACTGGCATGTTGCCATCGCCATTAAAGTAGATGTGATCCACGCCATTAGCCAGTTCATCTACACGGGAGATATTCTTGGAAATATTCATGGTGAGATCGAACTTGAGGTCCTTGGTCTTGACAGGTGTGCCGTAAAGCATCAGCTCAATACCCTTGTTGGTAATCTTACCTGCATTCACCCATTGCTGTGTCCAAGGAGCAGATGCATCTACAAGCATAGCCTGGTTCTTGGTCTTGGTATAATAATAGGTGAAATCAAATCCCAAACGGTTCTCCAGGAACTTCATCTCAAGACCCCACTCGAAGGAAGACTTGATCTCTGGTTTCAGGTTGCTGTTCTTCTTCACGGTCTGTGGAATTGGCACACGGATGCCATTCTCATAGGTATAAGAACGGGTGTTGTAGAGATTGTATGGGTTTGGGTCCTTACCTACCTGAGCGAAAGACAGACGAGTCTTGGCGAAAGTCATCCACGCTGGCAACGAATGGTTGATAGAGCGCATGAAATCGCTGAAGATATAGCTCACACTTGCACTTGGATAGAAGAAAGAACGGTTGTCCTTTGGCAAGGTAGATGACCAGTCGTTGCGGGCTGTAAGATCCAATGAAAGATACTCACGGAAAGCCAACTGCAAAGAACCGAAGGCTGAGTACATAGAGCGCTCATGGCCATTCTCACTGGCATTGGTCAACTGATAACCTGTATTGAAAATCCAATTATCCTTCTCCAACATATTCTTGGTAGCAGCACTCAGCAACTCGTACTTCTGGTACATGATGTTGGCGCCCAGATTGTAACCCAAGCGCAAATCCTTGGTCACCTGATTGTCACCCAAGAAGAGGAAAGAGATATTGTGCTCGAAGTTGTTTTCCTCCGAACGGCTCATATTATCATCGGTAACGATCTCGCTCCAGTGTCTGCCCGGAATGCTCACAGCAGAGTTACCCAAACTCAAGTCTGTGGCCTGGATGCGTGTGCGATAATAATCGAAAGCATATTTAGCATTAAACTTCAACCAGTCGGTTACGTTGACATTAGCACCATAGTAACCGAAGGCACGCCAACGCTCATCGCTATTCTGGAAGCGATGACGAACATAGTATGGGTTGGCATACTGCATATCTGGTCCGAACCAGTTGCGATGCAATTGGTCCTGAGTTGTATAAGTCTGAAGATCCTGCAAACGCACGTTGCCTGGAATGAGAAGCAACTGGGCTACCTCTCCATTGAGACCAGTCATCGGACGGTTCTCAGCTTTCATGCGAGAAACAGAAATCTTGCTATCTGTAGAAAGATACTTATTGATAGTTCTACCTGCATTAAGGTCAACTATCAGCTTATCCAATTTCTCTCCATCGAAAAGACCCTTATTGTCGTTGAAACCTAAAGAGAGACGGAAATGACCTTTCTCATCAGAATTTCCGAGAGCTACGGTATGGAACTGGGAGAAACCTGTATTGAAGTAATCCTTCAACTTATCGCCATAATAGCGGTAAGCGATGTTCTCACCGAGAAAAGAAGGTTCCATTCTGCCATCAAGCGGAGCACCGAATGCCAACTCGCTGGAAAGCGTCTTGTTGCCATCCTCATCAGTTTTATAAACCGTAGCACCCTGAGAGCCCTGTCCGTACTGCTTCTGCATAGGGATTGTTTCAGCCACCTTACTCCAAGTAAAGTTACCGTTGTATGTGATGCCGAAGCCCTGCTTATGACTACCCTTCTTGGTTGTAACATAGATCACACCATTACCTGCACGTGAACCATAGAGGGCTGCAGCGTTGGCACCTTTGAGTACCGAGATAGACTCGATATCCTCTGGGTTGATGTCCAGAGAAGTGCCACCACGGTCGTATCCGCCATAAGCAGAAGCATCAGAACTCTGGTTGTCGGTAAAAGGAACACCATCTACCACCCAAAGAGGCTGGTTATTATCAGTAAGAGAAGAGTTTCCACGGATAGTGATCTTGGTAGAACCACCGAGACCCGTACTGGAAGTATTCATCTGCAGACCAGCCACCTTACCGTCGAGGGCACCAGTCACAGAAGGGTCGCCAGTCGTATTGAGAGCATCCGCCTTGACATCCTGTACGGAATATCCCAACATCTTCTTCTCACGCTTGATACCGAGGGCAGTAACCACCACTTCCTTCAACGCCTGAGAGTCAGGAAGCATCTGTGCGTTCACGTTATGTCCTTCCTTTGCAGCCATATCCATCGTCTTATATCCGAGATATGCAAACTGCAAGACAGGGGCAGGTTCATCGGTCTCGATGGTAAAATTACCATCCATATCAGTTACAGCACGATGATTGGTGCCTTTTACGAGGATGGTAGCGCCAATGAGAGGTTCCTTGTTTTCATCGAGAAGCGTACCCTTATATGTACGTTTCTGTCTTGGTTGCTGGGTGCTTGGAGTTGTAGTAATTTCCTTTTTCTTCAGATAGATGATTCCATCCTTAATCACATAAGATACACCCTTATTCTTCAAGAGCTTGTTTAAAACATCCTCTACCTTACCGTTCTTCACCTGAACGGCATTCACCTGCATCTTTGACAAGTTGTCGTCGTAAGTAAACTGGTATTTAGACTGTTTCTGGATTTTCTGGATGACTGCTCCCAAAGTGGTCTGAGAAACATTCAACGAAATCTGGGCTTTTACAGATGTCCAGGAACTGGAAACCAACATCAGAGCCAAGGCTGCAGCTGCGGTTTTAGTTTTTTGTAAATGATACCAATGTGTCATAATCCTTGTTTTTAGCATTTAAGTTATTAATTTCAAATATATAACAGCAAAAAACAAAAAAACACTTACCCAAAAAATTATTTTTTTGAATAAGTGCTCTCTTTTTCTCGTATAACAGTATATAATTAAGGTGTAAACCTTACTGATTCACTACTTCGTGATAAATACCTTACAGCCTTTCACGTGATAGTGGATAGGCAGGGTGTTCTGCAAGAGATCGAGAACCGAGTCGATGGTCTCCTTCTCTTTGATGACACCGGAGTAAGTATTCTCCTGGTTGATGGTAGGATCAACAACCACCTGCACATCGTAGATATTCTCCAGCATCTTGGCAATTTCATTCACGCTTGCATTATTGAAGGAAGTCTTGTGCTCATGCCACATTGCATCCTTATAGACATCGGTTTCAGAAACCGTCATGCTACCTAAGCGCGCATCCACACATGCCTTCTGTCCTGGTTTCAAGACGATCATACCCTCATCATGATTTCCTTCTACCCTTACCTTACCTTCGAGCAAACTGACGGAAGCCTGCTGATGAGCCTTATCCACATGGAAATTGAAAACGGTACCGAGCACCTTAACACTCATCACATCGCTCTCTACGATGAAAGGCTTGTGCGGATTTTTGGTCACCTCAAAATAACCTTCACCGTCTATCTCTACCTTACGGTCGGAACCATCAAACTCTTTCGGATATTTGATGGAAGCAAGTTTGTTGAGCCAGACCTTAGTTCCATCAGGTAAAGTAACCGTCGTATCATTGTCGGCACTGGCCATCACCACCTGCATCTGCATATTAGAAATCGGATTGTGCTGGAGATAGAACCAGGCCAATCCACCCAATACGCAGACCACAGCAATCGCAGCAGCCCGACGCCACATACCTATTATATGCGCATGATGCTCAGCCTGCTGTTCAGCCTTCATCTCCCTGATCTTAGCCTGCATTCTCTGTTCAGCAAGCATCAGTTGGGTCCTTGGCATGAACTGCGCCTTGAACTCATCGCTCAACTTTTCTTCTTTGAAAAGTTCTTGTTTTTCCTCCGGAGAATTTTTTAATATATCCCTTAATGCGATGAGCTCCTCTTCCGTGCACTCACCTGCCAAGAATCTCGCCTTTAATTCCTCATTTATCATATAACAATCGTGCTTAATATCCTTAATTAATTAACAATCTAATTAAATACCACAACAATAATTGTTGAGAAAACACTTACTCAATAACCTATAAAAAAGGTACAAAAAACACAAAAAATATTCCCAAACGAGCCCTAAGAGACTTTAAAGCCTTATAAATATGAGCTTCAACGGTACGTACGGATACGTTCATCATCAGAGCAATCTCACTATTTTTCATATCCTTGAGATAGCTCAAAACGAATATTTCCCTGCATTTATCAGGAAGTTCCCCTATAGCCTGATTGATTTTTCTTCTCAACTCCATGTTTTCCATGTCCTGTTCTCCATCTCCCAACGAAGAGAAATAGCACGACATACGCATTTCGTTGATATCTTCAATGGCTGCAGTATTGACTTTCTTATAGCGCTTCAAGTAATTCAATCCTCTAGAATAAATCGTCTTATAGAGGTATGATTCTATCTGCGGGACATCCGTCTCCAATGCATCCATACGATTCCACAATTCAAGAAAAGCTTCTTGAACTACATCATCGGCAGCATCCTCCCCTACGATACGTTTAGCATAATAAAACATTCGAGGGTAGTACTTCCTAAATATCGCTTGATATGATTCTTCTTTTACTGTCTGCATTACATAATATATCTTTAGCTATTCGTTCTAATTTAGGTCGGTTTACGCCAGTTATCTGCGTATTTTCCTCACTTCTTGAACTACTTTGGGCGCAAAGGTAAGTAAAAAAGATGATAAAAGCAAATTTTTGCTTAGAAATCAACTATAATATTTGTGTGTGTTTTACTTTTTACTACTTTTCATAACTGTTTCCATACGTAAATTTAAAAACTGTAGTCAGTGCACTCCCTAAAGTCTGCTTTTAGTCATTAAACAACTATTACACAAAAACTTTTATTTATAAAGTATAGAACTTCGCAGACTATTTCTTTACTTGTCTTCAATGGTTACCTTTCTTCATCGCCTTCAAAATGCGATAGAATGTCGTGCGAAATCTTGTTGTTTTTATATACCAATAGTTCGTTAATAATTAGGGTGTCCAGTTCCATGTTCTCGTTTTTGATTATGTTTTAGCAACTTAGCA
>ENA-ORSA01002068-ORSA01002068.1-human-gut-metagenome-genome-assembly--contig:-NODE-2068-length-14960-cov-14.661657_pt1 | contig 14960 bp, 13 predicted proteins | sample MGYA00242179_ERZ509142 | MGnify/ENA primary metagenome ERZ509142 (study PRJEB26280, sample SAMEA2338659) | human gut metagenome | biome: human gut; feature: human-associated habitat; material: faeces... | reverse complement strand
CGGCCTTTCGGCCGCGCTTTGGGTCACATATCCACCTTTTCATAGGCTCTCGCCGCTGCCCGGAACGTCAGCAGCGTGCAGCCCGTGTAGATCAGGATACCGCCGATGAGCACCGGCAGCAGCCGCAGCTGCGTGGCCGCATCCATGTCGTCCAGCCACGTCAGGCCGGGGATATGGGGCAGGGCTTCCATCACCAGCATCAGCAGCGCCATGGGGATGGTGGCCTTTACAAAGGCTACGCCCACCTTGTAGCCGTTCTTGTAGAAGGAGGGCAGGAACACGGCGTTGAACAGTGCATACAGAAGAAAGCCCGCCGCCAGCAGCGCCAGATTGGGGTCAAGCCCCACCAGATTGTCCTTGCCCGGCTGCAAACGCGCCGCCAGCAGGCAGCAGGGCGCCAGCAGCACCAGCGATGCCGATTCGATCAGCGCCGTGAACAGGCACCCGGCCTTCACCGCGTCCCGCTTGGGCACCGGCAGCAGCGCCGTGTAGTACAGGTCCTTCTGCTCCCGCATGTTCAGGAAGCTGAAGAACAGCCCCAGCGTGACGTAGAAAAAGATCACGGTGTAGGGATAATTGGGGATGATGACCATGATACCGAACAGGCAGAAAACCGGCGTCATGGGATGACACACCAGCCGCAGCTGCTTATATAATAGCGCCTTCATCCAGCGGCCTCCTTTCCACATGTACGATGATATCCTCCAGCGTAACGCCCACGTCCTTATAGTGGTCGCGGAAATCGTCCAGCGAGCCGGTATACTGCATCTCGCCGTCCTTGATAAAGGCGATGTGGGTGGCGCACTTCTCCAGATCGGAGGTGATATGGGTGGAGAACAGCACGCTGCGCGTACCGTCCGCCACCAGACGGCGCAGCAGCTCCGTCAGCTCGTCCCGGCTCACCGGGTCAAGGCCGCTGGTAGGCTCGTCCAGGATCAGCAGCCGGGCGTTGTGGCTCAGCGCCAGGGCGATCATGTACTTGACCTTCATGCCGCTGGACAGCTGATCCACCCGCTTTTCCTCGTCAATGGCGAACAGATTCAGATAGTGGCGGTATTTACCCTCGTCCCAGTTGTCGTAGAAGCGGCGGGTGACGTCGGTGATAACACGGATCTTCTTTTTCGGGTAGAAGTCGATGCCGCCCAGCACCACGCCCAGCTCCCGCCGGATGGCGCGCTCGTTGGCAGCGTAGTCCATGCCGAACACCTTCACCTCGCCCCCGTCCGGATGCACCATGCCCAGAATGGATTTCAGCGTGGTGGACTTGCCCGCGCCGTTACGCCCGATGAAGCCCATCACCGCCCCCTCCGGTACGGCAAAGGACACGCCATTCAGGGTAAACGCCGGGTAGCGCTTCGTCAGCCCCCGTACCTCCAATACGTTCATTCGTCGTCCACCTCCCCGTCCTCGCTGGGCAGGCTGTTGAACACGGTCTTCATCAGCGGGTTCAGCTTGTCTACGGTTTGCAGCGCAAGCCCCTTCTTCTTATCTGCCATCAGCACCAGCGTGTCCCCCGGCTCCAGCCCGAACATGTCCCGCGCCTCCTTGGGAATGACGATCTGCCCCTTGGGGCCGATCTTCACGCTGCTCATAAAGTACCGGTCGTTTCGTCCCATATACTCGCTCCTTTCGGTTGGATTGGTATAACTTTTCTCACTTTTCGCATTGTAGCACCCTGCGCAGAGGCTGTCAAGAGGCAAACGACACCACCTGCGGACGCGGCCCCGCCCCGCAGCAAACCACCCCCGGCTTCCTCTCCTACTCAAAGACAGATTCCGCAGCATTGTTGAAATTTTGTATGTCTCCCGTCGAAATTCCCGGCATTTCTCCTTTTTACACAACGGCGTGCAAGGATATTTGTTGTTATTTACAAGGAATTTGCCCCAAAAACGTCCGCCGCCCTCTTGCATTTCCCCCTCCGCTGTGGTACACTTAGGCAGTAAGAATCCGTGATAAGTTCGATTAGTAGGCGAAAAATTCCGCATATCATTATCTGGGGTGTGAAATATGAAACAGATGGGGGCAGCCTCGCGCAGAAAACTGAATATCGCGCTTCTCATCCTGCTGCTGGTCGCTCTGGTCGTGCTGGCTGCGGTGTTGTTTGTGCGCGCCAAGCCGGACGCTGTGTCGCCGGACAACCGTATCGAGACGGCGGAGCCGCTGTCCCTGACGTTGCCCCGCACGGCGCTTTCTGCTATTTTTGATGATGCTGCGTCACCGCAAACGGGTGGATATTCGGCAGTCCCGCTGACCGGCGACCTCTCTCTCCCCAACAGTCAGCTCACTATGGACGTCAACGAGCAGCTCTTGCCCGGCGACACCTGGACTGAAACTTTTGACGTAAACGCCCGCTTCCGCGGCACGGCTACCATCCGCTTCACCGCCGCGCTGAAAGATGATCCTGAACTGCCCCGTTCTGAACTTGATGTGCAGAAGGAGGACAAACCCGAAAAGCTTTCTTCTCAGCTGAGCATGACTGTGAAACAAGGTGATACTGTTATTTACAGCGGTGGTTTGACTGGCTTAGCTGATGAAGTCGGAAAAGGTGTTACCACTTCTGTCCCCGGCTCCTCTCCTGCCAAGGTTCCCTACACCGTGATTCTCAAGCTGAACGAAGAAGCGGACAACCGTTACCAAGGTCGGAAATTCAGTCTGCTGCTGACATGGCAATTGGATGACACCGGAGGCGGCGGCGGTGGCGGCGGTACGATCATCGTCAAGCCGCCCAAGACCGGCGACGATTTCTCGCCGTTCCTGATGGGCGGCGCGGCGCTGGTGTCCCTGTCATTGCTGGCGGTGCTGGTGCTCCGCCGCAGAAAGGGGGAGCATCATGACTGATACCTCTGCCAAGCGCACTGACACCCGCCGCCGCTGGCTCAGCAGCGCTTTGCTGACTGTCCTGCTGGCGTTGGGACTGATCGTCACCACCCTTGCCATCAGCACCCAGATCAGTGTCGAGCGTAACTTTACCATCGGAACGGTCAAGCTGGATCTCAACGGTGGTGCTGCTGTCGTTGACATGACAAATCCAGATGCGGAGCACGCGAATGAGTCCAAGTTTTCAGAGCCGGGGTTCAGGATCAAACGGGACTTTTATCTGAAGAATATTGGTTCCGCTGCGGCCTACTACAAGTTATACGCAGGCTACAAAGATACACCCGAAAACAATGCCCTCGCCAATGCTCTGGACGTGGAGATTACTTATAAGGATACCGGTGTGCTTCTGTTTTCCGGCAAGCTTTCCGCTTTAGATCTTAGCAGCGCTCCTGTGGCCGACAGCAGTCTGGACGCTGGTGACACCGTGTGGTTTACCGCTGTTTTCCGCTTCTCCCAAGATGCCGGCAACGACCTTCAGAACAAAATGTTATCCTTTGACCTCTATGCCCGCGGCACACAGGTAAGGAATAACACCAATAAAATCTTTAGTAACTGACATAGGAGCCATCCCATGAAAGAAACTCTCGGAAAGATCCTGCGTATCTTCACCACCGTGCTGATGGTGCTGTCCATCTGCATGATGATCTTCACCGTGATCTCTGTGCTGACCTTCAACCGTTCCGACCGGCAGCTATTCGGCTACCGCGCGTTCATCGTCCTGTCCGACTCCATGTCGGCCACCGACTTCAAGGCCGGCGATCTGGTGCTCACCCGCGACGTTGATCCCGCCACGCTCCAGCCCGGCGACATCATCGCCTTCACCAGCACCAACGACGAGAACTACGGCCAGACCGTCACCCATAAGATCCGCTCCCTGACCACCACTGCCGACGGCGAGCCGGGCTTCATCACCTACGGTACCACCACCGGCACCGACGACACCGCCGTTGTCACCTACATGGACGTGCTGGGCAAGTATGCCGGGCATCTGGCCGGCGTGGGCAAGTTCTTCAACTTCCTCAAAACCACGCCCGGCTACATACTCTGCATTTTCGTCCCCTTCGCCCTGCTGATCCTGTCCCAGTCTGTGGAGACGGTTCGCCTGTTCCGCCGCTATAAGGGCGAGCAGATGGCCGAGCTGCAGGCGGAGAAGGACAAGATCGCCGAGGAGCGCCGCCAGAGCGCCGAAATGCTGGCCGAGCTGCAGGCGCTGCGCGCCCAGCTGGGGCAGAACGCCCCCGAAGACGGCTCCGCCCCTGTACCGGACAGCGCCCCCGCCGCCCAGCCGGAAACACCGCAGACCGACACCACGGAAAGCGCGCCGGAGCCTGCCGAGACCAGGTAACGCAGCCCGAAAGCGCTGCTCCGTGTCAGATCATAAGAAAGGAAGTACCATTATGAAAATGTATCGTCCGCACAGGCTCTGCCCTCGGAACAGCAAGCCAAAGGAACCCAGCCTGTACCGCTCTCTGTGCGTCAGCATTCTCTGCATGTTTCTGAGCACAGTCATGCTGGTCGGGACGACGATGGCCTGGTTCAGCGACTCCCTGCAAACCGGCGTGTATACGATTTCCTCCGCGAATTTTACCGTGACTACGTTTTTCTGCCCTGATCTTGCAGGCGGAAGCGGTGCCAATAACTGGCAGCGCCTGAATCCCGACAATACCACTCTGTTCGGCGGCGGTTCTCTTTCCAGCGGCAGCTACCAGACCGCTTACCTCAAAATAGTGAACGCCAGCAATATTGACTTGAAATACACCCTCACCATCACTGATACTGCGGGTAAGATAGATCCCACTTCCCTCTTGTCCCTTACTTCCAAAGAAGTTGATGATGAAGAAAGATTGAATAGCGCTTTTACTTCTGCTGATGAATCTTCTACTCAAAGCGGGGAGAACACTTCCACCGGCACTGCGGTTTCCTTTACTGTACCCAAAGCGACCACCATGGACGGCGCGGCCACCCCGACTATAAAGTTCGTAGCGCTCAAACTGTCCCTGAATGTTACTCCGACTAGTTCTACTGACGACGAGCAACCAGCTACACAGTACAAGTTCGGTCTGCATCTGGCTATCACGCAGAATCTTCCCGATGCTCAAGTGACCGACTCCAATTCTCCCACCACCAGCACAAGTGTGGACATGACTATCACCGGCAGCGCGGCCTCCACCCCGGATACCACGGCATCTGATGCCGCCAACAGCAGTGACGAAGTCACTCAGCAGCCCGCTGACAAAAACAATTCCGGCACCAACAACACCGAAACCTCGACCGGTTCCACCACCGGAACCGAAAATGCAACCGAAACCCCTGAATCCGGCAACGGCGGCAACGATGTACCCCCTGCTGTCGAACCCGCACCCACAACCTGACACAAACACCAGCGCCCCCGGCATTCGCCGGGGGCGCTTCCTATTCTCCTCTCACACCGTGGCGTCCACCGGGATGCGCTGCCGCGCCACCTGCACCCAGTGTACCCGCACATCGCCGGAAGGCTGCTGGGTGGCGCAGAACGCCACGTCCCCCATGTGTCCCTCCACCGGAATGTCGCTGCGCTGCATGGCCGTAAACCGCCGGATATAGCCCGCCAGCTCGCCGATGGCCTTTACCGGCAGATCGGGCAGCAGATAATCGAAAAACTTATACATAAAGCACCTCCTGTATGTTCCTGGCTCCTGCTTTTCTTGACTGTACCCATCATACCAGGAGTACTGTCCCGAAAAACGGACAGTTCCCCGCACTTGTGCTTTTTCCTGCCATGTGGTAAAATAGTGCTATATGCGTAATTCAGGAGGTAGCCGCCATGACCGAGTTGAATACCGCGCCCCAGCTGGCGCCCCATGAGCGCTGCACCGGCTGCGCCGCCTGCTGCAACGGCTGTCCCAAGGGTGCCATCCGCATGATCCCGGATCGGGAGGGCTTCCTCTACCCGCAGGTGACGGACGGCTGCGTCCAGTGCGGCCACTGCACCCACATCTGCCCCGTTCTGAAGCAGCGGGAGCCCCGCACAGAGCCGGCCGCCTTCGCTGTATGGAACGGTGACGAGGACGTGCGCCGCCGCTCCACCGCCGGCGGTGCCTTCTCCGCCCTGGCGGAATATGTGCTGGAGGGCGGCGGCGTGGTGTTTGGCGCGGCGCTGGACGACGGGCTGAAGGTCAGCCACATCGCCGTGAAAAACCTCCACGACCTGCCCCGTCTCCGGGGCGCCAAGCCCGTGCAGAGCGACGTGGGCGAAAGCTACCAGCAGACGCGCCTGTATCTGGATCAGGGGCGGCAGGTGCTGTTCTCCGGCACCCCCTGTCAGGTGGACGGCCTGTACCGCTATCTGGGCGAGCACCCGGAGCGGCTCATCACCTGCGACGTGGCCTGCAGCGGCGTGTGCAGCCCCGGCATCTGGGAAAAGCTGGTGCGCTCCATGGCCTATGTGAAGCAGCAGCGCCCCCTGACCGTGGACTTCTGCGGCAAGCTCAGCGGCGACAGCGTGCGCCGCTTCCACGTCTCCTTTGAAAACGGCGGGCAGTACGACGCGCCGCTGCTGCGCTCGGAGCTGGGGCGCGGCATCACCCGCGGCCTGTTCCTGCGCCCGGCCTGCCACACCTGCGGCTACACCAGCACCGACCGCACCGGCGACCTGACCCTCTGCGACCTCACCAGCAACATCTCCCCCCAGGAAAAGCAGCTGGGCATGTCCCTGCTGCTGGTAAACACCGCCAAGGGCGCCCAGATCTTCGACTCCCTGCCCCTGCACCGCCGCCGGTTCGATCTGGCCGAAGCGGTGGCAGCGGATCAGGCGCTGCACTCCCCCGCCCCGGTGTCCGTAGACCGCACAAAATTCTTTGACGCCCTGGAGCAGGAGCCCTTCCGCCAGGTCTGCGCCCGCTTCCTGTCCCTGATGCAGCCCCGCGCCCGCGCCGCCAGACCGCTGCGAGAGCTGCTGCACATACCCTTCAAAAAGAGGAAAGACAAATGACCAAAACGCTGCTGCACACCTGCTGTGCGCCCTGCTCCGTGGCCTGCATCCAGCTGCTCCGGGCGGAGGGCATCGAGCCGGTGTCCTACTGGTACAACCCCAACATCCACCCCTATCAGGAATACAAGGCGCGCCGCGACACGCTGATGGCCTACGCCCCCTCCGTGGGCGTGGAGCTGATCGTGCAGGAGGACTACGGCCTGCGGGCGTTCTGCCGCGCCGTGGCCGATGACATCGACCACCGCTGCGGCAAATGCTACGGCCTGCGGCTGGAGCAGACCGCCCGCTACGCCGCCCTGCACGGCTTCGACAGCTTTTCCAGCACCCTCTTCGTCAGCCCCTACCAGAACCACGAGCTGCTGCGCCAGACGGCGGAGGAGATGGCGCGGCGCTACGGCGTGGCGTTTCTCTACCGCGACTTCCGCCCCGGCTTCCGTCAGGAGCAGCAGGAGGCGCGGGAGCTGGGGCTGTACATGCAGAAATACTGCGGCTGCGTGTTCAGCGAGGAGGAGCGCTACGCCAAGCAGATCGCCCGCGACATGCAGACCCCCGAAAAGCACCTGTAACGCGCAGGAACCGGCGCCCCCGCCGTCCTGCCTCGTAGGGGACGGCGTCCCCGCCGTCCCGTCTCGTAGGGGACAGCGTCCCCGACGTCCCATCTCGTAGGGGACGGCGTCCTCGACGTCCCGTCTCGTCTCGTAGGGGCGGACGACTCTGTCCGCCCTAACCGCGCGAAGCGCTGTCATTCCGAGGAGTACCCCAAGGGCACTTACTTCGCGGCGCGAAGCGACGTGGGAATCCGTATCTTTTCGGACAGAAACCTGCGAAAAGCGCAGGATTTGTGCGTTTTAGAAACGGATTGCCACGCCAGTGTGAGCACTGGCTCGCAATGACAGGCTTTTTCGACAGTCTCAAAGGCGGCGCCCCACAGGGCGCCGCCTTTTGCATTTGCGTATGTTCATCAGCCATTCCTCGCCAGCAAATACAGCCGCTGATAGTCCAGAATGTTCACCTGCCCGTCCTCGTTGACATCGGCCAGCCGCAGGAAATACCGTACCAGCAGCTCATTCCGCGCCGCATCAGCGCTGTCGCAGAACGAACCGGGCACAGCCGCAGCACGATAGCGAACCGACTGCCGCGAGAGAACGGTGCCGTCCTCATCCCGGAACGTCACCTCGAAGAAGGGATCCTTCACCTCGCAGAACGCAGCGCACATATCCAGCGCGATGGGCCGACGGTCAGCGCCGACAGCCGATGTAGTAACGGTGGGCGTCAGGGTGACAACTCCCTCCTTCTTCGGTTGGAACGTCATGGTCACCAGCTCCGCCCCATCCGCAAAACCCTTTGCGCAGATAAAGGTGAATTTCACCTGGCCGCCGTCAGTATGTGGATTCGTTTCGATATACACGCTGTCCGCGCTCTCCATACCCGCGTTCACCTCCACGCCGGTGCATGTCAGCAGCGCCGTGTCGTAGGAAATGCAGAAATCGGCGGCAGCCAGGCCGCTGCCTCTATCCAGCACAGCCACAGCGGTGATGGTTTCATCGGTACGGGCAGCGGCAGGCATGGTCACCCGCAGGGCGGGCACCTCCGGCGTTACCTCTGTCTTGCGCAGGGTCAGCGCCTGAGTGAAGCCGATGCCGTTCATGGCGGCCAGCGCCGTGTCGTACAGCTCGGAGGCTGCGAAGGTCACGGAGGTGTCCGCGTCCACATCGGCCGCCGCCTCCATCGTCAGCCGCAGCAGCTCGCCGCCGGGTATTTCCTCCTCAGACGCAAAGGCGGCGGACACATACCCCGCCCGGCTGGCGTCCAGCGACTTCACCGCCCCGGACAGTGCTGCCAGCGGCTCCGCCGCCACGCAGGTGAACAGCGCGGCGTCATAGCGGAATTCCAGCTTACCGGCAGCCAGCCCCTGGCTGCCATAGGTACGGGCGGTGATGCTCACCTGCTCGCCTTTGTGCAGCGTGGACACGCTGCTGCCGCTGTAAAAATACAGCGTCTTGGTGGTAGTCTGCGGCTCCGTCACCGTGAACACGCCGGACGCGCCGCTCAGCGGCACGGCGACCGGATCCGTGTTATAGGCGTTTTCGATCAGGATACCCAGCAGGTATTCCCCGGCTGCGGCGTCCGGCCGCACGCGGAAGTCCAGCCGCAGGATGTTCTGGGAGCCGGATATGCCATCCAGACAGGTGCCGTTAAAGGACACCTGTCCGGCCGTCTCTGTGTTCACCGTCCCCAGGGCGGAAAAAGCTCCCACCATCGCCGCGCCGGTCAGCTCCAGCGCCGCGCTGTCATAGGACACGATGCCCTGCACACCGGCCAGCTTGTCCAGATTGGAGCCGCTGACATACACGGAGCGCGTCTCGCCGGGCGCGGCGGAGGCGCTGCCCACCCGCAGGAAGGCGCTGGCCGCCCACGCGGTGGAGATCAGATTCACCAGCAGCGCAGCGGCACACAAAAGTGCCGCTGCGCGCCGGGATGCGCGTTTTGCTCTCATGAAACAGCCCCCTTACAGCGTCAAGGAGCCAATGAGGCCGTTGGCATACTGCAAAATGGTCAGCACCTCCACAGCCTCCAGCGTCTTATTGCCGTTCAGGTCAGCGCGGGCGAACTGCTCCGCGTCCAGATTCAGCCGGTCGTTGCTGGCCTGCAGCACCATCAGTGCATCCAGCACATTGATCTGGCCGTCACCGTTGACGTCGCCCAGCGCGCTGCGGTCCACGGCCTCGCTGACCGCGATGGCATAGGGCTGCTCCGCCGTTCCCTTATAGGCGTAGTTCACGCCATCGAAGGCGCGGATATAGTATTCCAGTCCGTCGGTGGTCACGTCGGAGGACGGGATCACGGCGGAATAGCGGTCGTTGACGGCGGTCATAGTCACCGTTCTCCAGCTCTCCGTGCCGGTGACGCGGTAGAACAGCTCCACCTTGTCGATCTGCAGGTTGTCGTTGGCAGTGGCGCTGATGATCAGCTTGCTGCCGGTAAAGGCGCTGTACACGCCGTCGTGATAGATGTTGGGTGCCATGGTGTCCTTGGCGCGGACAGAGATCTTGCCGGAGGTGTCGGACTCACTCAGATCCGTCTTGACCACGGTGAAATTGTAGTAGTACATCTGGCCGGGGGTCACATTGGTGTCGGTGAACGTCTTGACATCCGCCGGGATGACGGAGGTATTCAGCTTGGCGTACTGGCCGTCCTCCCTGTCGCAGCGGTAGACGTTGTAGCCCGCCAGCGTGTCGAAGTCGTCCTGCGCCCAAGTGAGGATCACGCCGTCATCGGCGGCCTCGGCCTGCATGGTCATAGCCAGTGCGGAGGAGGTGTCGATGTTGAAGCTGAAGCGTCCCCAGTCCTTGTATAGCTTCAGGTGTCCCTCGGCGGAGCGACCGTTGGCGATGGACCAGTACTGGATGCCGTTGGCGATCAGGGAGGTCATGGTGGTGGAGCCCTCCCACGTCCGGCTGTCCAGCCACTGTCCGGCCACCTCAAAGTCGGCGTAGGGATAGCTGCTGCCAAAGCGCACCTGCAAGGGCATTTCGGTGTCCATATCCCGGTTGAAGGTCACGGTGAACGTGGTCTTGCCTGCACCAACGGTGGTGATCGCCTCGCCGTTGGCGTCCCGCAGGGACACGGAGCGCACCACCGGCCACACCGTCTCGGGGATCGTCTCCAGAATGGTGCCCTCGTTCAGGTCGGCCATGGATTGGTAGTCGTCGAAGTCCAGTATCTGCTTGTTGATGGCCTCCTTTTTGGTCTTTTCGCTGAGCCCCTCGGTGCCCCAGTAGTTGCCGCCGATGCCGTAGCGGACGTAGCTGCTGGTGCTGGGCGCGGTGATGCGCAGCCACTTCTCCACGTTGTTTTCCGTGAAGCGGTTGAGGATGGCGTTGCCGTAGAACAAAGTGTCGTAACCCTTGTCGCAGAAGGCTTTCCAGCCTGCGGTCAGGCGCTCGGACGTCCACGCGCGGGCGGCTGCGGCCTCGTTGTCGGACACGGCGCCGCTTGCCAGAACGGTCTTGCCGTCACCGGCGTCGGCGGTCAGGGTATCCAGATAAATAAAGGTAAAAGTGATCTCCTCGTTGGGCGTGCCGAAGTAGGTGGAAACGGAATTTGCTGGGATCGTTACGGTGTAGGAAGTGCCGGAAATGAGGGGGTCGGAGGGGGTGATGAGCAGCTGATTGCCGGAGGTGACAGAGCTCGCCGAACCGCCGGAAATGGCTATATTACTGAGGTTTTCGCCCTGGCAGAGGGTCTTGTCGGCGGTCAGGATCAGGGTCTGGGAGCCGACTAAAACCGTGTCGGAGGTGCGGGAGAGCAAATTGGTATATTTGACAGAAATTGGCAAATCCTCCGTGGGTACGTTGTCGCGGTAGAGGGCGTCGGCTGTCTTGACCCAGAGGGCGCCGCCGTCCCAGTGGAAGTCCACAGCGTCGGTGAAAAGCTGCTGGGTCGTGCCGTCAGCATGCAGGGTGAAAAGTGCGCCATTACTGAACAAAACAGTGCTTTCCGCGCCATTTTGCACGGATTTTGTTGCGGTCACAGAATCGTCCCCGCTGATGTAGAGCAGGGCAGTGGCCGCAAGATCGGTGCCGTCGAGGGCGGCGGTGACGGTGGTGCAGCCGGTGGAAAGGGCGATTAAATTGCCATTTTCTACCATTGCGACCGCGTTATCCGCCACTGTCCAGGTGATACTTGCATCGGGGTTAGAAACGCACTTGAATTCAAGTTTAAAAGCCTCTTTAATTTCACCTAAATCCACTTTTGTACCACTTTCCGGGGGAAGGACGCCGGTGAGGACGGTTTTGCCGAGGGTGAGACTGTCCTCCTCCACCGGGGCGGGGGCCCGGTAGGTGAAGGTCAGCTCCACTGCCTCGCTGGCGGCACCGAACTTGGTCTGGAGGGCACCGGCGGGGAGAGTCAGGGTATAGGACATGCCATCGGTGAAGCCGGAGACGGGGGTGAGGGTCAGCTTATCCAGATGGAAGGTGCGGCGGAGGGAGACAAACTCGCCGCTGCTGTTCTTGAGGGCAATGGCGCCGAAGTTACCGCCCTTGAGGAGCGACTCGCTGAAATCCAGCACGAGGTCGCTGTCGGTGAGAACGCCATCGGTGATGTTGGTCTGCTCAAGGTGGAAGAGTTCCTCGTTGGCCTGCAAGCCGAAGAAAATACGCACGGGCACAGTGCTGTTTTCCGTGGTCAGGTTGGCCAGATCACGGTTTTCGTTGCAGCCGGTGCCGTAGAAGCCATCGGCTGTCTGGATGAAGGTGGTATTGTCGAAGCTCCACACCTGCCGGGCACCGGTGATCTTCTGCATCTGGATGTAGTCATTGTGGTACTTCGTATCGCCCGTCCCCAATTGACCGTAGCCATTGCTGCCGCGCCCAAACACGCTGCCCTCCTGAATATAGAAGTCGTTGATGTGACCGACCGCTTGGCCGCTGCCCCGGACAGGGACGGTGCGCTCCACGCTGTTTTGGTCATAGTAATACAGGGTCTGTCCCTTTTGGGCGGTGAAGTAGTTTCTGTCGCCATAATCTTCCTTGATGGCGCTGACACCGTCGGTAATAAGCACCGGCGTGGCGCCGAAGCCTTTGCCTGCGCCGTACAGTTTACCGCTCTCGGTCAGGACCACAGCGTAATTTTGCCGGCCAACCACATCCACGACCTTCTCGGAGATGTCCGCCTGCACCGCCTGGCTGTGATAGGTGGTGGTGCCGTCACCCAACTGACCCCATCCGTTTTGACCCCATGCCCAGATGGAGCCGTCCTGCTTCAGGGCATAACGGCTGTCGCTGCCATAAGCGGTAATTTTTTTCACGCCGGTCATGGGCTTGCCGTAATTAAAGTCGTTGGTGGGTGTGACACTGCTCTCATAGTATTGCAGCACACCGGCAGAGAGGATGTAGACCGCATTATAATATGCAACGAAGTCATCCACAGCATCGAAGCTCAGCTTCTGGGGGGTCTTGTAGGCCTTGCCCCAGCGCCAGAGGGTACCGTCGCTGAGCCGGACGAAGTACGTATTGTTACCATCAAAATACTGCATATCCTCCACCTGGGCGGACGGAGCCGCATCGGAGATGCAGACCACCAGCTCGGCGGACAGATCGGTGCCCACAAGGGCGGCGCGGAGGGTGGCGGTACCGTTCTTATGCTTGATGAGCCGGCCGTCGGCGCCCATCTCGCAGACGTCCGGGTTGGAGGACTCCCATGTGACGTCCCGCTCCGTGGCGGTGGCCGGGGTAAAGGTCAGCTTCAGGTCATCGTCCGTCTGCTCCATGGTGGTAACGTAGAAGCTCTCCGCAAAGGCAATGCTCTCCGCCGGCTGCACCACAGTGACGGTGACGGAGGCGATGTACCAGACGCCGGCGGAGGTGTCCATGAGCTTTTCAAGGCCGGTGATGCCGGCGCGGACAAGGGTGGTGTTCAGCTTGCCGCGGAAGCCGCGGGCAAACTTGACCATGATCTGGTCGCCGGCGTAGAGACAGTCGTCGCTGGCGAATTCCTCCGGGAAGGCCAGATCGTAGGGGATGGTCAGGGCGTTGTTCTCGTCCAGCGTGGCTGTGCCGCCGGAGGAAGGCTGCGCCGTGTCCGGTTCGATGTCGCCGGAGACGGACAGCTCCGAGCCGGACAGGCGGATGGCCGCCGTGTCTTCGTCGGTAATGCGCTGACCGCCGGAGGCGGTGTCGGTATCGGAGGTGGGCGCCGTATCGGTGACGGCGGGCGCTTCCGTGCCGGCGAGAATGTTCGTCCCCGTCAGCAGACTGGTGAGCTCCACTGTCGAGGCCAGCATGACCACTGACAGCAGCATAGCGAGTATCCGTTTTTTCATGGCGTTTCCTCCCGTGAGATAGTTGTCGGCAAAAGACACAGTACCTCTTATTTTGCAAATGTACAGTATAAACCTCTGGCCGGGAAAAACAATTAGCTGCTTGCATAGTATCGGTAATTTTGTGATTTGTCACAAGGAGTGGGGTGGAAAGTTGTGGAAAACGACAGATGGTGGGATATTTGTCCGGTATAGAGCGTTGCGCCGGAGCGGATGGCGTGATATAATGAGGGATAAGTCGAATTTTGCGCGGAGAAGGTGAGACAGCGTGATCGTATTGGATCTGGAATGGAACCAGCCCTTTGGCGGGCGGCGGATGGAGGAGATCATCCAGATCGGCGCGGTGCGGCTGGCAGAGCCGGGCGGCGCGGTGCAGGACTGGTTCAATATGCACATCCGGCCGTCCATCTACCCCAAGCTGTCGCCGGTGGCGAGAAAGCTGCCGGAGTCGGCGCAGGCGCTGACGGCGGAGCTGGACTTCCCGGCGGCGTATCAGGCGTTTCTGGACTGGTGCGGGGACGATACCCTGTGGGCGGAATGGGGCGCGCAGGATCACGGCGTGCTGGCGGCCAACGCCGCCTATTGGCGGATGCCGGAGCCGCCGGGGAGGGCCTGCGTGGATCTGCAGGCGGCCTTCGGCCGGACGCTGGGCATCGGCATCGGACGGCGGGTGGCGCTGGAGCAGGCGGCGGAATACTGCGGCATCCCGCTGATCTACGAGTTCCACAACGCGCTGTATGACGCGCTGTACGCGGCGCTGGTCAGCGCATGGCTGACGAAGGACGCACTGGCGGCGTCTGTACCGCCGCCCTCCACCGGCAAGCCCCGCCGCAGGCGGAGCATCCGATTCTCCCCGGTGGAATATCCCCGGCAGCCCCGGCAGAAGGTGGGCGTGTTCCCGGAGCGGGAGCAGGTGCTCAACAGCCGGCAGGCGCGGCTGGTGCCCTGTCCTCTGTGCCGCACACCGGGCGCGGTGGAATCGTGGTACCCGCAGGGAGACGTGTTTTACGGGACGTTCCGGTGCCAGGAGCACGGGCGGTTCCCGGTACGGATGTCGGTAACGCGGCAGAAAGACGGCTGGCAGGGGCGGCGGGTGGTGCCCACCCTGACGGAGCCGGAGCGGGCGGCCTTTGCCGCAGCGCACCAGCACGAGCCGTTCCAGTGCCGCCGGGAAAAGGCAAAGCGCCGGAAGCGGCATCGGAAAAAAGGAAAAGGGACAGAGTAAGCCGGGCGCATAAAGGCCGCCTGACACAAGAAAACACACGGTTTTGCCTGTGTCTATCCGGCTGA
>ENA-ORSA01002063-ORSA01002063.1-human-gut-metagenome-genome-assembly--contig:-NODE-2063-length-15011-cov-6.333244_pt1 | contig 15011 bp, 13 predicted proteins | sample MGYA00242179_ERZ509142 | MGnify/ENA primary metagenome ERZ509142 (study PRJEB26280, sample SAMEA2338659) | human gut metagenome | biome: human gut; feature: human-associated habitat; material: faeces... | reverse complement strand
TGGTCGATGCGCTTTTTTGCCGCCGCATCCGTGGCGTCCCGCCAGCCATCGATGGCCTGCACAACGGTGTAGCCATCGTCCCGGTGCTGCGCCAGACGATAGGTGTCCTGCCAGCCGCTGCGGAGGATGAGGTCATAGCCTTCCCCCCGCACATCGGCTTCACTGTTGAAGTCCCCCAGCAGAAAGGCGGTCTTTTTTGCGCCCGCTGCCTGCGACAGCGTTTCCCACTGGGCAGCAAACGGCTCCTCTTCGTCCTTCCACCAGCCCATGTGCACCGTATAATACCAGACATCTCCTGCACAGACGCCCAGTGTGCGGCGGGTCTTCCAATTGCTATAATCGTTTGTTTTGCTCAGCAGCAGGTTTTCGGCTGCGGTGATGGGCGCACGGCTGAACACCGCCTCGCCCTCATCGTAAATATCGTAGCCGACCTTTGCCGGGAGCCAGCTCCAGTAGTAGTGCACGCCCCGCTGTTCCAGCATCCGGGCCACCGCTGCGGCGTGGTTGTCCGCTTTCAGCGGCACCCTATTGCCAGGGCAGGGATAGTACCCCGCCGGAGCGTCCCCCAGCAGCGGAGCGGCGGCGGTCTGGTTCACCTCCTGCAGGGCGAACACCTCCGGCTGCTCCGCTGCGATGAAGTTTACAAAGATCTCCCGCTTGGCCTCATAGTCCGGCTCGATGAGGCTGTGGGTATTCAAAGTCAGCAGTTTCATAGTTTTTTACAGAATATCGTTGATATCAGATTTCAGAACGTCTGCCTTGGGGCCGTACACAGCCTGAATGCCGTCGCCCTTCACCAGCAGGCTCAGGGCACCCTCAGCCTTCCATGCGGCAAGGTCGGCCACCTTGGCGGGGTCCTTCACGGTAACGCGCAGACGGGTCATGCAGGCATCCACCAGCACGATGTTCTCCCGGCCGCCCAGCAGGGCGATGATGCGCTCGGCCTGACCGTTGTCGGCCTTTTTGTCGGCCTTCTTCTCGGTCTTTGCGTCGGCAGCGGACTCGTCCGCATTGTCATCGGTATAGTTGCCCAGACGGCCCGGCGTAGCCAGCTTGAGCTTGCCGATCATGAAGTAAGCCACAATGTAGCCGATGGCAAAGAATGCGATCACGCAGATCACAAAGTTGATGATATCGCCGCCCAGACCCGCCTGCAGGGACATGGGGATGCGGGTGATGAATTCCAGATTGCCGAAGGAGTGCAGGCGCAGATGGATGATGCCTGCCATGGCGAACGCACAGCCCTGCAGCAGTGCGTACACGATGTACAGCGGCATGGCGCAGAACATGAACATGAATTCCAGCGGCTCGGTGACGCCGGTCAGGAACACGGCCAGTGCGGTGGAGATGAACATGGACTTATAGTTTGCACGCTTGTCGGCGTCCACACGGCGGTACATGGCCAGTGTGATGCCCAGCAGCAGACCGGTAGCGCCGATCATCTGGCCTACCTTGAAGCGGGCGGGGGTGACAGTAGCCAGCAGGTTGTTGTATGCAGCCATGTCACCGGCCTTCTTGAAGTTGATGAGGTCGTTGGCCCATGCCAGCCACAGCGGGTCCTGACCAAATACCTGACTGCCTGCATTGACGCCGGTGGCGATGGTATAGGTGCCGCCGAAGGAGGTGTAGTTCATGGGGATGGTCAGCATGTGGTGCAGACCGAAGGGCAGCAGCAGACGCTCCAGCGTACCATAGATGAACGGAGCCAGAACAGGAGAAGTCTCGGAAGAGTTGGCGATCCAGATGCCGAAGTTGTTGATGCCGGTCTGGACAACAGGCCAGAACAGCGACAGCACGATGGAAATGACCACCGAGTAGCCAATGACCACCATGGGCACGAAGCGCTTGCCGTTGAAGAAGGCCAGTGCATCCGGCAGCTTGCGGAAGTTGTAGTATTTATTGTAAGCCACACCGCCCACAAAACCGGCGATGATGCCCACAAACACACCCATGTTCAGGGCCGGTGCGCCCAGCACAGAGGTGAAGTAGCCGTTGACGGCGATCTCCTGCCCGAACAGGGTGTGGGTCACGGCGTTGGGGTCTGCCAGCATGGCGCTGGTGACGCCGAAGATGTTGCCGGTGATGACGTTGATGAGGGCGAACGCCAGCACGGCGGCAAAGGCACCGCCGGCGCGCTCCTTTGCCCAGCTGCCGCCGATGGCCACAGCGAACAGGATGTGCAGGTTGTTGATGACTGCCCAGCCGATGTTCTCCATGGTGGTGCCGATGGTCATGACTGCTGCGATGTCGCCGCCGCCCATCTGCACCAGCTTGCCCAGACTAATCATCAGACCGGCAGCGGGCATGACGGCGATGACCGTCATCAGTACCTTGCCCAGCTTCTGTAAGAAGTCGAAGTTGATGAGCCCCTTTTTGCCCAGAGCCGCTTTTGTTGTTGCCATGATGTTCCTCCTTGTTTCCCTGTTGCATCGTTTTACGCAAATGTTGCATCGCGTTTGCGTAACTTTACGCAACAAGAATAATCCAACTCCGCAATTTTTACAAGAGTTTTCTATGACAAAAATAGACTTTCTACGTTTTCTACAATGCAGCAAAGGATTCTTTGTGAAAGTTGTCGAAGGTACGCAAAGTGACGCATTGCGCGATTTGCGCAACTCTTTGCGCAAACATTGACATTGCGTGCAAACGGCTTTACAATAGAAACAATATCGATCCGGGAGGAACAGATCATGGCAGTTACCATCAAGGATGTCGCCGCAGCAGCGGGGGTCTCCCCCTCCACGGTTTCCCGCACCTGCAAGGACAGCCCTTCCATCAGCCGGGACACCAAGGAGCGGGTGCGCCGCATCATGGCACAGCTGGGCTATGAGCCGAACTTTGAAGCCGAACCAGTGGAAGCTTTTTCCAAGACCATCGGCATCATTCTGCCCTCCTCCCAGCGGGACGTCTACGAGAACGCATTCCATCTGGAGATCATCCGCGGCATCGGGCAGTTCTGCAACCAGCGGCGGTATGTGAACACGGTCATCACCGGGCAGGACGATGCAGAGGTTCTGGACGCCATCCAGAGCATGGTGGCCAACGCACAGGCAGATGGCTTTATCCTGCTCTACTCCAAAAAGGACTGTCCTGTGGCAGCCTATCTGCGCAGCGAAGGGCTGCTCCACGTCATTGTGGGCAAGGCAGCACAATCCGCCAACCAGACCATCTATATCGACAACGACAACGCCCTTGCCGGAGAGGAAGCCGCCGACTACCTCTATGAGATGGGCCACCGCCGTATTGCCTATTTTGGTGTCAGCAATGCCATGCTGTTTTCGGCAGAGCGTAAGCGCGGTTACCAGATGTCCCTGCTCAAGCATGGCATCACCCCCCGCGAGGAGGACTGCGTGGAGATCGACACCCTGAACGATGCGTACGAAGAAACACTGAAGGCCCTGCTCACCGCGCCGGACCGCCCCACCGCCATGCTAGTCAGCGATGATATTCTTGCTGTGGTGCTGGAACAGTTCTGCGGCAAGCTGGGGCTGCACGTCCCGAAAGACCTTTCCATCGTTTCCTTCAACAACTCGCTGTTCTCCCGCATCACCAGCCCGCAGCTGACCACCGTGGACGTGAACCCCTACCAGCTGGGCATGGAAGCGGCCAGCCAGACCATCAACCACATCGAGAACCCGAATCTTCTGGCAACCAAGATCATCGTGCCGCACCGGCTTATCCCACGGGAGAGCTGCTGCCCGCCGCCGGAGGTCTGATGTGCAAAAAACGAGGCCGTTCCCTCTCTTTTCCAGAGAGGCAGAACGGCCTCGTTTTGCTTATTTTTTCCGGTACTCCCGGGGCGTCATGCCGAAGTGTGCCTTAAACGCCCGGTTAAAATAGGAGAGGTTCTCAAACCCGCACTGGGAAGCGATGGTCAGAACCGTCTCATCCGTGGCCTGCAGCGCTTCGGCGGCGGCGTTGAGCCGATATTCGTTCAGAAAGGCCACAAAGCTCTGTCCGGTCATCTGCCGGAACCACCGCATAAAGTGGCTGGCGCTGAAGGAGCAGACCCCGGCAGCATCAGCGACCCGGAGCGCCTCGGCATAATGGGCCGAGAGCCATTGCAGGAGCGTTTTCAGCCGCTGGGTGTCGGCTGTCTCGGCGGCAAGCCGCTGCCGGCCCTGTGCAAGGAGCAGGGCAAGAAACCGCAGCAGCGCCCCCTTGACCTGCAGTTCATAGCCGGGGAGCTTGGCACGGTTGGCATCCTCCACCTCCCGCAGGCAGGCGGCGGCCTGCAGATAGCACAAATCGTTCGGGGTCAGCCGCGCAGGCAGCGACAGGCGCCCGCTTTGCAGCGGAAGCAGATATTTCTCTGCACAAAGGTCCTCTGCGCCGCCCAGAAGCTCCAGCTCAAAAATGATATTTTCGTATTCCATGCACTGCCCCTCGGCCTGCCGCAGGGCATGAAGGGTGCCGGGCGTAAAAATAAAGATGTCCCCCATGCGGGCCGGGCAGCTCTCAGCGCCCACCTGCACCAGCCCTGCGCCCCGCTTGACAAAGACCAGCTCCATGCTCTCCTGCCAGTGGAGCGCCACCTGCGGAAAGTCCCCCGGAATGGTGCAGGGATACAGATTGAAGGGAAACCGCACGGCACCGTGCTGCTTGGTCTCCTGCAAAGATGCCTGATTTTGCATCGTTTCACCTCCCGATGATAGGATTGTACCACAGTCTGCGCTTTTTAGGCAAGATTTTGATTGTTTTATGTGGTATATCTGGAAGTACAGATGTCAAACCTGTTTTCCGCAAGGTGTATTTGAAAACAAAGAAAATGACGAATATTCCGCAAGCACAAGCGGGCTCTAAGGCAAAGAGCCACAGGGATCCTTTGTGGATCTCAAGGCTGTTTCACGCAAGATCCGGCTGTGCTTGTAGAAACAGACTAAATTTTCGACTTTTCAGATACACTCTAACAAAGGAGGATGCATTTATGAGCTTTACCGAAACGTTACAGGGTCTCACGGGCAAGCCGCTGGCGGACTGCACGAATCAGGAGCTGTATCTCGCGCTGCTGGAACTCGTCCGGCAGAAGAGCGCCGACCGTGTGCAGCCGGTCACCGGCCGCAAGCTGTACTATATCAGCGCCGAATTTCTCATCGGCAAGCTGCTGTCCAACAACCTCATCAATCTGGGACTGTACGATGAAGCCCGCGATGCACTGGCTGCCGTCGGCAAGAGCCTTTCCGATATCGAAGAGGTGGAGCCGGAACCTTCTCTGGGCAACGGCGGTCTGGGCCGTCTGGCTGCCTGCTTCCTCGACTCTCTGGCAACGCTGAACCTGCCCGGCGACGGCGTGGGCCTGCGGTATCACTTCGGCCTGTTCCACCAGTCCTTTGAGGACGGCGTGCAGAACGAAAAGCCCGACCCGTGGCTCACCGCCCACAGCTGGGCGGAAAAGACCGACATCACCTACCCGGTGGAGCTGGCGGGCAAGGAGTACACCGCCCGGCTGTACAAGCTGGCGGTCACCGGCTACGAGGGCCGCACCAACACCCTGAACCTGTTTGACCTTGACACCATCGATGAGAGCATCGTCCACGACGGCATCGCCTTCGATAAAACTGCCATCGACAAGAACCTGACCCTCTTCCTCTACCCGGACGATTCCGATGAGGCAGGCCGCCGCCTGCGGGTGTACCAGCAGTACCTGATGGTCTCCGCCGGTGCCCAGCTCATTCTGGCCGAGTGTGCCGCCCGGGGCTGCGATTACCATGATCTGGCCGACTACGCCGCCATCCAGATCAACGACACCCACCCCAGCATGGTCATCCCGGAACTCATCCGGCTGCTGGGGGAGCGGGGCATCGAGTTTGAGGAAGCCGTGGAGATCGTGACCAGGACCTGCGCCTACACCAACCACACCATTCTGGCCGAGGCGCTGGAAAAGTGGCCCCGCGCCTATCTGGATGCCGTTGTGCCCCAGCTGATGCCCATTATCGAAAAGCTGGACGCGCTGGCCCGCACCCGCACCAAGGACGAGAGCCTTGCCATCATCGACAAGGACGACCGGGTGCACATGGCCCACATGGATATCCACTTCACCCACTCCACCAACGGCGTGGCGGCACTGCACACCGAGATTTTGAAAAATTCCGAGCTGCACGGCTTCTATGAGCTGTACCCGGAAAAGTTCAACAACAAGACCAACGGCATCACCTTCCGCCGCTGGCTGCTGGAATGCGACCCCCGCCTGACCGCCGCGCTGGAACAGCACATCGGCTCCGGCTTCCGTAAGGATGCCGCCGAGCTGGAAAAGCTGCTGGCTTTTGCCGATGACGAAGCTGTGCTGGAGCAGCTGACCGCTGTGAAAAAGGCCAACAAGGAAGCACTGGCAGACTGGCTGCTGCGCACCCAGAAGGTGAGCGTGAACACCGATGCTGTGTTCGACATCCAGTCCAAGCGCCTGCACGAGTACAAGCGCCAGCAGCTGAACCTGCTGTACCTCATCCATCAGTACTACGAAATCAAGGCCGGGCACCTGCCCGCTGCTCCGCTGGTGAGCATCTTCGGTGCCAAGGCGGCACCTGCCTACACCATTGCAAAGGACATCATCCATGCGCTGCTGACCCTGTCCAAGGTCATTGCCGCAGACCCGGAAGTGTCCCAGTGGCTGCAGGTGGTCTTTGTGGAGAATTACAACGTCACCGCCGCCGAAAAGCTGATCCCGGCCTGCGACCTGTCCGAGCAGATCAGTCTTGCCTCCAAGGAAGCCTCCGGCACCGGCAACATGAAGTTCATGCTGAACGGCGCGCTGACGCTGGGCACCATGGACGGTGCCAATGTGGAGATCAGCCAGCAGGTGGGCGAGGAGAACATCTATATCTTCGGCCAGACCTCCGATCAGGTCATCCACCGCTACGCCGTGGGTGACTACGACCCCGCCCAGTGGGTGGAGGGGGATGCCAACATCCGCCGCGCCATCAACTTCCTCACCGGCCCGGAGATGCTGGCCGCCGGTCACGCCGAAAACCTGACCCGCCTGCACAACGAGCTAATCCACAAGGACTGGTTCCAGACCCTGCCGGACTTCAACGCCTACGTCGTGCGCAAGGGGCAGGCCCTCAGTGATTACGTCTGCGACCCGAAGGGCTGGCGGCGCAAGTGTCTGGTGAACATTGCCAAAGCAGGCATGTTCTCCTCCGACCGCACCATTGCCGAGTACGACCGGGACATCTGGCATCTGGGCAAATAATTTTTTCTGAACTGCGTTTCACCATCATTTTCTCAAAGGCTGCTGCACGCTTTTTGCCGTGCAGCAGCCTTTTTGTATAACAAAAAGGCCCTTCCTGTTTGTCAAGCAGAGAGAGCCTGTATCTATTCGGCATTGCCGCTGTTTGCGGAGAAAGCGGTCTGACGGCCTGCCCTTTATCCTCTCCACCCTCTGGCAGAGGGGTCCAGCATTTCGGCGGCAGAATAAACAAGGGCGTTGCAGATGGCTGCGGCCACATTGCTGCCGCCCTTGCGCCCCATGGCAGCAATGGCAGGCACGCCGTGCTGTTCGCAGATTGCAAAGAGGGTCTCCTTGCTTTCCACCACGTTCACAAAGCCCACCGGCACACCGATGACCAGCGCAGGCCGCAGCCCGGCTTCTATTTCTTCTGCGATGGTCAGCAGGGCTGTGGGCGCATTGCCCACGGCAAGGATGGCCCCCGGGTGCTCCCGGGCAGCGCGGTGCATGGCAGCCACGGCGCGGGTGGTGCCTGCCTGCTTTGCCGCTTCGGCCACAGCGGGGTCGGCCATGTAGCAGACAGCCTCACAGCCCAGCTTTGCAAGGCCCGGTCTGGAAATACCCGCCAGCGCCATATTGGTATCGGTGACGATCACCGCACCCCTCTGCAGGGCCCTGACAGCGGCCTGCACCGCGCCGGGAGTAAAGCGCAGATTTTTTGCGTAGTCGAAATCGGCAGTGGTGTGGATGACCCGTTTGACCACCGCAGCCGTCTCCGGCGGCGGGGTCAGGCCCAGCTCGTCCAGTTCCCTTGTGATAATGGAGATGCTCGTCCGTTCAATGTCGGCGGGCAGATGATGCTGCGGTGTCATACGTTCTCTCCTTTCGGTCCGGCAAGGCCCATAGCGGCGTAAACGGCAGGCAGGTCCAGCGCCGCACGCACGCCGTCTGCCAGCAGGTCAAACTGCTGCTGACGGTATTGTTCCATGGGGATGAGGTCGGCCCCGGCCGGGTCGATTCCCTTCTTTCTGCACAAAAAAGCGGTCAGTTTTTCGGTCAGTTCGCCGGTGTCGAACAGCCCGTGCAGGTAAGTGCCGAACACATTGCCCTGCACACAGCCCTCCGGCGTGCCGTCTGCAAGGGTGCAGAACGCGCTGCCCCGCACCTCGGTGCGGCCTGCGTGGATCTCGTAGCCCGTGAGCTCTGCCCCGGCAAAGGGGTCAGCGGCAGCGCGGGCTGCGGTCTGGGTCAGGTGCTTTTCGGTGCCGAACACCGTCGTGGTGGGCAGCAGGCCAAGGCCCCGCAGGGTGCAAGGGGTGCCGCTCTCCTCCCCTGCCGGGTCGCAGAGCTGTTCGCCCAGCATCTGATAGCCACCGCACACACCCAGCACCGGCGTTCCGGCTGCCGAAAGCCTGAGCATCGCCGCTTCCAGCCCGCTTTCCCGCAGCCAGCGCAGGTCATCCATGGTATTCTTGGTGCCGGGCAGGATGACGAGATCCGGCGCACCCAGCTGGCGGGTGCGCTGCACATACCGCACGCCCAGCAGCGGGTGCTGTTCCAGCGGGATAAAGTCGGTGAAGTTGGACACATGCGGCAGGCGCAGGATGGCGATATCCAGCGGTTTGACGGCGCTTTTTGCTTCCAGACGATCCGAGAGAGAATCCTCGTCCTCGATCTCCACCCGCAGATACGGCACCACACCCACTACGGGCAGGTGCGTTTTTTCTTCCAGCATGGCAAGGCCGGGCCGCAGGATCTCCACATCGCCCCGGAACTTGTTGATGATGAGTCCCCTGATGCGGGCCCGCTCGTCGGCTTCCAGCAGCTCCACGGTGCCGTACAGCTGCGCGAACACGCCGCCCCGGTCGATATCGCCCGCCAGCAGCACCGGTGCATCCACCAGCTTTGCAAGGCCCATGTTGACGATATCATCCGCCTTCAGGTTGATCTCTGCCGGGCTGCCCGCGCCTTCGATCACGATGATGTCGTTCTCGGCAGCAAGGCTGTTGTAGGCTTCCAGAATGTCCGGGATAAGGCTGCGCTTCATCCTGAAATAATCGGCGGCGGACATCTGGCCCCGGGCTCTGCCATTCACGATGACCTGACTGCCCACATCGCTGCTGGGCTTGAGCAGGATGGGGTTCATCCGCACATCCGGTTCTGTGCCCGCAGCCTGCGCCTGCACCACCTGCGCACGGCCCATCTCCGCGCCGTCGCGGGTGACGAAGCTGTTCAGGGCCATGTTCTGGCTTTTAAAGGGTGCCACACGGTAGCCGTCCTGCGCAAAAATGCGGCACAGCGCCGCGCACAGCAGGCTTTTGCCCGCACCGCTCATGGTGCCCTGCACCATAATGCATTTTGCTTTGCTCATTGCGCCACCTCCGGCAGAGTCTCGGCCAGCAGCGCAAGCAGCTGCCGGTTTTCGGTCTCGGTGCGCACGGCGGTGCGGTACCAGCCTGCGTCCAGACCCGGATAGTTGCCGCAGCTGCGCAGCACCGCGCCCTTGTGCCGCAGCGCAGCACCCAGCGCTTCCGGTGCCCGGAATAGCAGATAGTTGGCCCGGCCCTCGATCACCCGCAGGCCCAGCGCCCGCAGGCCGTCTGTCAGCACAGGCCGCTGTGTTTCGATCAATGCGCGCACCTGCGCCACATAGTCCGTCTCGTCCAGCGCAGCAATGCCTGCCGCCTGCGCCAGACCGGACACCGCCCACGGCTGGCCCGCCGCCTGCATCCGGGCAAGCAGCTCTGCATCAGCGCTTAGAGCATAACCCAGACGCACGCCCGCCATGCCGTAGAGCTTGGTGAAGGCTTTTAAAATAATCAGTTTTTTGCTGTTTTTCAGCAGCTGCTTTGCCGAAAGTGCTTCCCCTTCCGGCAGAAAATCCAGAAAGCATTCGTCCACGGCCAGCACTGCACCCACGGCCTCGCATCTGCGCAGCAGCGCCTCCACAAGGGCAGGCCGGGCCAGCTGACCGGTGGGGTTGTTGGGCTGACAGAGGAACACCAGATCGATGCCCGGGTGCACCGCATCAAGGATGGCGTCCGTCACCGCAAAATCGTTTTCCTCCTGCAGAAAATGCCGTTCCACCCTGCAGTCCACAGTTTCCAGTGCCGTGGCGTACTCGGCGAAGGTGGGTGCCGTCACAAGGGCGGTGCGGGGCTTTTCGGCCAGCGTCAGCCGGAAGATGAGGTCTGCCGCGCCGTTGCCGCACAGCAGCCATTCGGTGGGCACACCCTCAGCCACCGCCAGCTTTTCACGCAGGGCCCGGCACAGCGGGTCGGGGTAGCGGTCGGCCGTGGCAAGGGACGCCGTAATGGCCTTTGCCACACCCCCGGGCAGACCCAGCGGGCTGACATTGGCCGAAAAATCCAGCGGGTCGCGGCCAAACTCGGCGCGGTAGCCCGCCCAGTCGCCGCCATGGGTCAATTGTTTCATGCAAGGAACCCCCGTATTGCTGCACCCCATGCCAGCGCAAAGCCGCTTGCCACATACATCATGCGGTTGGCGCGCAGGATGTCCTGCGGTTCAATGGGGCGCAGGGCATCGCCGATGGTGGGCTTGGGGTAATATTCGCCAAAATAGTAAGCCGGGCCGGCCAGCTGCACGTCCAGTGCACCGGCGCAGGCGCTTTCGGTCTGGGCGCTGTTGGGGCTGGCGTGGCAGTGCCGGTCCCGCCGCCAGATGCGCCATGCACCCTTGGCATCGTTTCCGGTAAAGGCCGCAGCCGCCACCCACAAAAGGGCGGCAAGGCGGCTGGGGATGTAGTTGGCCACATCGTCCAGCTTCGCGGCTGCACGGCCAAAATAAAGGTACTTCTCGTTCTTGTAGCCCAGCATACTGTCCATGGTGTTGATGGCCTTGTAGGTCAGCGCCAGCGGTGCCCCGCCGATGAGCATATACAGCAGCGGCGCAATGACGCCGTCGCTGGCATTTTCGGCCACCGTTTCCACGGCGGCCTTTGTTACGCCCTCGGCGGTCAGGTCCTGGGTGTCGCGGCCCACGATGCGGCTCACGGCTTTGCGGGCAGCGGGCAGGTCGTTCCGGACCAGTTCGTTATACACATTTGTGCTCTCCTGTGCAAGGCCCTTGGCTGCCAGCGCCTGCCCGCACCAGAACATCTGTACGGCAAGGCCCAGCCACGGGCTGAGCTTTGCCGCCGCCAGACACACAAGGCTCGTGACCAGAAAGGTGCCCACCGGCAGGCAGAACGCCGTCATGGCACCGCCCAGCAGCTCTCCCTGCGGGGTGCCGGGCAGGCGGGCGCGCAGGAACTTTTCCAGCCGGGAGATGCACCTGCCCATGAGCACCACCGGGTGCGGCAGCCACGCCGGGTCGCCGAAAAGCGCGTCCAGCACAAAGCCGCCGACAACTGCCTGAAGGATCATGCCCTGCTCTCCTTTGTGTACTGGACGGTCTTCACGAGATACAGCAGATGCTTTTCCGTCCAGTCCTTTGCATCCAGCACAAAGCCTCCCGCGTTGGGCCCGCACCATGCATAGTAGTCCCTGTGGGGGACGGCAAACCGCTCCATGGCGGCCATCTGGGTGCCGCCGTGGGCCAGAATGACCAGCCGCTCTTCGCCTGCGGCAAGGGCTTTATCGATCAGCTCTGCCACAGTGCGGCAGATGCGATCCGAAAAGTCCGTCTTGCGCTCTCCGTCCGGGCAGGGGCTTTCGCAGTTGGCCTTCACCCATGCCTGATACTCGGGGTCCTTTTCCATCTCGATGAAATTGCGGCCCTCAAAGCTGCCAAAGCACATCTCTTTCAGACCGTCCACCGGCACAAGCTTCGCCTCCGGGAACAGGATGCGCGCCGTCTGGCTGGTGCGCTGCAGGGTGGAAACATAGACCACATCGGGGTCAAAATCTGCCCGGCGCAGCTGGGCAGCGCCTTCGGGTGAGAGCGGGATGTCGCGCTGGCCCTGATAACGCTTCTGGGCGTTGTATTCCGTCTGGCCATGACGCAGAAGATAGATCAGCATTGAGACAATTCTCCTTTCAAAACCGTGGGGATGCCGCAGAACATCTGCACGACGCACTCTGCCCGTGCGGCCAGCAGGCAGGCAAGCCTGCCCGCCGCCTCGCGGTCGGCACGCTGCTTTGGGTCCATCGGCACAACACCGCCGCCTACCTCGGTGGCGATGAGGATCTCGTATTCATGGGCAAGCTTGTCTGCCAAGGCAGGCAGGTCGGCGGCATCTGCCGCCAGCTGCTGCACATCGGCCAGCGCCTTGCCGGGAAGCGTTTGCGCAAAGGTGCGCTTGCCGCTGTAGAGCGGCCCGGTAATAAAGATCATAGCAGTCCTCCCCACTGGCAGGCACACAGCGCCGCCAGCATCCAGAGCTCGGCCTTTTGCAAAAACCACCCGGCAAGGTCGCCAGTGATGCCGCCGAACTGCTTCCGGCTCACGGCATGGTAGCGCCAGAGCACCGCCAGCGCTGCCAGCACCAGTGCCCAGCCGCCCAGCGCCGCCATGCCCATGCACAGCACTGCGGCCAGCGCCGCCAGCACCCGGCGCACCACAGTTTTGTCTGCCGCAGTGGCAAAGGTGTGCGCAAGACCGGTGTTTTTCGCCATGGGAAAGGTCGCCACCGCAAGGCCGGAAAGTGCCCGTTCCAAAATCAGCGCCAACGTCCAAAGCGCACCCACCCGAGACGTGAACTGCACGCAGGCGGCAAGGCAGAGGTAAGCCGCAAAATAGCTGCACAGCCGGATAACGGCAAAGGCACCGCAGTGCGGGTCTTTTAAAATTTCCAGCTTCTTTTCCCGGTCGCCGTAGCTGGCAAGGGCGTCACAGGTGTCGGCGTAGCCATCCAGATGGATGCCGCCGGTCACCCACACCGGCACAAGGCAGAACCCTGCCGCCCGCGCCGGGGCAGGCAGCGGCAGCACCCCGCACACGCACCACAGCGCCCCGCATAAAAGCCCCACCAGCGGAAAGGCGCACAGCGCGTACCGCATATTCTTTTCGTTCCACGCAAACTGCGGCACCGGCACCGCCGAAAACATGGCAAAGGCCACCGCAATGGTCTGCAAAACGATCATTTTTCCACTCCTTTATAATAGACAGGGACGCCGCACACCACCCGCACCACGGCATCTGCCCGGGCGGCAAGGGCGTTGTTCACCTGTGCCAGCGCCAGCAAATAGCGGTCCGTGTCTCCGGCATAGTCCGCGCCGCCACTGAAAACCTCGTTAGAGACAATAACTAAATTTTCGCACTGCGCTGCAAGGGCATCTAGTCCTTGCAAAATGTGCTCGGCGGCGGCATCGCCCGCCCCGGCGGGGTCGTACAGCTCGTTGGCGGTCAGGTTGCCCAAGTCCTCCAGTAGCGCAGTGCCCCGACGCGGCAGACGCACAGCATCCAGATACAGCGGGCACTCGATGGTCTCAAACTGCTTCGCAGCGCGCATTTTGCGGTGCTTTTCCACCCGGGCGGCGCACTCGGCATCCCACACCTGCATGGTTGCCAGATAGTACCGCGGCAAAGCACTGCGCAGCACAAGGGTTTCGGCGTATTCGCTCTTGCCGCTGGCAGCGCCGCCCAGCACCAGCGTCAGCATTGGGGCGTATACGGCGCAATGCCGCCCTCCGCAAAGGAATAGCACCCCTTGTACACTGCCAGTGCCATGTCCCACAGAGGGATACTGGCCACCGCGCCCGTGCCCTCGCCCAGATGCAGTCCGGCGGTAAGCAGGGGTGTTTTGCCCAGTGCTTCCAGCACTAGCCGGGCGGCAGGCTCGGTGGAACAGTGGCTGGCAAACACCGCCTTAGCCGCAGCTGGACAAAGCCGCACGGCGCACAGCGCTGCCACCCCGCTGATAAACCCATCCATCAGTACGGGCACACCCGCCAGCGCTCCGCCCAAAAACATCCCGCACAGCCCGGCGATATCAAAACCACCCAGCTTGCGCAGAACATCCAAGGCATCATCAGGGTCGGGGTTGTTGCAAGCGATGCCGCGCCGGATGGCGTCCACCTTGCGGGCAAGCCCTGCATCGGAAAGCCCCGCGCCGCGCCCAGTCATGGTCTGCACCGGCTGTGCCAGCAGCACGGCAGCCACAGCGCTGGAGGTGGTGGTATTGCCAATGCCCATCTCGCCAGTAGCCACCAGCCCGTAACCCTCGGTGGCAAGCTGCCGGGTCAGGGCAATGCCCCGGCCAACGGCCTCCACCGCCTCGGCGCGGGTCATGGCGGGGCCTTTGGTAAAGTCCGCAGTTCCGGCGGCAACGCGGCAGTCCCGCACACCGGGCACCGGTGTACCGGCTATGCCCATATCCACCGGCAGCACATCGCAGTGCGCCGCCTGCGCCATCCGGCAGACGCTGGTGCGCCGCGCGGCAAGGTTCTCGGCCACGGTGCGGGTCACGCTCTGGTCGGTCTGGCTTACGCCCTGCGCTACTACGCCGTTGTCTGCGCAGAGCACCGCCACCACCCGGCGGGAAAAATCAAACTGTGCCTTGCCGGTCAGCGCAGCGGCGTCCTCCAGCAGCGTTTCCAACGCCCCCAGCCCGCCCAAGGGCTTGGCAAGGCTTGCCCAGTGGGCATGGGCGGCAGCACGGGCAGCGTCGTCCGGCGGGGTGATGGCAGCAAGCAACTGCATCAGTTCAGCTTCGGTCATTTTCGTCATCCTTTGTGTTTTAAAAAGTGCTGCGCCGCCTGTACAAAGCGGCGGGGCAGAGCGGTGCCTGCCCAGTAAAGATGCGGGAAACCGGCGTACAAATGCGCATTTGCAAAGCCGCATTCCCACTGCCTTTTTTCGGTTTTGCGTACAGAAAAGTCTGTACCGTTTTCGGAGGAATCCCAGTGGTGGAATTCATGGATGGACAGCGCTTCTCCGGCGCGGA
>ENA-ORSA01002058-ORSA01002058.1-human-gut-metagenome-genome-assembly--contig:-NODE-2058-length-15024-cov-2.633977_pt1 | contig 15024 bp, 9 predicted proteins | sample MGYA00242179_ERZ509142 | MGnify/ENA primary metagenome ERZ509142 (study PRJEB26280, sample SAMEA2338659) | human gut metagenome | biome: human gut; feature: human-associated habitat; material: faeces... | reverse complement strand
CCCAGATCATGGACGGCTACGGAAAGCTGTTTGAAGATATCAAGGCTGGAAAGATCCTTTCTGCATATGCAGTAGAAGGCAGAGGCGCTGCGGAAGCTGTAAGCAAGATGGCATTCGGCAACAAGCTCGGCTTCAAGTTCGAGAAGACTGCCGAAAACGCAGAGTTGCTTTTTGCCCCGAAGGCCGGCGCACTCGTCGTGGAAGTTCCGGCAGATGCGCTTGAGAGCGTCAAGAATACATTCGACGCTGTTGTGCTCGGCACCGTTACCGATACGGCAAAGATTGAGCTGAACGGCAAAGCACTCGACTTGGACGACCTCATTGAGACCTGGAACGGCAAGCTCGAAAAAATCTTCGCGAATAAAGCGGAGACAGTCGCCGTAGAATATGATGTGCCGCTCGATAACCACAAGTACACCGGCTCCCCGGTCATCCGCGTCGCAAAGCCGAAGGTATTCATCCCGGTATTCCCGGGCACCAACTGCGAGATCGACACGAAGCGTGCGTTTGAAAAGGCGGGCGCAGAGACCGAGATCCTTGTTGTGCAGAACCTCTGTGCAAAGGACATCGAATACACCATCGACCGCATGGAAAAGGCAATCCGCTCCTCCCAGATCATCATGATCCCGGGCGGCTTCTCCGGCGGCGACGAGCCGGACGGCTCCGGCAAGTTCATCGCGACAACGTTCCGCAATTCGAAAATCGCACAGGCGGTCACGGACTTGCTCGACACGCGCGACGGTCTTGTGCTCGGCATCTGCAACGGCTTCCAGGCGCTCATCAAGCTCGGTCTTGTCACCTACGGCAAGATCGTGGACCTCAAGGACGACGATCCAACCTTGACGTTTAACACGCTCGGCCGCCACGTTTCCCGCATGGTCTACACGCGCGTGACAAACACGAAGTCTCCGTGGCTCTCCGGCGTCAACGCAGGTGATGTCTTCGCCATCCCGGTCTCCCACGGTGAGGGCCGCTTTGTAGCGGATGACGCAGCGCTGAAAAAGCTCATCGAAAACGGTCAGATTGCCACGCAGTACACCACGCCGTGCGGCAAGGTGAGCGGCGACATCACATGGAACCCGAACGGCTCCGTGTGCGGCATTGAGGGCATCACAAGCCCGGACGGCCGCGTCTTCGGCAAGATGGGCCACAGCGAACGCAAGGGCGAAAACCTCTACTTTAATGTGCCGGGCGAAAAGGATCAGCAGATCTTTGAGAGCGGCGTGCGTTACTTCAAGTAATAAAAGGCAGAAACGCCTTATAAAATTCCGGTATGCGCGGGCAAAATGCTGCCCGCGCAGCCGCGTATAAGGACAATTTGGTTATGGACATTTTACAGAAAAGAACATGGGCGCAGATCGACCTCGACGCGGCGGCGCACAATTTTAAGGAAATTCGCCGCTATGTCGGCAACCGGTCGATGGTCTGCTGTGTGATTAAGGCAGATGCCTACGGGCATGGCGCGGTGCGCATGGCAGAGGAATACGAAGCCCTCGGCGCAGACTGGCTGGCGCTTTCCAACATTGAGGAAGCCTTGCAGGTGCGTCGTGCGGGCATCAAGCTGCCGCTGCTCGTGCTGGGCTATACCCCGGCGGAAGCCGCAGACGTGCTTGCCGAAAACGACATTGCGCAGTGCGCGTATTCTGCAGAATACTGCGCGGCGCTCTCCGAAAACGCCGTAAAAAGCGGCGTTAAGGTGAAGATTCACGTCAAGGTCGATACCGGCATGAGCCGCCTCGGATTCTATTTTCAGGACATTGAGCGCGACAAAGAGGCTGTAAGCGTTGTGGCAGAAGCGTGCCGCCGCCCGGGGCTTATCCCGGAGGGCATCTTCACGCATTTTGCCGTGGCAGATGGCGGCGAGAATGGCAAGGCATTTACCTTGAAGCAGTTCTCGTGCTTTATGGCGCTCATCGCGGAGCTTGAAAAGCAGGGCGTCACGTTTAAAATTCACCACTGCGCGAACAGCGGTGCAATCCTCGATTACCCCGAGATGCACCTCGATATGGTGCGTGCGGGCGTGATTTTATACGGCATGGAACCGTCGCTCAGCGTGGAGCATCACGCGGATTTCCGCCCGGTGCTCAGCCTGCACGCCGTCATTTCGCACGTGAAGGAGATTGAGCCCGGATCGGACATCAGTTACGACCGCACATTCACCGCAAAGGAACGCATGCGCGTTGCGACCATTCCGGTCGGCTACGCGGACGGCTACTCCCGTAGGCTTTCGAACCGCGGCAGTGTGCTCATTCACGGCACGCGCTGCCCGATTTTAGGTAAAGTCTGCATGGACCAGTGCATGGTGGATGTTTCCGCCGTGCCGCAGGCGAAGGTAGGGGACACCGTAACGCTCATCGGCCGCGACGGCGAGGATGAGATCACCGCGGCGGAAATTGCCGGCATCATGGAGACAATCCACTATGAAGTGGTGTGCGACATCTCAAAGCGCGTCACACGCGTTTACCTGAAAAACGGCAAAGAAGTCAGTGTTCTGGACTGTATTTTGGACAAATATTGATTGTAAAGCAGCGGCTTTTGGCTCCGTTCAGCCGGGTCGCTGCTTTAAATTTATAGTGATTTGGAAGGGTGAAAGTGATGGAAAAACTTTTAAAGCTGCGCGATGAAATGAAAGAGGATTTGCTGCACGGTTCTATTTTCCCGTTCTGGGAGCAATATACCATCGATCACGAAAACGGCGGTTTTTACGGTGCCGTGACGGTCGATAAGGGTATTCACAAGGACGCGTCCAAGGGCCTTGTGCTGAATGCACGTTTGCTGTGGACATTTGCGGGCGCGTACCGCATTTTCGGCGACGAGAAGTATAAGGAGCTCGCCGACCGCGCGTTTAACTACGTCGTTGAGCGCTTCTGGGACCACAAAAACGGCGGCGGTTTCTGGATGCTGCACGCAGACGGCTCTGTGGAAGACGACACGAAGATGACCTACGGCCAGGGCTTTTTGCTGTATGCGTTCTCTGAGTACGTCCGCGCAACGGGCAGCGAGGAAGCACGCAGATATGCCGATATGACGTATGATTACATCGAAAACGAGTGCAAAGAGGGCAACTATTACCTTGAAAACGCACGCGGCACGGGCAGCAGCAACGGCGCCATTACAGAGGCGGGCAACCTTTCCATGAACACGCACATCCACATTTTGGAGCCGATGACGTGCTACTTCCGTATTCGCCACGATGCCTGCGTGGAGGAGAGCCTTGTGAACCTCATCGAGATCACCGCACGCAGAATTTACGACACCGAGCACCACCATTTTGTCATGTTTTTCAACGATAAAATGGAGCCGCTGCCGGGCGAGGTTTCGTTCGGCCATGACATTGAGGGCTCCTGGCTGTTGACGGAAGCTGCCGAAGTGCTCGAAAAGTACGGCGCAGATAAAGCCCGTGCGGAAAAGCTCCTTGAGGAAGCGAAGGAGGTCGCCATCAATATGGTGAACTTCACGCTGAGCCACGGCATGGATACGGACGGAGGTCTGTTTGACGAGGGTCACGAAGAAGGCGGCATCGCTGTGCCGAATAAGGTCTGGTGGGTGCAGGCGGAAGCCGTTGTTGGCAGCGTGAACGCATGGCAGATTACGGGTGACGAGAAGTATCTCGATTCCGCGCTGAAGAGCTGGGCATACATCAAAGCCGAAATCATCAACGGCCCGGCGGGCGAGTGGTTTGCAAGCGGCAAAAATTCCCCGGACGAGGAAAATTCACACCTGCTGTGCGGCCCGTGGAAGTGCCCGTACCACAACGCCAGAGCCGCGTTTGAGATTTACGAGCGCTGCGAGGCACTGGAAAAGTAAACAGCAACAGCAAAGCCCTGCCGAGAAAATTCCCGGTAGGGCTTTTGTCATGCTTAAATTAAATTTAATCGAACCCGTAGTTTTCCACACCCGAAAGCTCGGAGTGCGTTTTGGCATAGCTCTGCGCGGCGGTATAAAAATCCTCCCAAGTTTTCTCCGGCGCACCGGGGGAAAGCGGATGCAGGCGCAAATTGCTGTCCTCACGCACGGCGGCATAAGCGTAATCGCTGTAAATCAAAATGCCCGTCACATTGTCGAGCAGGTCGTAGCTTCGCGGCAACTCGTAAATGGTCTCCGTATCCGTCGTTTCGAGCACCTCAAGGTCAAATACGTGCCTATACTGCCCGGTGACGTACAGGTCACAGAGGTCGGTAAAACCGTTTTCAAGAAAAACAGGGGAATCGCCGTCAAAATAGAGCCGCAGCACGGAAACGTCGCCCTCTGTGCCGCCGAATTCAAGTGCAGGCACATCGACCTTGTGCGCCGCACAGCCGGAAAGCAAGAGCAGCAAACCGAGCAGAATCAAAACGGACAATAAACGCTTTTTCATGTGCATACCCCCTTTCGGAAAACAGGCGGTGTGTGGGTTTCCTTATTTATTCAGTAATTCGTCAACCTCGACGGGTTCCAGCTCTTTTAATGCCGGGTGGTCGGTCAGCGTTTTCAGCATGCGCCAACCGAAATGATCTTCTTCCAAATTCTCCGGCACGGGACGGAAGCCGAAATCAAGGTACAGCTTTGCGGCGACCCACGTGGTGGTCTGGGTGGGCACGAACAGCTCTTTGTAGCCGAGCGCCTGCAAACGGTGCAGCGTGTGCGCGATGAGCGGGCGGGAAAGTCCCTTGCCTTGCGCGTCGCGGCTTACGGAAACCCAATGCAGCCAGCCACCGGGCAGCTTTTCATCGAAAAACGCCGTTGCGGTCGCAACCTTCTTGCCGTTCGGGTCGACGATGAAGAACATTCTGTCGGGCAGAACGTCTTCGTGCTTGCCGTAGTAACGCTGCCACGCGTCCACGCCTTCCTCAAAAGTCGAAAACTCTTTCGCCGATTTTTCAATCTCAATCCACGTATCGCGGTCGCCGCGGGTGTAGGTTGTGAACGAATACCCCGCGGGCAGATCGTAATGCGGAATTTCCGTTTCCGCCGGCATGGTCATGAACAGATGGTAGTACTTCAAACGGCTGTCGTGATTATCTAAATGTAAAGAAGCTAAGTCTTTCATAGATTTGATTATGAATTAGGATTCATTTCTGCCGCAGCATTTCTTGTATTTCTTGCCGCTGCCGCACGGGCACGGGTCGTTTCTGCCGGGCTTTTTGCCGTTTTTGCGCACCGGCTGCTTGACGGCCGGTGTATCGGAGGATGTTGTGCCGGTCTCCTTGGCGACGGCTTCACGCTTCGGTGCTTCCGGCGTCTTCAGGCGCACAGTCAGAATCATGCGGGCGGTGTTTTCGCGGATCGTGTCGATCATCGCGTCAAACATGTCAAAGCCCTCTTCGCGGTATGCAATGACCGGGTCTTGCTGGCCGTAGGCGCGCAGACGGATGCCCTTCTGGAGCTCATCCATCGCATCAATGTGATCCATCCACTGCGTATCGACGTTCTTCAGCAGCACCACGCGCTCCACTTCACGCATGATCGGCGGGGTGAACGCCTTCTCACGCAGGTCGTAAAGCTTGTGCGCACGCTCCTTGAGAAAATCGATGACCGTTTGCTGCTCGAGATCCTCAAACGCCTGACCCTCATAGTGCAGCTCATCCGGATTGACCATCCAGCCGAGGTAGTGGTCGCGCAGACCGCGGAGATCCCAGTCGTCGTGCAGGGTGTTCTCCGGCAAGAAGCGCTTGACGTTCGCTTCGATGGCCTGATCAATCATGGACATAATCTGCGGCTTCACGTTGTCGCCGTTCAGCACACGGTCACGCTGCTCATAGATGATCTCGCGCTGGCGGTTCATCACGTCGTCATACTGCAGAACGTTCTTACGAATGGCAAAGTTTCTGCCCTCGACCTTCTTCTGTGCGTTTTCGATGGTGTTGGAGAGGATAGACGCTTCGATCGGCATGTCCTCGTCCACATTCAGGCGGTCCATAATGGTCTGGATGCGGTCGCCGCCGAACAGACGCATGAGGTCGTCTTCAAGAGAGATATAGAAGCGGCTCTTACCGGGATCGCCTTGACGGCCCGCACGGCCGCGCAGCTGGTTATCGATACGGCGAGATTCGTGGCGCTCCGTGCCGATGATGTACAGGCCGCCGAGCTTGCGAACTTCCTCTGCCTCCGGCGCAATCTCCGCTTTGTATTTTTTATTGAGCTCCGCAAAGGTCTTGCGGGCATTCAAAATCTCTTCATCGTCCGTGTAGCCGTAGGCGGAAGCCTCGCCGATGAGCTCCTCAGAGAACTGCATGCGGCGCATTTCGGCACGCGCCATGAACTCTGCGTTACCGCCGAGCAGAATATCCGTACCACGGCCGGCCATGTTCGTTGCGATGGTCACGGCGCCGAGCTTGCCCGCCTGCGCGACGATCTCCGCTTCCTTCTCGTGGTTCTTGGCGTTCAGCACTTCGTGCTTGATGCCGCGGCGCTTTAGCATGGCGCTGAGCTGCTCGGATTTTTCAATCGTGATGGTACCGACCAGCACCGGCTGGCCTTTTTCGTGGTGCTCGATGATGTCGTTGATAACGGCATTGAACTTGCCCTTTTCGGTCTTGTAAACAACGTCCGGGCAGTCTTCACGAATCATCGGCTTGTTTGTCGGAATCTCTACAACGTCCAGTTTGTAAATTTCGCTGAACTCGGATTCCTCGGTCATAGCCGTGCCGGTCATGCCGGAGAGCTTGTTGTAAAGGCGGAAGAAATTCTGGAACGTGATGGTTGCAAGCGTTTTGCTTTCGCGCGCGATTTTCACGCCTTCCTTCGCTTCAATGGCCTGGTGCAGACCTTCGTTGTAGCGTCTGCCGTACATCAGACGGCCGGTGAATTCATCAACGATGATAACTTCGCCGTCGCGCACGACGTAATCGATATCGCGCTGCATGATGCCGTTCGCCTTGATCGCCTGATTGATGTGGTGCTGAATGGTGATATTGTCCGGGTCCGTGAGGTTTTCCAAGCTGAAGAACTGCTCGGCTTTTTTTACGCCGCGCTTGGTGAGCGTTGCGGTCTTCTGCTTTTCGTTGATGATATAATCGTAATCCTCGTAGATCTCGTCATTGTCTTCCTTTTCGTTCGTCTCCGCCACGCGGATAGGGCGCAGCGTTTTGGCAAAGCGGTCGGCGACGTTGTAAAGCTCTGTGGACTGCTCGCCCTGACCGGAAATGATGAGTGGGGTACGCGCCTCATCGATGAGGATGGAGTCCACCTCGTCCACGATGGCGAAGTTATGGCCGCGCTGCACCTTGCGCTCCTTGTACGTGACCATGTTGTCACGCAGGTAGTCAAAGCCGATCTCATTGTTCGTTGCGTATGTGATGTCGCAGGCGTAGGCTTTTTTCTTTTCGTCCGGCTCCATGCCGGGGATGGCAAGGCCTACGGTGAGACCGAGGTAGTTGAACACACGCGCCATCATTTCGCCCTGATATTTTGCAAGGTAATCGTTGACGGTGACGATGTGCACACCCTTGCCGCTTAAAGCGTTGAGGTACGCCGGGAGGGCGGCGGTGAACGTCTTGCCTTCGCCGGTCTTCATCTCGGCGATGCGACCCTGATGCAAAATGATGCCGCCGATAATCTGTACCGGGAACGGCTTGATGGAGAGCACGCGCCACATGGCTTCGCGGCACGTTGCAAACGCTTCGGGCAGGATGTCGTCAAGGGAAGAGCCAAGGGAGAGGCGCTCTTTCAACACGGCGGTCTGGCCCTTCAGCTCCTCATCTGTCATTTTTGTGTATTTGTCATCGAGCGCGAGCACCGCTTGCTTAAGCGGTTCAATGCGCTTTAATTCTTTCTTGCTGTAGCTGCCGAACAGCTTTGTGAGTAGGTTCATGGTTCGGGAACACTTTCCTTTCTTTCGCGCGGATTCCCCGCGCGCGGCATATAAATCAGTATAGCATGGAACAGCATAAAAAAGCAAGCGATAGGGGCATATTCATGAAAACTTTATAGGTGATCAAAAAGAAGCGCATTTTAAAACGCAAAAACGGCAGTGCAATTCGAGAAAAACAGCAAAATACAGGATAGCCTTAGCCGAAATGCACAAAAAACTCTTTTTTTCCAAATCATAAACAGCTTATGAACAGAATGTGACTTTTTATTCGGTTTTCTCTTGATTTTCGCAAAATTAGAGGCTATACTATAGGTAACAATTCCTGTTTTTCCGATGTGTGCAAACCATAACTGGTCAAAAAAACGAAGAACAGGAAATTCTTTAATTTATAGGAGAGTGAACATCCTTGGACAAATTCTTCAAAATTTCCGAGCGTGGCTCGAACGTCCGCACGGAGATCATTGCCGGTCTCACGACGTTCTTCGCGATGGCTTACATCGTAGTCACAAACCCGAACCAGATTGTTAGCTTCAACCATCTGGCTCCGGATGCCGACCCGGCCTTCCAGCAGATTTGGAACGCTGTGTATGTCGCATCCATTCTGGCAGCAATCATCGGTACGCTGCTGATGGCTCTGTATGCGAAGATGCCGTTTGCACAGGCTTGCGGCATGGGGCTGAAGTCCTTCTTCTTCGTATCCTTCATTCTGCCGGAAATCATCTCCGGCGGCGACGTCATCAAGGGCTACCATGCAGGCCTCGTCATCATTCTGGTTTCCGGTATTGTCTTCCTGCTGTTCTCTGTCACGGGTCTCCGCGTCAAGGTTGCAAAGGCTCTTCCGGACTGCCTCAAGAAAGCAATCCCGGCCGGTATCGGTCTGTTCATCGCTTTCCTCGGCTTCCAGAATGTCGGCATCATCCAGACTAACCAGTACACGCTCGTTCAGTTCGTCGATATCCACGGCGCACTGAAGGCAGGCGCATTCTTTGCGGATGTTGAAGGTGTAAAGGCATTTATGCCGGCTATCCTCGCATTCCTCGGTCTGCTCGTCATTGCAATTCTTGAAAAGCACAACGTCAAGGGCGGCGTGCTCATCAGCATCGCAGGCATTTCCGTTCTGTACTATCTCCTTTCCGGCACGACCCCGACCTTCGACATGAGCCAGATCGGCCAGACCTTTAAGGATTTCGGCTCCATCGGCATCACCGGTGTGTTCCAGGCTGACGCTTGGAAGCGTGCGTTCACAGGCTCTGAGCTCGGCGGCATCTTCTCCGCAATCATGCTCATCGTTACGTTCTGCCTCGTCGATATGTTCGACACCATCGGCACCCTGTACGGCACCGCTTCTCAGGCAAACATGCTGGATAAGAACGGCGATCCGATCAACGTTAACCAGTGCATGACCAGCGACTCCGTTGCAACGGTTGCGGGCGCTGTTTGCGGTACTTCCACCTGCACCACGTTCGTTGAGTCCGCTGCTGGCGTTGGCGCCGGCGGCAGAACCGGCCTTACGAGCCTTGTTGTTGCAATTTGCTTCGCGGTTTGCCTGTTCCTCAGCCCGGTCGCTTCTCTTGTTCCGACCTGCGCTACGGCTCCGGCACTCATCTATGTCGGCGTTCTGATGATGAAGGGCTTCGCAAAGGTCGATATGTCCGACCTGCGCAGCGCTGTTCCGGCGTTCCTCGCTCTCATCATGATGCCGCTGACCTACTCTATCTCCAACGGTATCGGTATCGGCGCGATTGCTTATGTGCTCATCACGCTCTTCACCGGTAAGTACAAGAAGAACGACATCGGTATCACCATTATCGCTGCGCTCTTCGTCATTAAGTTTGTCTTTGTTACGATGTAATTCGTACATAAAACGAACTTTAGCTTGAGATAACATAAGAGGCGCTCGCTTGTGATTTTTCACGGTGGGCGCCTTTTTTCGTTTTATTGCGCGGTTTTGTCCTGCTATACTTTGGACATATCGGACGAGTAAAAGGAGCAGGCGATGAAACAGGCGGATAGTTTGCTTTTAAACGCGTTGAAAGCAGCGATACATAACGAAAAAGCGGTGCTCGGTGTGCTGCCGCAGGAAACACAGACGGAGCTTTTGCGCCAGGCGGTGCGCCACGGCGTGTTGCCGCTTGTTCTTGATGCGTGCGGCAATGCACTGAAAGCTGCGCGGCAAATGGCGTTTTGCCAAACGGCAGAGCAGATTTTGAAAACGCAGGTATTTTTACAGCTTTACAGCAAGCTGCGCGAAATGAAATTGCATCCGCTCGTGCTGAAAGGCCCGGTGTGCGCTGCGCTGTACCCGAAGCCGGAGCTGCGGCTGTTTTCGGATGTCGATTTACTGGCGGTTTCGGGTGAATTTGACCGCATACGCAATGCTTTATTGCGGCTCGGCTGCCGCACAGCAGGGGAGAGTGTCGATCCGCTTGAACAGACATTTTACCTGCCCGGCAGTCCGCTCGTTTTGGAACTGCACGGCGCGGCGTTCCCGGAAAACGATGCGTACGGGCACATGAACGCCTTTTTTGCGCATGAAAAGCTGCGCACAGAAACCGTTTTTGTGCAGGGCGAAGAAATTTATACGCTCGGCGCGAACGAGACGTTTTTGTACCTTTTGTGCCACAGCTTAAAGCACTTTCTGCACGGTGGGTGCGGCATCCGCGCGGTGTGTGATTTGCTGTTGTTTGCCGAAAAGCATGAAAAGGAGCTTGACAAACTGTATTTGCGCCGCTGCTGCGAAAAGCTTTCGGCACTCGAATTTTTGACGGCGCTCTTTGAAATCGGCGAGAAATATCTCGGCTTTGAGAAAACGGAAAGCTTAGCGCTGCTTCGCGTGCACCCTGCGCCGGATGAGACTGCGCTTTTAGAGGATATTTTGGCAGGCGGCGTGCACGGTGCGGCAGAAAAAAGCCGCTTGCACAGTGCGAACATGACGCTGCACGCGGCGGCTGTGCAGAATACAGGAAAACGCGAGCGCTTTTCCGTACTGCGTGCGGCGTTCCCCTCTGCAAAAGCGCTGCATTGCGCGCCGCATAGCTTGCCTGCCGCATGGGGAAGGCGACTTATACGCTACGGTAGGGAAAGCATTCAAAACCGTACGAGCCTTAGAAAAAGTGTCGAGATCGGCAAGCGGCGCGTGGCGCTCCTCAAAACATATCACCTCATAAAATAAGCCGGCGGCTGCGCCCAACTCGGGTACAGTCGCCGGTGCTTTATTTTGGATTAACGGATGCGGAACGTCTTGATCTCATACGGCTTGATGGTGAATTTGAATGTACCGCCTTTGACCGGGACATCCGTGAGCGCATTCTCCTGCAAGTCACACTCCGTAACGGAAGCGATGGGGCGGTTCCAATGCAGTTTTGTCGTTGTGCGGGCGTTTTCACATTCGTATAGACGCACGATCACGCCGTCGCCGTCTTCCGCCTGCTTGACGGTTTCCAAAATGACGTTTTTGGCGTCCACACTCGCGAGAGAGTACGCTTCGCCTGCTGTGCCGCCTGCGGTGGCGCGCACAGGCTGATTCAGGAAGTACGCCTGCGCTACGGTCGCCGCGCTGCGCCATGTTTCGGCGTGCGGGTAGAGCGCGTAGGTGAATACGTGCATCTCCTGATCGGCGACAGGGTTTGGCTCTGTGCCGGATTTGATGAGCGTCAGCGCCATTTCGCCGTTGTGCACGGAGTGACCGTATTTGCAGTCGTTTAACAGGCTGATGCCGTAGTGACCCTCGGAAACATCGATCCACTTTTGGCCGCAGCTCTCAAAGCGTGCCTGATCCCAGCTCGTGTTCTGATGTGTTTTGCGCGTCACGTTGCCGAACTGAATCTCAAATGTTGCTTCGTCCGTGTGTACGTCCATCGGAAAGTGGGCTTTCAGGAGGTGCTGGTGTTCTTTCCAGTCGACCGTTGTCTCAAAGTCGATGCGCGGGCACGCGGCATAGAAGTGAATTTTCTGGCTGATGACCGAACGGCTGACCTTGCGCTCAATCTCGAGAGTTGCGCGCACGGGGCCGCGTTCCGTCCATTCCATGCGCTGCACGATGCGCAGACGGTAAAGCTCATCACAAATGCGCTCTACACGTTTAGCGAGATACCTCATAGTTGCAACTCCTTTTCTATAGCGGTTTGGGGTTTCGTAAAGACTGGCGCTTTTGACTTGATTTTAGCATAATAAGGTACGGAAAACAAGATAAAATGCACAGATTCTTCCGGCTTTTCACACATTAGAATTGTCTTTACGCACACGTCGCGTCGAAAATGCAGAAAAACAAGTTATTTATGCACAGAACACAAAAAATAATTGAAAATCAGCGGAAAGTACGCTATACTAAATCTATAAATCAGAGCGTATTTTGAGAAAAGCAACGGTGGCTCAGCCCCGAAAAACACCCGGAAAAGCAGCGGCTTTGGAGTGCCGTATTCAAACCACATCACATAGAAAACAGAGGAAAAAATATGCGAAAAAAGGCTTGGATCCTTTTGCTTTTTGCCACGCTTATTGCGCTGCTTTGCGCATGCAGCGATACGGCACAGCAACCGGAGACGGAAAAACCGAAAATACGTATCGGCGGCACAACGTATGCGCCGTATTTTTACCGCAATATCGGCGGCCACTATACCGGCATCGACGTGGAGATTGCCGAGGAAGCCTGTGCGCGTATCGGGTATGAGCCGATCTTCGAGGAGCTCGATATCGACAAGGGCTTTGAGCTTTTGAATGAAGATTATGTGGATTGCCTTTGGTGCTGCCTGACGATGGAAGGCAACGAAGATAAGTTTATTTGGGCAGGGCCGTATATGTACACGCAGCGCGTGGTCGTGGTGCCGGCGGACAGCGAGATTGAAACACTGGAAGACCTTGCCGAAAAGTGCGTGGCGGTGCAGGCCGGCTCTATAAGCGAGGAGATCATTTTAAAAGGGCTGAACCCGAATTTGCCGGAGATTACGGACCTTTCCACATTCAGCACGGTGGGCGAGGTGTTTACTTCGCTGCGCAAGGGCTATACGGATGCGGCCATCGGGCATGAAAGCTCGCTGAGATTATATACGGACGAATACCCGGACGGCTACCGCTACCTCAACATGAACATGTACAGCGACGCCGTGGGCGTGGCATTTAAACCGGACGGCGATGCAGTACTGGCGGAAAAGCTGACGCAGACGTTGCTTGAAATGCGCGAAGACGGCACAATGGCCGCTATTGTGAAAAAATATGGGTTAGATGCCGAAAAAAATGTGAACGGAGGTACCGAATGATGCCGAAGTTCAAGGGAAAAACAAAACCGAAGCTCCATAAGCCGAGCATGGAAACGGTCATGCGGTGGATGGTCACGTTTCTTCTCGGCTTTGTTGTGCTGCTGCCGGTATTTGCAGGCGTAACACAGTATGAACAGAACAAGGCGAAAGCGGATGTTGAGGACGTACTCGCTTTTATGCAGACGAACTGCCGCAAGTACGACAACTACCGCTTGGCCAATACCACCGAAGCGCTGCAGGATGTTTTGACCAAAGTCAAAACACTGACGGCGTACCGTTACGAAGAGGAAGATGCGCTTTTAAACGAAAATCGCTTACAGCACTATGCGAAATTTCAGTATTTGACCGGCATTTTTGTTTTGGATGAAAATTTCTCCGTGCTGGCTCATTACGACAAAGCGGGCAAGGATGAAAGTCTGCTGCTCAGCCAGATAATTGGGGACAAAAATGCGGCGGATATTTTGAACTATCCGCAGAAAACCTATGCCGACCAGATCTGTATAAACGACAATACGTATAACTACGCCATTTCCGCACGGCAGGATAAACCGGGTCTCGTTATTTGCTATACGGATATCACGCGCTTTCAAAACGATAAAAATGAGCTTTCTCTCTCCACTATGCTGGATGCTGAAATGTTCCGGCAGGATGTGACCGTCGTCATCACGGACGGCACGCGCGTTATCAGTTCGAATTGCGAGCAGCTGGAGGAACAGCTTGTGCAGTATTATCCTATTGCTGACGTGCTCGTTGGAGGGGAGCAACTTACACCGGACACATTGCTGCAATTAAAAAACGACAGCGGCACATGGTACGGTATGTTCACCCAGTACAGAGATTATTATTTGTATGCCTTTTTCCCGAGTCGCGTAGTCTACGCAAGTCGCCGCGGTTGGATGCTGCTGTTTACGGCAATCTACCTGTTTTGCGGCATGGGGTACCTTATTTGGCGGCAGTACAGTAAAAAGCGCCGCCTGCTGCGTATGGAAAAAGAATACCACCTTGTCAGCGCCATTTCGAGCATTTACCTGTCAAACCTGCTCATTCACCCGCAGGACGATACATGGGAGCCCATTGTGCAGAGTGAGCGCATGAAAGCAGTCACAAACGGTATTTTAAGCGCAAAAGCCATGCTGGAAAAGTTTAACACCGAGTGCGTAGCCGAGGCGTACCGGGAGGAATTCCGTGCGTTTACGGACCTCGATACCGCTCAGCAGCGCTTAGAGGGCAAGGCTTTTGACGGCTTCACAATGGAAAATGTGGAGGGCAAGTGGTACCAGCTGCTTCTTGTGCCGCAGCGCCGCTTTACGCACCGGGAAAAGCCGAGTTCACTCATGCTTTTGTTCCGCGATGTTTCGAAGCAAAAGGAGCGCGATATGGAATATCAGGAAAACCTGCGCCGCGCAGCAGAGGAAGCTACCCTTGCAAACGCCGCCAAAACGGATTTCCTGCGCCGCATGAGCCATGACATCCGCACGCCGATCAACGGCATTCGCGGCATGGTCGAGGTTGGCGATGCCAATGCGGACGATCTGCAAAAGCAGACTGAGTGCCGCTCAAAAATTTGGACGGCATCGGGACTGCTGCTCGACCTCGCCAACGAGGCACTCGATATGAGTCGCCTGGAGAGCGGGCAGGTCGACCTGAACCTCGTACCCACAAATTTGGTGGCACTCAACTGTGAAGTGCGCGATATTCTGGAGCGCCAGGTGACAATTATCTGCGACCAGCAGACGCTTAATCATCCCTATGCGCGGGTGAGCGTGACGCACCTCAAGCGCTTGTTGCTCAATATTGCCGGTAATGCCGTCAAGTACAACCGCCAGGGCGGCTATGTTCGCCTGGTGTGCCGCGAGGTGGAGCCAGCGGATGGCGTCCCCGTCTATGAATACACGATCGCCGACAACGGTATTGGCATGAGCGAGGAGTTCCAACAGCACCTTTACGATCCGTTTTGCCGAGAGGAGCAACAGGTGG
>ENA-ORSA01002053-ORSA01002053.1-human-gut-metagenome-genome-assembly--contig:-NODE-2053-length-15044-cov-3.563613_pt1 | contig 15044 bp, 16 predicted proteins | sample MGYA00242179_ERZ509142 | MGnify/ENA primary metagenome ERZ509142 (study PRJEB26280, sample SAMEA2338659) | human gut metagenome | biome: human gut; feature: human-associated habitat; material: faeces... | reverse complement strand
CGATGGAGGCCGACATTGCGCCCGAACCCGTGCCCGGCAAACGCTGCATGCCGTTTGTTTGCGGCGCGCAATCCGGCGTGTTTGTGTTCCGCCAGCAGACAGACAGGCTGGATGCGGCGCTGGCCGATGAGGGTATTCACGCGCTGATGACGGCCTGCCCGGGCGTTGAGGTGGATTATATCCACGGCGATAAAGAAACCGTGGCGCTGGGGCAAAAGCCCGGCCAGCTCGGCTTATTATTGCAGGTTGTGGGCAAGCATGAGCTGTTTGCGCTGGTATCCCGCTACGGCGCCTTGCCGCGCAAATCTTTCTCCATGGGCGAAGCGGATGAAAAACGTTGTTATCTGGAAGCCAAAAGCATTGTGCTTTGATCCGGAAAAAATACAGTTTACACCAAGCTATCAGGAACTTTTACAACATGGGAGGCAAATGACCAATGGGTTGTATTGTGGCAAAATTTGGCGGTAGCTCGCTGGCTACGGCCGGACAGATGAAAAAAGTGGCGGCCATTGTGCGCCAAAATCCGGATCGGCGCTATATTGTGCCGTCCGCACCGGGCAAAGCGCCGGAATTTCAAGAAAAAGTGACCGATCTTCTCTATGGCCTGCAAAGGGCGGCCACCGAGCAGGATATGGTAACGTTTGAAATTCTGTTTAGCCAAATTGAAGCCCGCTATCAAGCCATTGTAGACGGCCTGGGCACGCAATTTGACATTCACACGCCGCTTCAAACCGTGCGCCAAGCCATTTTGGAAGGCGGCGATGCGGACTATGCAGCCAGCCGCGGCGAATATCTAAACGGCCTGATTTTGGCGGATTTTCTGGATATTCCGTTTATTGATCCGGCCGGCGGCATTTTGTTTGACGCCAACGGCGAATTTGACGAAAGCGGCACCCAGCTTCGTTTTTCTGCGCTGCTTCGCCGGCATGAGCGCGGCGTAATTCCGGGGTTTTACGGCGTTATGCCGGGCGGGCGCATCAAAACCTTCTCCCGCGGCGGCAGCGACATCACGGGCGCCATCGTGGCCCGTGCAGTGGGGGCGGATCTCTATGAAAACTGGACGGACGTTTCCGGCTTTTTGATGACGGATCCCCGCATTGTACACAACCCGCGCACCATTTCCAAAATTTCCTATCGCGAGCTGCGCGAGCTTTCCTATATGGGCGCTTCCGTTTTGCATGAGGACAGCATTTTCCCTGTGCAAAAGGGCGGCATTCCCATCAACGTAAAAAACACCAACGAGCCGGAGCACCCCGGCACGCTGATCGTGGCAGAGCCGGATGACGACCATGGACGCATCACCGGCATTGCCGGCAAAAAGGGCTTTACCATCATCCATATGGAAAAAGACAAAATGAATTCCGAGCTTGGCTTCGGCCGGCGCGTGCTGTCTGTCTTTGAACAGCTCGGCATTTCCTTTGAGCATATGCCGTCCGGCATTGATACGCTGTCTGTGGTTATCTCCGATGCGCAGCTGGAAGGACATATGACGGAGATTTTGGATCATTTGCACCGTGATTGTCGGCCGGATCATATTGAGGTGGTCAACAACCTGGCGCTGATTGCCACGGTGGGTCACGGCATGGTGCGCCGCGTGGGCATTGCCGCAACGCTGTTTACCGCGCTTTCCGAAGCGGGGGTAAATGTTCGCATGATCGATCAGGGCAGCAGCGAAATCAACATCATTGTCGGTGTGGAATCAGACGATTTTGAAGTTGCGCTGCGTGCCGTTTATGCGTGTTTTGAAAATGAAGAGGATTGGATCGATTGAATCTAACAGCAAAAAGCTCCCTATTCGGGAGCTTTTTTGTTTGGATGTTTAAACTATGCTATACTGAATTTGTTTTTTCCCTTTATTTTTGTAGAGGGATCATCTTTTTTGATCTTCCGCCAATTCGGCATATATGATAAAGGAGTCTATTTCTATGGTATCTTATAAGCAATTTATCACAGGGCAGCTTGGCACAAACTGCTACGTTGTCTACGACGAAGAAAAAAACTGCGCGATCGTCGATGGCGACGGCAACGGCCAACCCATTTTGGATTTTATCCAAAGCGAAGGGCTTCATGTGGGCATGATTTTATTGACCCATGCGCACTTTGATCATATGGGCGCAACGCAAACCTTTCGTAGCGCCTTTGATTGCCCGGTAGGCATCGGCAAAGAGGATGCGCCTTTATTGGAGGATCCTTCGCAAAACCTGTCCTCCTTTTTCGGCCGGCCGCTTTCCTTTTCCGCAGACCGGCTCTTTGACGACGGCGATAGCTTTACCGTCGGCACCATGCAGTTTACCGTGCTGCATACGCCCGGCCATACAAAGGGCAGCGTTTGCTATCTGGTAGAAAATTTGTTGATTTCCGGCGATACGCTGTTTGCCTGCAGCTGCGGACGGGTTGATTTTCCCACCGGCAACGCGGCGCAGATGATGGAATCTTTGCAGCGTCTGGCCAATTTGGAAGGGGACTATACCGTGCTGCCCGGCCATGAGGGGCTGACCACGCTTTCCCGCGAACGCCGCTTAAACCCTTATTTAACCGATTAACAATCTTGAAAACCCAATGGGAGAAAATAAAATGGATGCACCACGTGTTCATGTGAAAAACGGCTGGCTTTTAGGCCTTGCAAAGCCGGGCGTACAGGCGTTTTTAGGCGTGCCTTACGCCAAACCGCCGCTGGGCGATCTGCGCTTTTTGCCGCCGCAACCCAGCGAAGATTGGCAAGGGGATTATCCTGCTACACAATACAGTGACGGGCCCATGCAATATCCTGATTCGGATTTTACCGCCATTCCGCCCTATGCACAGGATCGCATCCCGGAACCATCGCAGCATTTTAGCGAAAACTGCTTAACGCTGAATGTTTGGGCTCTGGAAAACAGCAGCGGGCAAAATCTGCCCGTTATTCTCTGGATTTACGGCGGTGCCTATACCATGGGCAATGCGGCCATGGCTTTATACAGCGGGGAATCTTTGGCGCGGTAGGGCGCCGTGGTGGCCAGCGCAAATTACCGGGTCGGCGTGTTTGGCTTTTTTGCCCACCCGGATTTTCCAAAGTACGCCATCAACGCCGGCCTGCGCGATCTTTTGATGGCGCTTTGCTGGGTTCGTGAAAACATTGCTGCCTTTGGCAACGATCCGCAAAACGTAACCATTCAGGGAGAATCGGCCGGGTCGGCGGCTGTAAACACGCTGCTGGTGTGCCCGCTGGCAAAGGGATTATTCCATCGCGCGATCAGCCAGAGCTTTTCTCCTTTCAACCATGATGAATGGGCCCATGACCGGGCCGAGATGGAGCAACACACTCTTTCTTACCTACATACAATCGGGATTGAAACGCTGGAACAGGCCTATGCCGCCCCGGCAGAAGCGCTGTTGGGGAAAAAGAGCGATTATGCCGCCGCGGAGTTTTCTCCTTATGTGGATGGCGATGTGCTGCCCGAGCCGCTGGAACAGGCCTTTTTGAACGGCCATGTTCATGACGTTCCCCTCCTTTTGGGATGCACGGCCAACGAAGCAACCGTGTTGATTGGCGACCGCCACAGCATAACGCAGGCCAAAATAGACGCCACCTTTCAGCGCAAATATCCAAACGATTTGCAGGCGCTCTACGAGATGTATCAAAAAGATATGGAAAAAGATCCCGCAGCGGCGCTGGCCAGGTTCCGTTCGGATAACACGCTGGCCAATATGCGGTTTTATGCGCAAACGCTATGCTGCTGCAACGCTTCGCCGGTGTATACCTATCTGTTTTCCCGTAAACTGCCCGGTATAGACAGCGATTTTTACGGTGCGTATCACGCCAGCGAAATTCCTTATCATTTTGGCAATCTGTCCGTGATTGCGCGACCCTTTACCGAGGAAGATCATCACCGCATTATGATGTCCTATTGGCTTTCCTTTGCCAAAGACGGGCAGCCCGCAGCGCCCGGGGAACCGACCTGGCAGCCCTATGACAAAGCAAAGGATGCGTGGATGCATCTGGATGCCGCCTGCGCCTATGCCGGTCTTCCGGATCCTGCGCGGACGGATCTTTTACAGCATCTGTTATCACAAAAGGTTTTATCGAATCTCTAAGCGACAAGGCACAAAAGAAAAACGGCCATGCAAGCGTTTTGCTCCTGTATGGCCGTTTTATTTTAACTTTTATTTTAGGTTTCGCTCTTTGCGCTTTTATCCTTCCCAGTTTTCTTCATATTCGCGCACACGCAAATTTGCGCCGCAGGACTGCGCCAATGCCCGGGCCTTTTCAATCTCTGCTTCGCCGATGGTATCCACCACGGTAAACACCACATGCGGCACATACAGCGCCGCCTTCTTTGCAAAATCCAGCAAAGCGGGCAGCGCCTCCAGGCCATATTGGCTATGGCATACTTGCTGATAGGCCTCCGGTGTTGCGGCGTTTAGCGAAATGGAAAACGTATCGACCAATTCTTTGGCTTCCGGCGTAATATCCCGCCCGTTTGCCAAATTTCCCAGGCCGTTTGTATTCACGCGCACCGGTTTGCCTTTGCTCTTTACAAAGGCCGCCACCTCTTTCAGCGTTTCCCAGGCCAGGGTAGGCTCCCCAAAGCCGCAGAACACCACTTCTTCATAAGGGGTAAGGTCCGTCATGCAATCTATCACCTGCTGCGCCGTGGGCTCCGCTTCCAGCCAAAGCCGGTGCTTGCCTACGCCTTGGTTGGTATGGCGCAGACAAAACGTGCAGTTGTTGTTGCAGCGGTTGGTCAGATTTACATAAAGACCCTTCCCATATTCGTAGACATAAGTATCCATTTATTTCATCCCTTTATATGCTAAATACGGCTTTTCCGTTTTCCACCGTCCGGCAAGCCACCTGCTCCGGATCCATCTGTTTGCAGCGGGCCAGCTGTTCTACCACCAGCACCACATTGGAAGGATCGTTCCGCTGCCCGCGTTTGGGCACCGGCGTTAAATACGGGCTGTCCGTTTCGCACAGCACCCGATCCATCGGCACATAGGCGGCCACCTCTTGCAGCTTATGCGCGTTTTTAAACGTCAGCGGCCCCGCAAAGGACAGATAAAAGCCCATATCCAAATATTTTTTTGCATCCTCCAGCGAGCCTGAATAGCAATGCAAAATGCCGCGGCTTTTGCCTTTTCTATCCGTCAGCATAGACAGCGTATCCGCGTGCGCTTCGCGATCGTGGATGATCACGGGTTTATCCAGCTGAATGGCCAGATCCAGCTGCTCTGCAAACAGGCGCTTTTGAATCTCTCTGGGCGAAAAATCATAATGATAATCCAGCCCGATTTCCCCTAAGGCCTTGCATTTTTCATCGGAAAGCAGCAGCGTTTGCAGCCGGTCCATCGCATCTGCCGGGGCATCCTGCGCTTCGTGCGGGTGAATGCCGGCCGCTGCATACAGAAAATCATGCGTCCGCGCTTGCTCGATGGCTTTTTCACTGTCCTCCAGGGTGGTGCCTGCCTCCATACAAAGGCAGACGCCCGCAGCATGTATGCGGGCGATTACCTGTTCTCTATCCTCATCAAACGCATCGCTCAACAGATGCGCATGTGTATCAAAAACGTTCATTTTACCGTACCCGTACCCCGGCCGGCAGGTTTGCATCGGATAGAATGGTGGAAACGCTGAGGTTTTCATCTGCCTCGTCCGCAGCGGACAAGATCATGCCTTCGCTTACAATGCCGCGAATCTTGGCCGGCTTTAAGTTTGCCACGATGATCACCGTTTTGCCCACCAATGCCTGGCCGTCTCCATACCATTTGCGAATGCCGGAAACGATGGTGCGCTCTTTTTCCGTGCCGTCGTCCAGCTTAAACAGCAGCAATTTATCCGCACCTTTTACAGGTTCGCAGCTAAGCACCTTGGCCGTACGCAATTCCATCTCCATAAATTGATCATAGGTAATGGTTTTGGCTTTCTCTTCGGCAGCGGGCTGCGGGGCGGGCTGCTCTTTTTTCTGCTGTTTTTCCGCCTTGGCCGGTTTTTCCTTTTCCTCCACAATCCGCGGGAACAGCGCCTCGCCCTTATGCACCTTGGTGCCCGGTTTCAAGCCGCCATAGGTCAAAATGGAATCCCAGATCATCAAGCTTTCATCCTCTACGCCCAGTTGCGCAAACATCTTCGGCGCCACCCGCGTCATAAACGGCGACAGGGCAATGGCGCTGATGCGCAGGCATTCCGCCAGGTTGTACATTACCGTGGCCAACCGCGGATGATCCTCTTCGTTTTTAATCAATTTCCACGGCATGGTCAAATCAATATATTTGTTGCAGGCGCCGATCAATTCAAACACGGCGGACAGCGCCTCGCTGTACGCCAGGTTTTCCATGTGCGCTTCCATTTTTTCCGGCAGGGCTTTGGCAAGCGAGAGGATGGTATCGTCTACCTCCTGTTTTTCTCCCGGCGCCGGCACGACGCCGTCAAAATATTTTCCGATCATGGAAACCGTGCGGCTCAGCAAATTGCCAAGGTCATTGGCCAAATCCGCGTTGATGCGGTTGATCAGCAAATCTTCCGAATATGTGCCGTCCGTGCCGAAGGGAAAATCACGAAGCAGGAAATAACGCACCGCATCCACGCCGTATTTATCGCACAGCACCACAGGATCCACCACGTTGCCTTTGGATTTGCTCATCTTTCCGCCGTCAAGCACCAGCCAGCCGTGGCCGTATACCTTTTTCGGCAGTGGCAAGCCCAGCGCCTTTAGCATGATCGGCCAAATGATGGTATGGAAGCGAATGATTTCCTTGCCGACCAGATGCACATCCGCCGGCCAATATTTTTTGAATTTGCTGTCGTCTTCGGATAAATAGCCCAGGGCGGAAATGTAGTTGGACAGCGCATCCGGCCATACATAGATCACATGCTTGGGATCAAATGGCACGGGAATGCCCCAGTCAAAGCTTGTCCGGGAAACGGAAAGATCTTCCAGGCCGGGCAGGAGGAAGTTATTGAGCATCTCGTTGCGCCGGGACACCGGTTGAATAAAATCGGGATGGGTGTTGATATAATCAATCAGCCAATCCGCATATTTACTGAGTTTGAAAAAGTAGCTCTCTTCTTTGATCTTTTCTACCGGCCGGCCGCAATCCGGGCATTTGCCGTCTACCAGCTGGCGCTCCAGCCAGTGGGATTCGCACGGCGAACAATACCAGCCTTCATATTCGCTTTTATAAATATCGCCCTGATCGTACAGTTTTTGGAAAATTTTCTGTACCACGACCTGGTGCCTGTCCTGGGTGGTACGAATAAAATCATCATATTGAATATCCATCAATTCCCAGAGCTTTTGAATGTTTTCTACAATGCCGTCCACAAATTCCTGCGGCGCTTTGCCCGCTTCCTGGGCTTTGCGCTGAATTTTCTGGCCGTGTTCATCCGTGCCCGTTAAAAACATGACATCATAGCCCGTCAGCCGTTTATAGCGCGCCATCGCGTCGGCGGCCACGGTGCAATAGCTATGGCCGATATGCAGATTATCCGATGGATAATAAATCGGCGTCGTAATATAAAATGTCTTTTTCTCGCTCATCGTTTGCAATGCCTCCTGTTTTCTGTCCGTCTGTTTACTGTCTGGCTAAAATGATACGATTATCCTGCACCAGCGGCAGGGCGGGCACGGTATCCTGCTGCAGGCAATAGGTTACATCCTGCCCCATGCCCAGCGCTTGTAGGTTTTGATAGCCTTTGCCGTACTGGGCCGCATGCATCAAATCCTCCCGGCTGTTTTCGTATAACACTTCACATGCATAGGCCAAATCCTCGGCCAAAATCGGCGCGCCCTGGCTTTCCTGGCGCAGGCAATGAATGATATACCCGGCAGACAGCGCATCCTCCACGGCAAATTTGCCCTCGGTGCCGGCGCATAAAAGCACGGCGTCCGTCTCGGTTTTCAAAAGTGCCCTGGCAATGGAGGTGGCGTTGATCATGGCGCCGATATAGGTGCACATGGCAGCTTCCGCTTTGCGGATTGCCAGCGTGCCGTTTGTGGTGGTTAAAATCAACGTTTTCCCGTAAATGTGTTCCGGCCCGTATTCCAGCGGAGAATTGCCAAGATCAAACCCCGGGATCTTTTGTCCGCCGCGTTCGCCGCCCAAAACCGAAACCGATTCGCCCACGGAAATGCGAAGCTGCGTAGCCTGTCCGACTTCTTCTACCGGGATCACCTGTTCACAGCCGTTGGCCAACGCCGTGATGATGGTGCTGGTAGCGCGAAGCGTATCGATGACCACGCAGTTTTTCCCTCGCAGGTCTTTTTCTGTTACATGTGTTTGCGATGCATAAACTTCTATTTTCATGTTCCTCTACCCCTAGCTTGCTAAGCAAGAAAACTGCAAATTAGTTCTATTGTTGATTATACCATAAGAAAACGCAATTCATACAGGACAATTATGCAAATAATGCCGCGGTGAGCACCCCAACCAGGCTGCAGCACAGCGAAACCGGGATGGTATACCGCCATTTTGTGACGCCTACGGACCCAAAATATAAAGTGGCACAATAAAACAACGTTTCGCTGGAGCCCATGATGATGCACGCAGCCCGGCCGATAGCGCTGTCCGCCCCATAGGCCATCAGCAGTTCTGCCAAAAGCGCCATCGCCCCGCCGCCGGAAAAAGGACGCAGGATCACAAGCGGCAACACCTCTGCCGGCAAATGAATCCACCCGGCGGCCGGCACCAGCAGCTTTGTAATGGCGCCCAACAGCCCGCTTTGCCTGGCCACGGCAATGGCGCTGAGCATGCAAAGCATGGTAGGGAGCACGCGCAAATATGCGGCAAAGCCTTTTTCCGCTCCCTGGATGCAGGCGTTGACGCAATCCACCTTTTTGATCATGCCATAGGCGATGATGCCGAGCATGAACACCCACACGGCATAGTTTGAAAACAGTTCCATCATTTTTTTGCCATCACCCTGCACAAAACCGCGCCCGTAAGCGTGGTACACAGCGTAGACAGCAGCATAACGCCGGTAATTCCGGCCGGGTTGGCGCTGCCTGCCGCCGCCCGCAGTGCGATGATGGATGTGGGGATCAGTTGCACACTGGAAGCATTGAGCACGATGAGGCCGATCATCTCTTGTGTGGCCGTTTGTTTATCTTTGTTTTTCTTTTGCAGCTCTTCCATGGCCGTCAGCCCCAGCGGCGTTGCGGCATTGCCCAGGCCCAGAGCATTGGCGGAAAGATTCATACAGATGGCCTGCATAGCCGGTTCTTCTTTTTTCAAACGGAGAAAGACCGGTTTTATGATTACGGCTACAACCTTGGAAATCTTTTGGGCCAGGCCGCTTTGCGTGGCAATTTCCATCAGCCCCATATAAAACATTGTAATGCCCAGCAAAGACAGCACAAGCGATACCGCTTCTGTGGCTCCTTGCATTGCGGCCTGCGTTGCCAGCTGCGGCTGTCCGGTGGCGGCGCCGTATATTAAGCCGCCCATCAACAAAAAAATCCAAAGTGCGTTCAGCATTTTTCCCGCCCCCTTTAAGGCAAGATATGCAAACACAGCTTTGGACATACGCTCTAGCGGCTTATTTATGATAGGTTTCGCCCCGGTTGATCTTATAGCTGCGGTAAATCTGTTCCAGCAAAAGCAGCCGCGCCAGGTTATGCGGAAAAGTTAATTTGGATAGGCTCAGCCCTTCATCGCAGGCGCGGATCAACTCATCGCTCAGCCCCAGCGAACCGCCGATATAAAACTGCACACAGCCCGTGCCTCTGTTTTCCAATTGGCGTATTTTTTCCGCCAGACCGGGGGAGTCCCATTGTTTGCCCTCCAAACACAGCGCGATTTTATATCCCGGCCGGCTTTTCTGTAAAAGCCGGGCACCTTCGGCCTGTTTTACCTTTTCCTGCATGGCCGCGCTTAAAGATTCCGGCGCCGGCTCATCCGGCACTTCCACAATTTCCAACGAGGTATACCGTCCCAATCGCTTTTGATATTCTTCGCAAAGCGCTTTCAGCGATTTTTCCTTCAGCTTTCCTACGCATAAAATTCGTATCTGCATGGTTTCCCTCTATTCCACCACAATGCGGGCAGAGCCCTCCGCTTTATGCGCCACATGCACGCATACATCGCTGCCCACTACGGCCCCTTGGGCCCGCAGCTGTTCGCAAACGGTGCGTTCTGCAATGGGCTCCCGGTTATTTTCCGAAGAAAGATGACCCAAAATGATTTGCCGTGTGCCGGTCTGCGCCAACGCCACGGCGGCCTGCGCTGCCATACCGTTGGATAAATGGCCTTTGTTGGAAAGAATGCGCCGTTTTAAAAACTGCGGGTATTTGCCGTTTTTCAAAAGCTCCAAATCGTGGTTGCTTTCCAAAACCAGCGCATTGGCGCCTTCCAGTTCCTGTAAAATGCGTTTGGGCATATGTCCCATGTCCGTTGCCACGCACACTTTTGCCCCGGCGGCATACAGCGCATAGCCCACGGGTTCTGCGGCGTCATGCGGGATAGGGAAGGCATGAATGGCGATATCCTGCACATAAAAATCCTCGCCGGTGGTAAACACGCGGGCCTGGCCGATGGGCACATCCTGCATTTTGGCTTCCATCCCCTGATAGGTGTTTGCATTGGCATACAACGCCAGGCCGTAACGCTTGCACAGTTGATTTACCCCGCTGATATGATCGGTGTGTTCATGGGTCAGCAAAATACCGTCTATCTCCTCCGGCGATTTTCCATGCACCTTCAGCGCTTTTGTGATCGCCGCTGCCGACATGCCCGCATCCACGAGCAGGGTCGTATGCGCGCTTTCTATCATTATACTGTTTCCGGAAGAGCCGGAAAACAGCGGTTGGATTGCCAGTTTCATGCTTGCCTCCTTTTTCCCAAGAATTTATTGTATCATTTTTTCCGCCAAAGGAAAACAAAAAAGGAAGGCCTTCGCCCTCCTGTTTGCCTTGTGTTTTTATTCGCCGATTCTGTGAATTTCCGCGCCCAGGCTGCGCAGCTTTTCTTCCAGATGATCATACCCGCGGTCGATATGCTTTAGCCCGGTGATCCGCGTTTCGCCGTTGGCCATCAGCCCTGCGATGACAAGGCATGCCCCAGCCCGCAAATCGCTGGCCACCACATCCGCGCCGCTGAGCTCTTCCACGCCCTGGAAAATCGCGGTGCGGCCGGAAACGCCGATTTCTGCACCCATGCGCTGCAATTGGCTCAAATGTTTAAACCGGTCTTCAAAAATGTTTTCTTCCACCGTGCTGGTTCCCTGCGCCACACACAATAGGGCGGACAAGGGCTGCTGCAAATCGGTAGGGAAGCCAGGATACGGATGCGTACGCACCGCGCAATGCCGCGGACGGTTTTGCATGGAAACACGAATGCTGTCCTCTCCCTCTTCCACGCGAACCCCCATTTCCAGCAGCTTTGCGGAGATGGAATCCATATGCATGGGAATTACGTTTTGTATCAAAACATCGCCCCGTGTTGCTGCGGCGGCCACCATGAGCGTGCCGGTTTCAATTTGGTCCGGAATTACGGTATAGCGGCACCCATGCAGATGTTCTACGCCCAAAATGCGGATTACATCCGTACCGGCGCCTTTGATCTTTGCGCCCATGGAATTTAAAAAGTTTGCAAGGTCCACAATATGCGGTTCTTTGGCCGCGTTTACAATGGTGGTTTTGCCGCTGGCTTTTACGGCGGCCATCATGATGTTGGCCGTGGCGCCTACGGACACCACATCCATATAAATTTCAGCACCGTGCAGACCGTTGGGCGCCTTGGCCACAATAGAACCGTGCTCCAGCTTTATTTCCGCACCCAGCGCTTCCATGCCCTTTAAATGCTGATCGATCGGGCGCGTGCCGATGACGCAGCCACCCGGCATGGCAATGGACGCTTGGCCAAACCGGCCCAGCATCGCCCCCAAAAGATAGTAGGACGCCCGCATGTGTTTTGTCAGTTCATACGGCACCGGCTGGCTTTTTACCCCTTTGGGGTCTATCGTCATGCTGTTGTTTCCAAATTTTGCTTCGGCGCCCATGCGCTCTAAAATGTGCGAAAGCACCTTTACATCCAGAATATCCGGCAGGTTTTCCACCACACATGTTTCATCGCTTAAAAGCGCGGCCGGCAGGATGGCCACCGCGGCATTCTTTGCGCCGCCGACCGAAACCGTCCCTTTCAGCGGGGTGCCGCCTTTTATGATTAATGTAGGCTCCAATCCGATTCCTCCCGTTTTTGGCATCTCTTCTGGTTATCCCATCATCGCCAAACGCCGAAAATTAGCCAATGATGCTTCAATATTATAAACGGAGTTGCCGGTTTTGACAATGCTTTCCTCGTTTCCCCTTGCCGAGAGAGCCAAAAACCGCTACAATAATTGTCATATTAAAGGAGGGATTTGCATGCCGGTTTTGAAATTTATCTGCCCGAAATGCAAGCATATTTATGAAGAATTGGTGCGCGTGGGGCAAACGGCGCCGTGCCCCAAATGCGGCGAAAAAAACGTGGAGCGCTATTACCAGGGAAAATGCAGCTTTGGCATGCTGGGCAGCAGCGCAGGCTATACCACCACAACCACCGAAGACACGCAGGATTGGAAATCGTTCTAAGCGCCTGTTTACGCGCTTTTTTCAATTGACAGGGCGTATTTGTTCCTTTATAATATATTAGCATTGCTGTTTGTCAGCAGCGCCATTTTGTAAACTGGCGGCGTTTTCGCCGATTTAAAGGAGTGTCAAATAACCATGTTACAAACTTATCAGCCGAAGAAAAGACAGCGTAAAAAAGTGCACGGTTTCCGTTCCCGCATGAAATCGCATACAGGTGCTAAAGTGGTTGCGCGCAGGCGTCGCAAAGGCCGCAAGGTGCTGACTGCATAAAAGCCGCGCCAGCGGCTTTTTTCATCATGAAGAGCTATTCTTATCCCAAATCCATGCGTTTGCGGCGCAATGCGGAGTTTCAATATGTATTTCGCAAAGGGCAAAGCGTGGCCAATGCACAGATGGTGCTTTTGGTGGCCAAGTGCCGCGGCCCTGCGCGCGTAGGGTTTTCTGTGGGCAAAAAAGTGGGAAATTCCGTGATGCGCAGCAAAGTGAAACGTTGGATGCGGGAAAGTTATCGCCTATTGGCGCCCGGGGTGCGGCCGAAAGTGCAGCTTGTTTTTGTGGCCCGTGCCCGCAGCGCCCAAGCCTCCTATCAAACCATTTACAAGGGGATGGAGGCGCTTTTAAAACGAGGCGGTTGTTTGAAGGAGACAGACGCATGAAACGCGCATTGATCTGGTTGATTGCCTTTTATCAAAAGCAGATTTCGCCGTTGCGTCCCGGCAGCTGCCGGTTTGTGCCCACTTGTTCGGAATACGCCATCGAAGCGATTCGTACATGGGGCGTTTTGCGTGGGCTGGGCCTGGCAATCTGGCGTATACTTCGCTGTAATCCCTTTTGCAAAGGCGGTTACGATCCCGTTCCGATGCGAACGAAAACTGTTGGGGAGGAAATCCTTTGAGTTGGTTGCAAGATAACTTTATCTCTCGATTTTTTGTAACAGTCATCACTTGGCTGTACAGCTTAACGGGCAGCTGGGTATTGGCTGTTATCATCTTTACCGTAGTTGTTCGCTTGCTGCTTTTGCCGCTGGATATCAAACAGCGCCATACCACCATGAAGCAGGGCGCGTTGGCCGGTAAAGTGCAGGAAATACAACGCCGTTATAAAAACGATCCGCGTATGGCGCAGGCCAAAACCAACGAACTGTACAAACGCGAAGGCGTGAAGCTTTCCGCCGGCTGTCTGCCGATGCTGCTGCAGCTGCCTATCATCTTTGCTATGTTTGGCGCGATTACCATTTTGTCCAACACAGAAACGGTAAAGCTGGTAGCGGGGCTGGCAAACGGCTCGGTAAGCCTGCCGCCGTCTGCCCTGTGGGTACACAACATCTGGCGGCCGGATACCGGCACGGCTGCGGTCATGCCGAGCGCGCAGGAATTTGCCACTACTTTGCAGCAAACTGCAGCGCGGTTGTCTCCGGATGTATTGGCCCAGGCGCAGACCCTTTTGAACAATGCGGAGCTTAGCCAATTTGCTTTGACCGCGTCCAAATTGCCCAGCGGCTCTTTCTTTGCCGGCTATGTGGGCAACGCGCTTGCCTCCGTACCGGCCGGCACCGTAACCGCCGCCATCACCACAAACTACACCACCGTGATCAACCCCGTTTTGATGCATTTTGCAGGGCGTGCCAACGGCTACTTTATCTTCCCGGTTCTGTCCGGTTTGTCGATGTATCTGTCCACCCGCTTCCAGCGCAAGCAAAGCGAAAAGCAGGGCGTTGTCAACCAGCCCGGCGGCACGATGATGGAACTGATCTTCCCGCTGTTGATCGTATGGTGGTCCGCCAGCGCAGGCATGTGCTTTGCTTTGTACTGGACCATGACAAACCTGATTGCAATGGCTACCGGGCCGATCATGACCAGCATTATGAAAAAAGAAAAACAGAAATCGGAAAACAATCGTAAGAGTGTGGTCCATGGGAGGATAGAATCTTGAGATCCATAGACGTGACCGCAAAATCGGTGGACGAAGCCATTTTCATGGGTATAGACCAATTGGGGCTTTCCATCGATCAGGTCGATATTGAAATTATCGAGGAGGGTGGTCGCCGCTTATTCGGCATTGGTAGTAAGCAGTGTGTTGTCCGCCTCACCGAGCGCGCGCCGGAAGAAGTGGAGCGTGTGCTGGAGGAACAGGAAAAACAAGCGGAGCAGGAAAAGCAGCAAAAACAGGAACGCCAGCAAAGCCGTGCCAAAGAACGCAGCGGCAGAAGAGACCGCGATCGTTCCCGCCGCTCCCGTCGCAGCCATGCTGAAGCGCCCGAAAAGGATTGGGGCGAGCCGGTCGATGGTGGCGCAGAAGCAGCGTTTTTGCGCGAAGTGTTAAACCGCATGGGCATGGAAGATGCCGTAGTAGAGGCGTTTGCCGATGAAAGCAGCTTGTATTTGCGGATTTCCGGGCCGTCGATGGGCATTTTGATCGGCCGTCGCGGCGAAACGTTAAATGCCCTTCAGTATTTAACCAGCTTGATTGCAAACCGCCAGGAAGGCGAATACAGACGTG
>ENA-ORSA01002052-ORSA01002052.1-human-gut-metagenome-genome-assembly--contig:-NODE-2052-length-15055-cov-3.356667_pt1 | contig 15055 bp, 13 predicted proteins | sample MGYA00242179_ERZ509142 | MGnify/ENA primary metagenome ERZ509142 (study PRJEB26280, sample SAMEA2338659) | human gut metagenome | biome: human gut; feature: human-associated habitat; material: faeces... | reverse complement strand
TGTACAGGCTGGAGGAGTCCTCGCCCCGGCCGGAAATGATCAACGGCGTACGCGCTTCGTCGATCAAGATGGAGTCCACCTCGTCTACAATGGCGTAATGCAGCGGCCGCTGCACCATCTGCTCACGGTAGATCACCATGTTATCCCGCAGATAGTCAAAGCCGTATTCGTTGTTTGTGCCGTATGTTATGTCGCAAGCATAATTGGCCCGGCGCTCGTTTGCGTCCATATCATGGACAATCAAGCCCACGCTCATCCCTAAAAAGCGATAGATTTTTCCCATCCATTCGCTGTCGCGTTTGGCCAGATAATCGTTGACCGTAACCACATGCACGCCTTTGCCTTCCAGCGCATTTAGATAAGCCGGCAGCGTAGCTACCAGCGTTTTTCCTTCGCCGGTACGCATCTCTGCAATGCGGCCCTGGTGCAGCACAATACCGCCCAACACCTGCACGCGAAAATGTTTCATCCCCGTGGTGCGCACGCTGGCTTCCCGAACCGCCGCAAACGCCTCCGGCAGCAGATCATCCAGCGTTTGCCCCTGGCTTAATCTTTGTTTGAATTCCTCCGTTTTGCCTCTCAGTTCCGCGTCGGTCAGTTTGGCATAGCTGCTTTCCAGCGCCTCTACCTGATCGGCAATCTTTTCCAATGGTTTAATTGGATCATTTCCTAAAATTCTTTTGAAAAAGGACACGCTCTCGCTCTCCTTATCTATAATTTTCCAAGGTATCATCGTTTATTGTATCATCATTCCCGCCCCCTAGCAACGAAATTGCCGGATCTAAGCGCGGAAAAAGCCTGTTTTCTCCCAAAAACACAGCCTCAAATTGCCTTGGGAAATACAAACAAATTCATCAACGCTCTTTGCAGGATCTGTTTTGGCCCGGCGTCCCTTTCCCGGGGCTTTTTGTTTGCCCCTTTTCTTTTCCCATAAGCGGTTCTTTGCCAATAAAAAAGAGCCGTTTCCGGCTCTTTTTTTGTTTTATCTTGCGGTTTCAATCAAACCGTAATTTCCGTCTTTGCGGCGGTAAATCACATTGATTTCTCCCGTCTGCCCATCTTCAAACACAAAGAACGAATGCCCCAGCATATCCATTTGCAAAGCGGCTTCTTCCTTCATCATGGGTTTCATCGAAATGCTCTTTGTTCTCACAATCTTCGGCTGTGTCTCTTCCTGCACCGCCATGCTCTCATCCTCGGTTAAAAACAAAGGAACCATCTCTTTGAGCGCTCCGTCTTTTAGGTGTTTTTCCCAGTGCGTTCTGTGTTTGATGATTTGACGTTCCAGCTTTTTACAGGCATTGTCCAGCGAAGCGTAAACATCACCGGTTGCCTCCTCGGCCCTTAGCAACCCGCCACCGAAAAACACCGTGATTTCCACCACCTGCCGGCCGCGCAGCATGCTCAGCATCACCTTGGCTTCCGTATCCCGCCTGAAATACTTATCCAGCTTTTCCACCCGTTTGACAATCACGTCCCGCAAATAATCCGAGACCTCCATGCCTTTACCGTTGATCGAAATACGCATACATTCCACTCCTTTCAACGTTCTCTTTATAGTATATCCTGATTATACAGAGAAATACAGTGCGCTACTATGGTTTTCTTGGGACAAAGTGTGGCAAAGAGGAAAACAACAAAAGCCCACAATATGCGGGCTTTTCTCTCTTTGTTTATTGATTACGCATCTGTGCAAAGCATTCGCTGCAATAGACCGGCTTATCGTTTTTCGGGATGAACGGCACTTCCGTTTCCGCCCCGCATTTTGCGCAAACGGTGCGATAGCTCACTTTTTCGCGATGTGCGTTCTTTTTCGCCGCTCTACAATCACGGCACCGGACAGGATCATTCAAGAATCCTTTTTCTGCAAAAAATTCTTGTTCTCCGGCGGTAAATACAAATTCCTGTCCGCAGTCGCGGCACACAAGCGTTTTGTCCTGGTACATTTTATTCCCTCGCTTTGTTTTTTTAACGGCAGAACAGCTCGGCTGACCTGGTCTTTGCCCCCACATCCGCCGGCTGGAGGGTTCGCTCCTAAGGCATTGGCCTCCCCACTACTACCCCTCTCAGGATTCTTACATTTGACGGATGTTCAACCGAAGATTGTTTTCCTACAAAGCAAGCACCTGGCCGGTCTTACCTCTAAACTGCCCCATGATCACCGCCCTTTTGACGGCTTACGTGGATCGTTTTGCCCGCAGCTGGCCTCGATTTTCAACCACAGACCCGAGTTCGTCCAACCATTATTATAGCTTCATTGTAGAGGAGAAAAGTTCAAAAAGCAACAGATATTTTATATTTCCTCTATGTTTGTAAGGAAAATTTTTGTTCCCGCTCGTTTTTGCGGCATATTTCCCTCTTTTTTGGCAAATTTAGGCGCTGCAAGCCGTACAAACCCACACCGCCGCGCCCTTTGCTTCCAGCGCATCCGCGCACGCTCTCAGCGTGCTGCCCGTGGTAGCCACGTCGTCTACCAAGCAGACCGTTTTCTCCGTTAAATCCATCGGCGCTTCAAACGCGCCGTACACATTGGCCCTTCTCTGCAAAGCGTCCAGCATGGCCTGTTGTTCGGTGTTGCGAACGCGCAGCAGACACTCCTCCCGTACCGGCACATTCATCAATTCCGCCATAGATTGCGCCAGCAACGCGGATTGGTTGTATCCTCTGTTTTTATATCTTGTTTTGTATAGCGGCACGGGCACGAGCAAATCCGCCCCAATCCCCGCCTGCAAACAGGCCTGCGCCATCACATGTCCCAGCGCTTCGGCCGCGTATCGCTTGTTGTGAAATTTCAATCCTTTGATCAGTGTTTCTATCTCCCCTTCATACAAAAAGGGAGAAACCGTAATCAACGACGCTTTCATCCCAACAGGCTCCGGGTTGTGCGGCAGCGCTTCCCAGCATTGGCGGCAAAAGCCGGTTTGTTCCACCATCTCCCGCTCTTCTCCGCACACCGCGCAGCGGCAAAGTTCCGGCAATATCAAAGCGCCCATTGCCTTTTGGATTCCTTTCAGCCATTTCATTTGCTCTGCTTTGCCTCTTGCAGCGCCGCTGTCAGTCCGCTGTATCGTTGTTTGGTTCTGTTGTTGTTTATCATCTGCTGCACCACCGCTTTGCGGCCAATCAACACCACCTGCTTTTTCGCCCGCGTTACCGCCGTATACAGCAGGTTTCTGTTATACAGCATCGGCGTTCCGCCCAGCAGCGCAATGGCCACCCGATCAAACTCACTCCCCTGCGATTTATGAATGCTAATGGCATAAGACAGCGTCATTTCCTCCGTCTGCGCAAAATCATAATCGGAAATTCTGTCGTCATCAAACTGCACGGTAAACATCTCCGCCTCCGGGTTTATCTTCACAATCACGCCCAGTTCACCGTTAAACACGCCTTTGCCGTATTCCAAATCCGTGCCGTTGTCCTTTGTCCAGGGCTGTTGATAATCGTTTCGGATCTGCATCACCTGATCGCCCAAACGAAACGTCTGTCCAAACCTGGCAAACTGCGGTTTTCTCCTGTCTGCCGGGTTAATCAGCGCTTGCAGCTTTCCGTTTAGCGCAATCACGCCGCTCTCGCCTTTTTTCATCGGTGTGATCACTTGCCAGTCCCCGTCTTTGCAAAGCGTTTGCAAACACCGCCATACCTGCTCCGGGTTTTCTGCCTGCCACATTTCAAACCCCTGCCCCGGGCTTGGCATTTCTCCGCGGTTGATGCGCCGCGCGTTAAGCGAAATGGCGCTTCCCTCTCCCTGCCGGAAGATGGTATCCAGCGCCGTTACCGGAAACAGTGCCGATTCAATCAGATCATGCAGCACATGCCCCGGCCCCACAGAGGGCAGCTGGTCTATATCGCCGATCAGCACCACGCGCGTGCCCTGGGGGATCGCCCGCAGCAAATGCCACATCAAAAACGTATCCACCATAGACATTTCATCCACGATCACAACGTCTGTTTCCAGCGGATTGTCCTCGTCTTTTCCGTATATCTCCTCGTTTTCCTCGCCTCGTCCATATTCCAATAGCCTGTGAATCGTATGCGCCTGCCGGCCGGTTGCCTGTTCCATCCGCTTTGCCGCCCGCCCGGTAGGCGCGCACAGCGCCACATCCAATCCGGCCCGTTCGAAAAGCGTCAGCAAAAACTGCACAATCGTGGTTTTCCCTGTGCCCGGCCCGCCGGTAATGATGGAAATCGGCGCATGCACCGCCGTCTCCACCGCCGCCTTCTGTTGCTCGGCCAGGTAGATATGGCTTTCCTTCTGCCTTTGCTCCAAATCCCTTTGCACATCCGTGCGCAGCGGCATCAAGTCGGCCTGTGCCAGTGCGTAGAATCGCTTGGCGCATTCCTGCTCCGCCCGGTAATAGCCCGCCAGATACACCGGTTCCCTTTCCCCTTCGCCCAGGCGAAGCACCCCGGTTTGCAGCATTCTCAGCGCCGCGCGCTGCACGCTTTGTGTGGAGGTACGCAGCTGCTTGGCCGTAAAGGGAATCAGAATATCGCTCGGCAGATACATATGCCCTTCGCCGGCAGCCAATTGCAAAGCATACCGCAGCCCGGCCTCCATCCGAAACGGCGCCTCGGCCTCTATCCCCATTTTCTGTGCAATGGCGTCCGCCGTTTTAAACCCAATGCCGAAAATATCATCGGACAGCCGATAGGGATTTTCCTTTACGCGCAGCACCGCGTCCTCGCCGTATTCCGCCGCAATGCGAATGGCTTGCGACACCGTAATCCCATATTCGGAAAGCCCGGCAATCACCTTTCTCAGCTGCATATTCTCCGCATAGGATACGGCAATCTTTTCCGCCGTCACCGGCCCGATGCCCGGCACTTTGAGCAGTTTTCCCGGCGCATTTTGCAAAATATTCGCCGTCTCCTCGCCAAATACCTGTATAATCGCTCTGGCCGTTGCGGGCCCGCAGCCGCGGATCAGCCCGCTTGCCAAAAAGCGTTCCAGTTCCTCCGTGGTTTCCGGCAGCATAGGACGGCAAACGGCCGCCTGAAATTGGCGGCCGTATTCTCTGTGCATAGTAAATACACCCTCCAGCTGCACCCGTTCTCCCTGGCCCAGCATCGGGCTGTATCCAACGGCGGTCAGCTCTTCTCCCTGATCCGTCATCAGCTCCATCACCGTATATCCGTTTGCTTCGTTGCGATAGATCACCTGCGTAATCGTACCGGTCAGCTGCATTTTTTCCTTTTCGTGCGTTTCCATCAAAATTGTTGTTTCAATGCCTCCACCAGATCCAGCTGTTCCCACGGCAAAGACAGATCCGGCCGCCCGAAATGGCCGTAAGCCGCCACCTGTTTATACAGCGGTCTTCTCAAATCCAGCCGCTCTATGATCGCCTGCGGGCGGAAATCCATCACGTTGCAGATGGCCCGTTCAATGTCGCTTTCTTTCACATTTGCCGTTCCCTGCGTATCAATCCGCACCGAAACCGGGTGTGCCACGCCGATGGCATACGCCAACTGCAGCTCACACTGCTTGGCAAGCCCTGCCGCCACGATGTTTTTCGCCGCATACCGCGCCGCATAGCATGCGCTGCGGTCCACCTTTGTCGGGTCTTTGCCGGAAAAAGCGCCGCCGCCGTGGCGTGCATAGCCGCCATAGGTATCCACGATAATCTTGCGGCCCGTCAGTCCGGAATCGCCGTGCGGCCCGCCGATAACAAAACGCCCTGTCGGGTTGATATAATATTTGGTTTTATCATCCAGCAAATTTTGCGGAATGGCGTGGCTGATCACCTGTTCCATCATATCCTGCGCAATCTGCTCCTGCGTCACGTCCGGGTTATGCTGGGTAGAAATGACAATCGTATCCACTCTCGCCGGCACGCCGTCTATGTATTCTACCGTCACCTGGCTCTTGCCGTCCGGGCGCAGATAAGGCAGCTGCCCGCTTTTGCGCGTTTTTGCCAAGCGGCGCGTCAGCGCATGGGCCAGTTCAATGGGTAGCGGCATAAACTGCGCCGTCTGGTCGCAGGCAAAGCCAAACATCATGCCCTGGTCGCCGGCGCCGATGTCCAAATTTCCCTGTCCTCTCGTTTCCAGCGCCGCGTCCACGCCCATGGCAATGTCCGGCGACTGCTCGTCAATGCTGGTTACCACCGCGCAAGTATCTGCGTCAAAGCCGAAATCGCCGCTGGTATATCCGATTTCCCGCACCGTTTCCCGCGCCACTTTTTGCAAATCCACATAACAATCCGTTGTAATCTCGCCAAAGATGCTCAGCAATCCCGTGCTGGCCGTGCATTCGCAAGCCACACGCGCCATCGGATCTTCTTTCAAAATCGCATCCACCACCGCATCCGAAACCTGATCGCACAGCTTATCCGGATGTCCTTCCGTAACGGATTCGGATGTAAAATATCTTCTATCCATGTTCTGCCTCCTTTTTCTTTTTCTCCAAAAAAATAACCCCGCCGCGCGGGGTTTTGTCTGCCTGGCCGCGCCTCATCTTTCGGGGCTTTCCCCGCAGGATTTGGCACCTTGCAAACATTTGCCGGTTGCCGGGCTTCATAGGGCCTGTCCCTCCGCCGCTCTGGATAAGGCAATCCATGTGGTTATTATAATCCCGTTTTTCTTTTGTGGCAAGCCTCATTGCGCATAAATTATTTCATGATATAATAACAACCGCTATACATCTTTGTAGTTAAGAGGTGTGCCCTATGAAAAATACGCTTGGATGCGTTCGCCGGGCCGATGAGGATTTTGCTTTGATCCAGCCGGGCGACCGCGTGGCCGTCGGCGTTTCCGGCGGAAAAGACAGCTTTTTGCTCCTGGAAGCGCTGCGTTTATACCAAATGTTTTCCCATAAACACTATGACCTTTGCGCCATCACCGTAGACCCCGGCTACGGGTTTGATGCTTCGCCCCTGGCCGAATATTGCGCCCGGCACGGCATTCCCTTTTATCTTGCCGAAGGCGCCGTGGTGGAAACGGCCAACAGCTTGGCCAAGCCCGGCAAAAGCCCCTGCTCGCTCTGTGCCAAAATGCGGCGCGGCGCTCTCAATGCCAAGGCCGGCGAATTGGGCTATAACAAAGTCGCCCTGGCCCATCATCGCAACGACGCATTGGAAACTTTCCTTCTCAGTATGTTCTTTGAGGGCCGTTTAAATACCCTTGCGCCCAAAAGCTATTTGCAGCGGGCCGATTTAACCGTCATCCGTCCTTTTCTCTATTTGGAAGAAAAGCATATCAAAGGCGTGGTAAAGCAGCTTCAATTGCCCATCATCGCCTCCCCCTGTCCGTTTGACGGGCATACCAAGCGGGAAACCATGAAGCAATATCTCAAAGATCTGCGCCAGCAGTTCCCCCGGGCCGATGAAATGATGTTTTTTGCTCTCTCCAATACAGACGGCTATCATCTGTGGGATCAATATAAACAGCCCGTTTCTCCCAAATAACAGTTTTTTACACCGGCTTTTTCTAAGGCCGGTTTTTTCTTGCCAAAATCCATTCCTGCCAACCTAAGCAAACTATCCGCCGCGCAAATCGTTTTGTCGATTTCTTTCTCTCCCTTCCCAACGCGTCTTTCCTCTTTCGCACAAAATCGCGTCAAAAAACAAAAGGCAAACTTCATCTCTTTTTGCCTCCTTCCCTTTCCCTAATTGCGATATACCCTGTTTAACCGGCCTGCTGCCCCTCCCATTTCATCCCGCTTCCAAAACGCCATCCAAAACACCGTGTTTCCCGTGCTTTCATCCGCGGATCTTTCAAAAGCCCGTTTGCTTTTTCTCCTGTTTACATTCTCTGCATAGCTTCTTACTCTTTTTTGTCAGCATTCCGCCATTTCTTTTATCCCGCTTCTCCCTGTGCATTTACCCGCTGCTTTTTCGTTTCTTTGCCGTTCCTGGCTTCTCTGTGTCCCGTTTTATGCCTGCCGAAAAAATTGAGGTCTGAGTTTTTGCAAAAAAGCCCCGGGGCCAGGGTCTCTTATCTCCTAGGAATCCCTGTCCGTGCAAATCATCTCCTCTTCTATTCTGCCTGCACTCGGTTTGTTCTCTTCTTCCTTTTCCCATATATTTTTTGTTTTCACCGCCGCCATGCCGGGTTTATCTGCATAAAAAAACAGGGCCGTAGCCCTATTTTATCATTCTCCGCCTGCGGTATGCGTGGTTGTCGGCCTTGGCGTCGCCGTTCTTCTGGTTGTGCGCTTCGGCGTGGCCGTTGCCTTTTTGGTTTTCTTCGGCGTGGCCGTTACCTTTTTGGTTTTCTTCGGCGTGGCCGTTGCTTTTTTTGTCGATGTCGCCTTTGCCGTTTCCGTCGGGCTCGGCGTATCCGTTGCCGTCGGTGCCTGCGTGGCCGTCACGCCGGTCTGGTCCGGATCTTTAATATAAAACGTATCGATCACGGTCTGTTCCAGCGCCTCTTCATCCAAAATCCATCCGGAGCCATTGCCCACCTTGCCGGATTTTCCCGCCAGCTGTGTCTGCTTCATGGTATCCAGATTGATATTTTTCAAAATCTTTGCATATGCCACCATTTCGTCCGTTGTCAAATTGGTAAACGCATATTTGGTCATGTTGCTGTATATACTCGGAATTTGTGTCACTTCCATGCTTTTAACAGCCTTGGCCAAGCCCATCAAAAACTGCATCTGGCGCTGTCCGCGCGAAATGTCCGTTCCGTCCATGCCCTTGATCTTGCGTTGAATACAAAACGTAAACGCCTGGTCGCCGTTGAGCTTTACGGTTTCTCCCTTTTCGCCTACGCCGGTCACCGCTTCTTTCAGCGTAACCGTTACGCCCCCCACCGCATTGTTCAGCGGGGTCACGCCGTCCATATTGATGCCGCCGTAGTTTTCCAGCGGAATGTTATATTTCCCATCACAGGACAGCACACGTTTTACGTTGAAAACTACGTTTTTCGCTCCTTTGTTTCGGTCTCTGTTGCCGCCGCCGAAGGGGAAAGAAGAATTCAGCTTGTTATAGTCCTCTTTATATACGTTTCCTTCCAGGTCTATATGCCGAACCAGCGCTTTGGTATCGCGTGGGCATACAATCATCTTCAGCGTGTTTTCCTTTATGTCAATGGCGCAAACCACCATCGTATCGCTTCTTGCGCCCAGGTTTTCTCGGCCCTCTGCTTCGGATTGGTCAATGCCGATCAACATCAGCGTTACCAAGTTATCGTTATAATAATACCGCTCGCCCTTATACATCACGTAGGTTTTGGGCTTTTCCACGCCGGGCTCCGTATTCTGGTTGCCCAACAAAATCTCCGGGCTTATGTTTTTCAGCCGTTGATACGCAGCAAAAAACACGCCTCCCGCGCCCACCACCAATACCGCCAAAATACAGGACAGTATTTTTATCAGCTTTCTTCTGTTCAAATGCTTGTCCTCCTAGATTACAAAACTGCCATGAACCATGGCAGAAATGCAATACAGTAAGTTAAATATCTAAATAGTTTCCGCGCTTATAATCATATACCGCGCTGTAACTATCGATGTCTTCCAACGCTTTGCCCGTGCCGATGGCCACGCAGCTGATCGCGTCTTCCGCCACATAGCAGGGCAATTTTGTTTTTTCCGTAAGCATGCGGTCCAATCCGTTTAACAACGCGCCGCCGCCCGTCATACAAATCCCGTTTTCCGAAATATCGGCGGACAATTCCGGCGGCGTGCGTTCCAAAACGCCGTGCACCGCTTCAAAGATCAGCTGCACCGGCTCTTCCAACGCTTCCAAAATTTCGTTGCCCGCCACGCGCACCGTCCTTGGCAAACCGGATACCAGGTTTCGCCCGGTTACATCCATATATACCTCTTCGCTGCGCGGATAAGCCGTGCCGATATTGATTTTCAGTTCCTCGGCCGTTCTTTCACCGATAAACAGGTTATGCTTTTTCCGAATATACCGCACAATGGCGTCGTCAAATTTATCGCCCGCCACTTTAATCGAATCGCTCACTACCGAGCCTCCCAGCGATACCACCGCCACATCGGACGTGCCGCCACCGATATCCAGCACCATAGAGCCATACGGCGCGCCGATGTCAATGCCGGCGCCGATGGCCGCCGCAATCGGCTCTTCGATCAAATATGTTTTGCGCGCGCCCGCCTCGTCGGATGCGTCAATTACGCTTCTTTTTTCCACTTCCGTTACGCCGCTGGGCACACACACAATAACCCGCGGTTTGAAAAACAGCTTCCGCCCGATCACTTTATTCAAAAAATACCGCAGCATGCGCTCTGTCACGTCAAAATTGGAAATAACCCCGTCTTTCAACGGGCGAATCGCCACAATATTTCCGGGCGTGCGGCCGATCATCCGGCGCGCTTCATCGCCGATGGCCAGCATTTTTCCCGTAAACCTGTCAATGGCCACCACAGAAGGCTCGCGCAGCACGATGCCTTGTCCTTTCACATAAACCAAAACGCTGGCCGTACCCAGGTCAATGCCGATATCACTATATTCAAACAGTTTGTTTCTTCCAAACAAAGCCATCTATCTTCCCTCGCTCTTATTTTTTTCTCTATTCTTCCCATTTTCAGGATAAAAACCGTAGATATATCGAAACAGATTCACTCTATCTTACCCTGTTTGGAACTGTTTTTCAACACTCTTTGTCGCATAAGACGACAGAATTCGCCCCTGTTTGGAATTTATAGTGTATCATCCTCGGCATTTAGATACAAGCAAGAATAAAGAACAAAAAATGTTCTTTATTCTTGCTTGTCCGCTTTATAAAATCAGCCGCAAAGCCGTCAGGCCCGGCCGGCCATATATTTTCTGTGGGTCGCTTCGCCGCCGCGCAAATGCCGCTCCGCCTTGTTTTTCTCCAGCACAACGCGCACCTTGCGATACAGCTGCAAATTCAATTTTTGCAGGCGGTCGCATACATCTTTATGCACCGTGCTCTTGCTCACGCCGAATTGCTTGGCCGCTTCCCGTACCGTGGCGCCCGTCTCCAAAATATAGTTGGCCACCTGAATCACCCGTTGTTCAATATAACCCCGCATCTTTGCCCACACCCTTTTTCGCTGTTTGTACAGGGTATGAGCCCGGCAGATTCATTATGCCCTCCGGCGTAAAATCTTCCTTTCTTTTGTCTCAATCAAAAAGATCCCACATTGTGGGATCCTTTTTTCATCTGAAGTCTACTTTTATTTCATTGTCTATCGCAACGGACCATCGCAGGCTTCCATAGCCCACCATCGGTGCCAGCGCGTTGCAGTTTGCCTGCAAATTGTTCAAGGCTTCTTCGTAATTTTTTACGTTTCCGCCGCCGCGTGCGCTTCTCACCGCCGCCAAAGCGTTTTTCGTGGCCTGCAATTGGTTGCGCACGTTTTCCCCATATTTGTTGCCGCTCTTTTTCGTCGGTTTGGCAGAGGGGGTAAGGTTCGTCGGCGTGGGCGTCGGCTTATCGGAGTGTGTCGGCGCAACCGACGGCGTGCTGCTGGGTTTCGGCGTTTGCGTATGCGTCGCTTTCGGCGTCTGCGTAGCCTGCGGCGTTTCGGTTGCCAGCGGGCCGTCCGCCGCGATCTTCTGCTCGGCAAACTGAATCAGTTTTTCCGCCGTGGAAATATACACATCCGCCCGCATATCACACCACTCTTTGCGGCAATACGACGGGGAATATTCCTTATATTGCGGCACATCCACGCCGTAAATCTCTTTAATCAGTTTGACCCTCTTTTCCTGGTTGGTCAAACAGAAATTCCAGTTGTAAATACTATGCATCGGGCCGTCCATAGAATGCATCCGAATGTTTTCCGCAGGCAGCTTATAGGCAAACACCGCCAGTGCCGCTGTCTGCTCCAGGTTTGTGTTGGTGGCCATCTTCCCGTCAAAAGCAGAAAGAATTTCCGGAATCTTTACAATCAAGTTGGATTCTTTCATCTTTTTAAACAGCGCAATCAACATGTTTTTCTGCCGGTTGATGCGATTCAAATCCCCGCTGTCTTCCACATGTTTTCTCACACGCAGATAATCCAGCACGGCCTGGCCGTCCATATGCTGCATACCCTTTTTATAAGAGCGCCCCACCATGGTAAAGTCTACGTCCACGTCATAATCCAGGCCGCCTACGGAATCCACCAGTTCTTTTAATACCGGCATGGTCACCGCGTAATAATAATCTATCGGAATGCCGCCCAACATCCACGAGGCCGCTTCACATACTTTTGTCATCCCGTCCGGGAATCCGCCGCCGCAGTCCAGCGAGGCGTTCAATTTATATTTTCCCTTTACGCCCGGTATTTTGGCATAGGTATCCCGCGGCAACGAAATCATATCCACGGTGTTTTTTTCTAAATTGATGGCCAACACGATCATCACATCCGCATGATACGCATGTTTTCCGCCCCAGGTTTCCCGCTCCGGCGCATAGTCCACCCCGGCGATCAACACGTTGATTATGTTCTTATCCAACATGGACAGATCCGCCTGCCCCATCAATTCATCATACGGGCTTCTAATCTGCGCGGTCGGCGCCAATACATCCTGCGGACGATAAAAAATCCGATACGCATATACGCCAACCACCGTCAAAAGCACCAGCAAAATAGCCAAAACGGAAAGCAAGACGGTTTTCTTCTTTTTGCTCATCTTTTTCTTTTTTTTAGGCTGTTTTTCAGGCTCTTGTTTTTTCGGCCCCGTTTGGTTTTCCGGCTCTTCCGTTGTTTTTTCGGTTTCCGGCTCCGCCTGCGGCTTGTCCTGTTCACCGCTCTGTTTTTGGGTTTCGTCGGCTTGCATCGGTTCCTGCGCTTCTTGCTGCGCTTTATTTTTCTTTTCCAGATCGCTCATTCTGTCTCCCCCCAGAATATAAGGATTGTCATCGTTTCGATCCTTGTATCTTTTTCTGTCTTATCGATGATATACCATTTTCCCTTTTATTAAAACATTTTTCTTGTCACAAATCTCACAAATTCGTTTTTTTCTCTTTCTATTTGCTTTTCTGCTGTTTTTCCTCCTGATAGCGGGCCGGGCCTTGCAAATAAAGGTCTTCTCCCCGGCAATCCATCGCCACAACGGCAGGGAAATTTTCCACTTCCAGCCGCGCCACCGCTTCGCTCTGCAATTCCGGATACGCCACCACGTCGCGCTTTTTCACATGCTTTGCCAAAAGCGCCCCGGCGCCGCCCAACGCTGCAAAGTATACAGCGCCGTTTTTCACAATCGCTTGCCGCACCTGTTTGTTGCGCGGGCCTTTGCCCATCATGCCCTTGAGCCCCCGATCCAAAAGCGTCGGCGCGTATGCATCCATCCGTCCGCTGGTGGTAGGTCCCAGGCTGCCCACCGGTTGACCGGGCTTTGCCGGCGTCGGCCCTGCATAATAGATCAGCGCGCCCTGCAAATTCATCGGCAGCGGCCGGTTCGTTTGCAAAGCTTGTACCATTTTTGCATGCGCCGCATCCCGCGCCGTATAAATCATCCCGGTAATGCGCACCTGATCCCCTGCGTGCAATGATTCTATCTGCTCTTTTGTCAAAGGTGTATGAATCTGTTTTATCTCCATTTCTCTTCTCCTCATAAAACTGCCTGCCTGTGCCGTGTTACATGGCAATTGATGTTCACCGCCACCGGCAGCCCTGCTATATGCGTGGGATAGGTTAAAATCTTTACTCCCAGCGCCGTTGTCCTTCCGCCAAAGCCCTGCGGCCCTATGCCCAGCTCGTTGATTCTTTGCAGCAGCTCCTCTTCCATCGCCGCATAATAGGGCTCCGGGTTCGGCCTATTCAAAGGCTGCATCAGCGCTTTTTTGGCCAGCAGCGCCACCCTGTCAAAGCTGCCGCCGATGCCCACGCCCACCACAATCGGCGGACAGGGGTTCCCGCCCGCTTGGCGCACGGCGTCTACCACAAAATCCTTCACGCCTTCGGCTCCCGCCGAGGGCGTCAGCATTGCCAAGCGGCTCATGTTTTCGCTGCCAAATCCTTTTGGCGCCACGGTGATGGTCATGGTATCCCCTTTTACCAGCTCCACATGCAAAAGCGCTGGCGTGTTGTCCAGGGTGTTCACCCTGTTCAGCGGGTCTTTTACCACGCTTTTGCGCAAATAACCTTCCGTATATCCCTGACGCACCCCTTCATCCACTGCCTGCTGCAGCAGCATGCCTTTTAGCTGCACTTCCTGCCCCAATTTCACCATCACCCAAGCCATGCCCGTGTCCTGGCAGATGGGAATCTGCCGTTGTTCAGCCGTTTGGGCGTTTTCTCTCAGCTGCTGCAATATGCTCTGTGCCGGGGCAAACGGCTCTGTCTCGGCCGCTTGCCGTATCGTTTGCGTCACATCTTCCGGCAGCTGCATACAGGCACTTATGCACAGCTCTTTCACCGTTTGAATAATCTGATCGCTATGAATGATTTTCATAAAATCGCCTCAATTATCAAAATTTATAGTTTCCTTTTCCTCAAATTTATTGTATTATTTATTATATCTTATTTTTTCGCCTATGACATGCGAACTATGTCGGCCTTTATTTTTGTAACCTTACTTGACTCTACAATTGCTCTATACATTATATTTATTCTGCGAATCATTTTAGCAGTATCTCTTTGGCAAGCGAAAAGAGAGCTGTTATGATTTTATAAACCAATTTTGGAAAGGACGGAACAAAATGGAAAAATCCAAAGTGTACTTCTCTGACTTCCACACTGTTGATGGATTGAGCCTGCCGAAAAAGCTTTCCCGCTTGATCAAACGCGCCGGTTTCGACAACATCGACTTTGAGGACAAATTTGCTGCCATCAAGATTCATTTCGGCGAACCTGGCAACCTGGCGTATCTGCGCCCGAACTATGCCAAAGTCGTTGCCGATATGGTCAAAGAAAGAGGCGGCAAAGTGTATCTGACCGACTGTAACACCCTGTATCCGGGCGGCCGCAAAAATGCGCTGGATCATATGGATTCCGCTTATGAAAACGGCTTTAACCCCTTCCAGACGGGATGTCAGATCATCATCGCCGACGGCCTGAAAGGCAATACCGAAGTTGAAGTGCCGGTAGACGGCGGCGAATTCGTTGAAAAAGCCAAGATCGGTAAAGCTGTGATGGATGCCGATATCTTCATCACCCTGACCCACTTCAAAGGCCACAGCTCCACGGGCTTCG
>ENA-ORSA01002045-ORSA01002045.1-human-gut-metagenome-genome-assembly--contig:-NODE-2045-length-15089-cov-2.816749_pt1 | contig 15089 bp, 12 predicted proteins | sample MGYA00242179_ERZ509142 | MGnify/ENA primary metagenome ERZ509142 (study PRJEB26280, sample SAMEA2338659) | human gut metagenome | biome: human gut; feature: human-associated habitat; material: faeces... | reverse complement strand
CGTTTAAAAAGCTGATGGCGTATTTGCGGGCCTATTGGCTGCCATTGGTGCTGATGATCGTTTTTGCCGTGGCCAGCACGGTATTTACCATCGTAGGGCCGAAAATTTTGGGCAGCGCCACCAACAAGCTGGTGGAGGGCATTTCAGGGCAGATGATGTATGATAAAATCCAAAGCCAGCTGCCCGAAGGGGTTGTGCTGCCGGAGGGCACCAAGGGCGAAGCGGTGCTTTCCGCCATGCCCGATGAGGCCAAAGCGCAGCTTTCCCAAAGCCAGCTGGAAACCCTTTCGCAGATGGATATTTCAAAGCGGCCGGAGATCGATTTTTCCGGCATTGGGCATATTCTAATTTGGCTGATGGGCCTGTATGCGCTAAGCGCGCTGTTTCAATACATTCAGGGATACATCACCACCGGCATCTCGCAAAAGGTGGCCTACCGGCTGCGGCGGGATATTTCGCAAAAGATCAACCGTATGCCGCTCAAATATTTTGACAGAACCAGCCATGGCGATGTGCTGAGCAGAATTACCAACGATGTGGACACGGTTTCGCAATCGCTGAACCAATCCATTTCGCAATTGGTCTCGGCCGCCACAACGCTGGTGGGCATTTTGATCATGATGATCAGCATTTCTCTGCCGATGACGCTGGTGGCGCTGTTGGTGTTGCCGCTGTCGCTGCTGGTGGTAAAAAGCGTGGTAAAACGCTCGCAGAAAAACTTTGTGGACCAGCAAAACGCGCTGGGCGCGCTCAACGGCCATGTGGAGGAAATGTACGGCGGGCACCTTGTGATGAAGGCGTTTAACGGCGAACAAGCGTCGCTGAGTCAATTTAAAAAGGTGAACGACGAACTGTACGAAAACGCGCGCAAGGCCCAGTTTTTGTCCGGGCTGATGATGCCGATTTTGAATTTTATCAGCAACTTGGGCTATGTGGGCGTGTGCGTTTTGGGCGGCTATCTGGCAAACGGAAAGCTGGTGGAAATCGGCGATATTCAGGCGTTTATCCAGTATGTACGAAACTTTAACCAGCCCATCACCCAGACGGCCAACATGGCAAACCTTTTGCAATCCACCATGGCGGCGGCAGAGCGCGTGTTTGTGTTTTTGGAAGAAGAGGAAGAGGTGCCGGAAAGTAAAACGCCTAAAACGATTGACCACGTGCGCGGCGCTGTGGAATTTGACCATGTGGCCTTTGGCTACCGGGCGGATAAGCAGGTGATCAAAGACTTTAACGCCAGCATCCGGCCGGAGCAGAAGGTGGCCATCGTCGGCCCCACGGGCGCCGGCAAAACCACCATGGTAAACCTCTTGATGCGCTTTTACGATGTGGACAGCGGCGCCATCCGCGTGGACGGCGTGGACATAAGGCAAATGCGCCGGGAGGAATTGCGCGCGCTGTTTGGCATGGTGTTGCAGGATACCTGGCTGTTTTCCGGCACGATCCGGGAAAACATCGTATACGGCAAGCTGGACGCCACCGAAGAAGAGATGCTAAGCGCGGCCAGGGCAGCGCATGTGGATCATTTCGTGCGCACGCTCTCCGAGGGCTACGATACCGTGCTCAACGAAGATGCCTCCAACATCTCCCAGGGCCAGCGCCAGCTTTTAACCATCGCCCGCGCGCTTTTGGCAGACCCGCCGATCCTCATTTTGGACGAAGCCACAAGCTCGGTAGACACCCGCACGGAGGTGCTCATTCAGCAGGCCATGGACAATCTGATGAAAGGACGCACCAGCTTTATCATCGCGCACCGGCTTTCCACCATCCGCGATGCGGACCTGATTTTGGTCATGAAAGAGGGCAACATCATCGAGCAGGGTACCCACGCGCAGCTGCTTGCGCAAAACGGCTTTTACGCCGAACTGTATAACAGCCAGTTTGCAGACGGGGAAGAATAACGCAATACAAAAAAGCCTTGGCAGTTGGCCATAAAACAGGTTTTGAGAAACAAATACCATGGCAGTTGCCGAGCGAGGGTTGCTGACAAAAGGGGTATGTGCCTTAATGGTACATACCCCTTCGTTTTCGCCGGTTTTAAGGTTGATTTAGACTGTTTTTTTGCCTTCTCACAGCGTTTCAGAGGGTACCTGATAGGGATTTGCCATCCCGTCAGAGAGTTGCGGTATCCTCCGAAAATATCGCAAAACGCTTAGTTTTGGTTCATGCCAAACGGCTCATAGGTCAACAGCTTTTTCTTCCAGAGCGTTTCAGCCTCTATGATCTGATGATCCGGAATCGATTTTGACAAAACTTGCAGCACAGAAAACTGCAAATCATGACTTTGGTTCGCAGACTTCAAATGGCTGATCATGCCCTTGTTATTTCCGTGTCCACCAGTGGACACATAGACGGACCAACGCCCCAGAAGTCCGTCGTAGCCATAGGTTGACCCAACATACCGATCACCGGTCTTGGTATTCACGATCAGATAGACTGCGTTGACAGAAGACATGGCCGCGTGCCACAGTTTATAGTCCATATCATTTTCGATTACTTCTTTCAGCTCATCAAAAGGCAAAATGAGCTGTTCAAAGCCCACAAACGGCTTTTGGTTCTTCGACTCAATCGCTATGATGGGCTTTTCGGTTGTGCCTTTCTGATGCCACATCCGAGCCGCACCACCCCAGTCAATGACCAGCTTCCCTTCGTACTCTTTTAGCAAATCAATACATTCCAAGTTAAAAAAGGCGTTCTCTCCCCGGTATTCCTCTGCTTCACAGTCCGGCAATCCGGCGGGACATACATCCGGTGTATCCGGCACAAAGCCATTGACACGGTAGCAGGAATGCAGTCTTGCGTATGTACCGCCGTCGCTGATAAAAGTGACCCAGTAGGAATATCCTTCGCTGAAACCTGTTTTTTGGTGCTGTGTGTATTCGTACACCATACCAGCCTTGTTACATTCCCTGAATCGTTCTTCAGACAATGCGTGGCGTATCAGCTTGACCTCTTTCGGGTCAAGCCCCACATTCTTCAACACATCGGAAAAGTTTAAAATTGCCATGGTAACTACCCTCTTTCCTTTATTTCTACAGTTTGCAATAATTTTTACCGCTGAAAAGCACATTTTACACTCTTGGAGTATTTTCCCTAGCGCCGGCGTCAACCGTTTGCGGCACTCCTGCTTTAAAATCCTCCGGCACACCATAGATTGCCGCGGCAATTCTGTCTGACTTTTCAAAATGCTTATGCGTGGCCACGGCGCAGGGCTATCCGGGGATACCCCCGCAGCGTTTGCGCATTGCAGGACGTTTCCGGCGGCTGAGCGATTGCCTTGTGCGAATTTTTAACACGCCTCGCTTGACTTTTACCGTGCAATCGCGGGGTGTTTTTTATGTCAATGCCCAGAAATTTCCGGTTTACAAAACAAAAGCCGGGCGCTTGGCGCGGCAGGGATTAAACATGGTTGCTGTCTGCGCTTTTGGCGTAGTGTTTCATAAGGCGCTTTGCGATAAACGCCGGCCAATAGCGGCGGATGATGGCGTAATCCTCTTCAAAGCGGTGCCCGTCATCCAGCTGTTTGGTGGTTTCGCTATCCTGATGAATGCGGTGCATCATCAGCACCTCCGGGATATACACAAACGAGCCCGTCTTTTCCGCCAGGCGGCTCCAGGCGTCCCAATCGAGGTTGCTGCCCATGGTTTCGTCAAAGGTGAAATCCGGAAACGCGGCCATGTGTAAACAGACCGACGGGCAGCAGATCGCGTTGCCCACGCTCAGCGCCCGTTTGCGCATAAATTTGCTGCGCCAAAATAATTTCGGGCGGATAAGCGCGTTGATCTTGCGCTTGATATTCAAGTTGCGCGTGTTTGCATTGGCGGTTTCGCCGCGCAGCTCTGCATAGTCGGTAAAGAAAATCAGCGGGTCTTTGGCCTTTTGGCTGTACGCAATCAGGCGGGCCAAATAATCCGGCTGGTAAAGATCGTCCTGATGCGCGATGGTCACATAGTCTGTTTTTGCGCAGGAAACGGCAAAGTTCCAGTCCCGGCCGATGCCGCTTTTGCGCGGGGAAATGTACAGCGGCACATCAAATTCCTCCGCCACGGCGCGGATATGGTCGTTGGGCGTGGAGGTGGCAATGAAAATGCGCGCCGGCACGCTCTGGTTTTTCAAAGAAAGCAGACAAGCCCGCAAATACGGGCTTTCCTTATAGGCGCACACGGCAAAGGTATGGGAAAATTCAGCCATTGTCCTGCTCCTGTTTTTCATCAAATTCATCAAAGGCGATCTTTTGCGCCAGGTGTTTGTTTTTCTGCTTCAATTCCGAAAGGCGGATAGACAGCAAAAACTGCTTGATGGAAATGGCGCCGATGAAGAACACCACCAAAAAGCTAAACGGCGCTTCGATGCCCAAAAGCTTGGCGCACCAATACGCAAGGCGGGGAAAAACGCTGAGCAGCAGCAAAATGCACGCAAAGATCACCCAGTAAATCGAATCGGCAATGTCCAGTTTGGATTTGCGGATTTTATGCACCACATAAAACAGCACCAGCAGGGAAATGACCAGTAAGATGATTCTTAATTTTAATGTGATCATGCTTTGCTGCCTCCTCGTCCGCGAAACAGGTTGATAAACACCATGGACACCATCATCCGGCACATATAGGAAATGGAGCGGCCAAGGGTTAAATAGCTTGTCCCGGCTTCGCGTTCGCGCATTTCCACCTGCACTTCGGAAATCGTGGCGCCCCGGCGCGCAAAATAGGCCCAGGTGTCCGGCTCTTCGCCGCAGTTTAAATCAAACGCCACCTGCTTCATAATCGTGCGGTTTACCATGCGCATGCCGCTGGTCGGGTCTTTGAGGGTTTTGCCGGTGGTCAGCCGAAACACAAAGCTCAACAGCCGGGAGCCCGCCATGCGCAAGCTGGCCGGTTTTTTCTTTGTGACAAACCGCGAACCCACGACAATATCATAGCCCTGGTCCATCCGTTCCATCATGGCGTGAATATACGCTGCGCAGTGCTGCCCATCGCCGTCAAACTGAAGCGTGCGGCGGTAGCCGTGCAGGTAGGCATATTTGTTGCCCGTTTGGAAAACACCGTCCAGCCCCAAATTTACGGGCAGCGGCATCACCGGCACCCCGTGCGCCCGGCAGACGTCCACCGTATCGTCGGTAGAGCCGTCGTCTATCACGACAAAATCCACCTCCGGGCAATGCGTGCGCAAATCGTTGGCCACCTTTGGAATGTTGTCCCGCTCGTTATGCGCGGGAATAAACACCAGCAGATCCTTTTCCTTCATGCAAACCCTTCCCCCGAGGCATTTTCAGGCCCCGCTCGATTCAATACAAAATTCTATATATTTTACCATATTTCCCGCCGTTTTTCCACTGCTTTGCGGGGCTTATGCGTTGGCTTTGCAGCAAAGGGTTTGAATTTCAATGCACCATGCCGCCGTTTGCGCCAGCATAGCGTCCGGATACGTCCAGCTTTGGCCGGGGGTGTATTGCGCCATGATGCAGTCAAGCGCCGCGCGTTTGTCCGCAAAATCCGTCAGCAGCCGGGCCGTGCCCGTGCCGATGATGCTTTGATAGCGCATGGAATACCCGCACGCCGTCTCGGCCTGTTTTACATTCAGCGCCTTGTCCAATTCAAAGCCCACAACAGGGTCTTTGGATAAAAGCGTCATCTTGCGCCCTTCGGCCGCGCCGTGGAAGTACAATCTGTCCGCTTCGCCGTTTTCGTTATAGTGTACCCCAAAGCTCAGCGGCACAATGTACGGCCCCGTTTCACCGCAAAACGCCACGCGGCACGCCATGCTTTCGGTAAAGATTTCCCGAATACGCGCCGGGTCTGTAATCTGCCTGTCCTTTCGTCTCATCATGGGATCGGCCTCCTTTTTGCGCACTATTATACACTATTTTTTCAACGCGATATAGAGCATTTTGCCCGCGCCGTTTGCAGCGCCTCTGCGAAAAGGTTCCCGCCATGCACCGGAAAAGGCCGCAATGGTTCGGCTTGTCTTTCACCGCCCGTTATCGTCTAGACAACGACGGCTATATGAGGGAAAAGCGCCCTAACAGCCCGCGGCAACGCTGTGATCATCACGCGAGCCGAGCCCCTTGTATCCGTTATCCGGCCCGCCCATGCCGAACAGCACGGGCATAAAAACGCCGGTTTTTTGCTTGCTGATGTCCAAGCCCCTTTGTACAAAGCGGCCCACAGACAAAGTGCGCCGCTTTGCAGACAAGGGGAGATGGCGATGTTTAGTATGGAATCATTTAACGCTCGCCGCATGGCCGCTGCTGCCGATCTTGTAAAAGCCGGGTCAACAATGCCAGGTGTCGCTCTTCATCCAGGAGGATGCGCTGCAAATTTTGCCTGACGGATTCGTCCAAAATGCAGGCAATGCGCCGCCGGTAGCCTTCAATGGCGGCCTTTTCCTCCTGGATATCCTGAAAAAGCAGGTCCGGCACAGAGGTCTGGTAGCAAACGTTTTGCCCGCTCCAAAAATGCCCCATGGTGGGGTTGGTGCGCGCGCGGTATTGCGGATCGCCGCCGAGGGCGTGGATCAGTTTGGCCAAAATCTGCAAATGGTGCATTTCGTCCTGTGCGATGCGCGCCAGCGTTTTGGCCAACGCCGGCTCCGTTTGCGTCAGCACGGATTGATACAGATATTGCGCAATGGCGGTCAATTCGCTTTGCACGCCGGCATAGTCCTCGGCCAACAGGCGGGCGTAGCAGGGGTTTTTCTGCGGATGTATCGGCGGATAGGGAGGCAGCGCCTGTGTAGAGGTCGAATGGTCCATCATTTTTGCTCCTTTCCGGTTTTGGTTTTCTGTATTGCACAAAACTGTGCTATACTAACATTACATTATTCATCTTCCGCGAAAGGGGAAACTGCTCATGGATCTTGGTTTACGGGGAAAAACGGCAATCGTCACCGGCGGCGCGCGCGGCATTGGCGCCGGCATCAGCGAGGTTTTGGCCCAGGAGGGGGCAAACCTGGTCATCAACTACCATTCCGCGCCGGAGGAATGCGAGGCCTTTGCCCGCAAAATGGCGGAGCAATACGGCGTGAAAGCCATCGCCGTGCAGGCGGACATTCGCTATCAGGAGGAGATTGATAAGGTCTTTGCCGCCGCGATCGACGCGTTTGGCGGCGTGGATTTGTTGGTAAACAACGCCGGGGTGATGGGCAAAGTGCCGGTGGAGGATATGCCCAAAAGCGAATGGGACAGGTTTATCGATACCAACCTTTCCGCACTGTTTTTAACCGGGCAGACCTTTGTGCGCCATTGCTTGAGGGAGAAAAAGGGCGGCCGCTGCGTCAACGTTTTGAGCAAATCCGCCGTTTCCACCAACAGCACCGGCAATGTGCACTATATGGCCAGCAAGGGCGGCGGGCTGATGCTCACCAAAGGCTTTGCCAACGAAGTGACCAAATACGGCATTTATTTTAACGCCATCCTGCCCGGCTACGTCATCTCCCACGGCACGGATTTTGACAAGGGCACCGAAGAGGCGGAGAAAAAGCGCCTGCTCATCCCGACGCAAAAATACGGCACCCCCATTGAAATGGGCTATGTAACGGCGTTTTTGCTCTCGGATAAAGCATCGCAGATGGCAGGCTCCATTGTGGACTGTACCGGCGGCTTGCTGCTGTAATCCAAAACCGCCGTACACATAAATAGACAGACACCCGGCCTTTGGGTGTCTGTTTTTTATGCGCAAAACCCGGGTAAAACAGGCGGCTGTATCATTGCGCAACGGTAAAACAATCTTTTTGGGCAACCGGTAAGCAGGGAAGCGGCGCAAAATCTCTTTGCCGCAGGGGTATGCCCAGGTTTTTTCGCCGCGAATCTGTTGATATAAGCATTGTCTGCCGTTGTGTTTTCTACGCAGCCGCTTGTATGTTGCCTGCTTGCCTCGGGGCGGCCTTTCGCATCCATTACACATTAACACCGGCCGGGTTTTCCGGTGCGCAAGCTGATCGTAGCAGGGCTGCTGAATCGCACGCCTTTGTAGGCCCCTGCCGCGCTTGCGCCTTTCTTTTTACGCATAACAAAAGCGGCACAGCCGATGCTATGCCGCTTGGTTGGTTTGTTGTAAGGTTATGCGTCTACGCTGTGGCAGGTGATCTTGGAATGAATCTCTTCCACCAGTGCTTTGGGCGGAATCTCCGTGCCGTCGGTAGAGGCCATGGCGGAACCAAACGCCGCGCCCATGCAGATGGCCTTTTCAAACGGTTCGCCGGAGGATAGCGCCATCAGCGTGCCGGCCACAACGCTGTCGCCGGCGCCCACGGTGGAGCGCACCGCAATTTTCGGCACTTCCACTTTGTACGCCTTGTCCGCGCTGATGCCGAGCAGCCCATCGCCGCCCATGGAAATCACAACGTATTCCACGCCTTTGGCCACCACTTCACGCGCCGCTTGAATCAGCGCCTTGTCGGTTTCGAGCGGGCGGCCAAGCATTTTGGAAAATTCCAATTCATTGGGCTTAATGAGCGTAGGCCCTAAAGCAATCACTTCTTCCAGCGTCAGCGTGACGACTTTCTGCGTTTGAGGGACGCCGTACGTCAGGGCCACGGTGACGCAGATCATGGCGACCAGGCTGAACGCGCCGGCCGCTTTCGCGCGGGACAAAAGGTCTATCGTGGTCTTGCCGTCTATGCCGGGCGGGTTTTTGCCTGCCAGCACGATAAAGCCGCCTTGCTTGGCCTGTTCGGTCAGCGCTTTTTCAAACGCCTCGCATTCGGCCGGGGAAATTTCGGGGCCTGCCTCGTTGATCTTGATGGTCTTTTTGCCCTCTTCCACAAACACCGTCATATTTTGCCGGGTTTCGCCCTGGATGGGGGTCAAATTATGGCGAACGCCGGCCTCATCCAAAAGGGAAGAGAGCCGGGCGCCGTTGTCGCCCCCGCAAAAGCCCATGGCCAAAGTGGGGCAGCCCATCATCGTAAGAAAACGGGAAATATTGATTCCTTTGCCGCCTGCGTCGATTTTCTTGCCTTGCAGGCGGTTGATCTCCTCTTCATCAAACGTGTCCAAAAACCAGGTCGCGTCGATGGCGGGGTTCAGTGTAATGGTTGTAATCATGTAAAACTCCTGCTCTAAGCGTTTTTTAGAATACGCGGCGGGCAGAGCGCAAAGCGCCTTTCCAGTAGGTGGTGTTGATGCTGCTGATAATTACCTTGCCCTGGCCGGAGGAAGCATGAATCATCTTGCCGCCGCCGATGTAGATGCCGGTGTGGGTAATGCGCGTGCTGCCGCTGCCGCTGCTGAAGAACAGCAGGTCGCCGGCTTTCAGGCTGGAGGTGCTCACGCTGGACCAGCGGGAGCTGTTGGCATAGCCCTGCGCGCTCAAGCGGCCGGTGGAAACGCCGGCTTTCCGCAGGCAGTAGTATACAAAACCGGAACAGTCAAACGAGTTCGGGCCTTCTGCGCCGCGCACATAGCGTTTGCCCTGCTGTGCATACGCCACTTTCAAAAAGCCGGAAACATTGGAGGACACTTTGTCGTCGTCCTTATCGTTTGTGGTGGGCTTTTGTGTGGTCGTGGGTTTCTTGGTAGCTTTCGGCGTTTTGGTCGGCTTAGTGGTCTTCGTCGGCTTTTTGGTGGCCTCAGGCTTTTTGGTGGGCGCCGGGGTTGCCTTTTTCACGCCTTCTACGGCATCGTCGGAATACAGGCATTCGCGAGTGCGGGTGCCGATCACGCCGTCTACCGTCAGTTTATTGGCTTTCTGGAAGGCTTTTACGGCCGAGGTGGTGCCGCTGCCGTACAGGCCGGTAATCTTGCCGTCAAAATAGTTCAGCTCTTTCAACCGGCGCTGTGCGCTGGAAACGTCGGAGCCGCTGTCTCCCGGGAAGATGGTGTATTTTTTCGCATCGCCGGAGAACAGAAGCTTCAAGGTGTCTTCGCCGGCAATGCCGTCGATTTTCATCTTGTGTGTACGTTGGAAAAACTGAATGGCTTCTTTGGTGATAGAGCCGTAGAACCCTGTCGGTTCGTCGCCATCCATATAGTTTAGATCCATCAAACGCTGCTGCAAGATCTTAACCTCGGCGCTCGTGGTGCCCGGGGTCAACACGTTGCTTTGGATCTTGGTCGTGGCTTCCTCGGCTTTGTCCGCATCGTCGGTAGCGGGGGTCGGTTCCGGTTCTGCGGTAGCAGCGGGCTCTGCGGTCTGCGCAGGTTCGGCTGTGGGCTCTGCCGTGGCGGCAGGTTCGGCCGTCACAGGCACATCGCTGCCGTCGTTGCCGATGGTCACATCCTCTTCCACTTCGCCGCCGGTGGTCATAGAGTTTGTTATGCTTTGAATGATGGCGGTCTGAATCTGAACGGAAAACGGGTTGTTGTTTTCCGTAGGCGCAGCCGCTGCAAATTCAAGTACGGGCATTACGGTCATCGATAAGGCCAAAAGCCCCATACCAAAAGATCGAAAACGTTTCATTGGTACTCCCTTTCTTCTCTTCAGGTTTTTAACACAAGCTATTATACTATATATTGTGTCAATTGGAACACCAAATTTTAAAAATTTAGCGTTTCAAACCCCTTATTTATTACGATTGTATTACAAAATTGAGAATAAAGCAACCCTAAATTCTTTTTTTCTCTTTGTTTCGCCCCTATATCCGCTTTGTCTTCTATGCTATAATACATCTATATATTGAAGGGAGGCGGATACAATGGCGACGATTTTATGCTCCGGCGGGGCCGGCTATATCGGTAGCCACACCGCAGTAGAGCTGCTGAACCGGGGTTGTGATATTGTCATAGCGGATGATTATTCCAATAGCAGCCCCGTGGCAGTGGAACGCCTCCGGCAGATCACCGGCCGGGATTTTCCTGCCTACCATGTCGATGTAACCGACCGCGAAGCCGTCCACCGCATCTTCCGTGAGAATAAAATCGACTGTGTCATTCACTTTGCCGGGAAAAAGGCGGTGGGGGAGTCTGTCGAAATTCCCCTTTCCTACTACCGTACCAATCTCGATGCCGCCCTGACGGTACTGGAGTGTATGAAGGAGGCCGGTGTTAGCCGGTTTATCTTCTCTTCCTCCGCTACCGTTTACGGCTCGCTCAATCCCATCCCTTACCGGGAGGATATGCCTCGTGGGGAGTGCTCCAGCCCCTACGGTACCACCAAGGCCATGATCGAAAAGATTCTGGAAGATGCCTGTCATGCCGATCCCACCCTTTCGGCGGTGCTGCTGCGGTATTTCAATCCCATCGGAGCGCACCCCTCCGGCCTCATCGGGGAGGACCCTCATGGCATCCCCAATAACCTGCTGCCTTACATCGCACAGGTCGCGGTGGGCCGGCGGGAACGCCTTATGGTGTTCGGCGATGATTACCCCACCCCCGATGGCACCTGCCGCCGGGATTATCTCCATGTGATGGACCTGGCTGCGGGGCACCACCGGGCGGCCTGCTACACCATGGAACACCCTGGTGTCACGGCGGTCAACTTGGGCACCGGTACCCCGTACAGTGTGCTGGAGGTCATCGAAGCGTTCCGGAAAGCCAGCGGCCGGGAGGTCCCCTATGTCATTGGTCCCCGCCGGGCGGGCGATCTGCCGGAATACTGGGCTGATGCCGCCAAAGCAAAGGAGCTTTTCGGCTGGCAGGCACAGTATACACTGCAGGATATGTGCCGGGATACCTGGGCCTGGCAAAGCAAAAACCCGCAGGGCTACCCCAAAGCCTAAGCTTGCCCCATCCGGGCGGCGGCGCTCCGCTCTCCGTCGGGGCGCCATCCCTTTGGGATAGGCAACCCTCCCTCGCTCCGCCCCGCCGCCCTGCCTTTATGCATGCCGCAAAAAAGAGACCCTTCGCAGGGTCTCTTTTCGCGTTTTATTGATTATTCCACCGTTACACTCTTGGCCAGGTTGCGTGGTTTATCCACATCGCAGCCGCGGGCATTGGCCGCTCCCAGCGCGATGAGCTGCAAGGTGACAACTAACAGCAGCGGCACATATTCGTCCTCCACTGCCGGCAGCCGGATAATCTCATCATAGCATTCGGGGTCGACTTCCAGCCCTTCCAGCGTAATGAGCAGCACATGCGCCCCACGGGCTTTTACTTCCTTCACATTGCTTATCATCTTGCCCAGCGTCTTGCGCTGGGTCGCCAATGCTATCACCGGGGTGCCGTCGGTAATCAGGGAAATAGTCCCGTGCTTCAGCTCTCCGGCGGCGTAGGCCTCGCAGTGAATGTAGCTGATCTCCTTGAGCTTCAGGGAGCCCTCCATCGCCAGCGAGTAATCCAACCCCCGCCCGAGGTAGAAGAGATGCTCGGCATTTTTCAGTCCCTCGGCATACCGGAAAAATTCCGGTTCCATGGCCAATACATGCGGCAGGTAGCTGACAGCATTCAGCAGCTTCGGCAGCTGGCGGCAGCACCAGTCCATCGGGGCGCCCTTATCCGCCGCAATGCGGAAGCCCAGCAGATACATCATTGCCACCTGCACCGAATAGGCCTTGGTGCTGGCCACCGCAATTTCCGGCCCGGCGTAGGTGTACAGGCAGTAGTCGGCCTCCCGCGCAATGGAGGAGCCTACCACATTCACGATACCTATAACGGGGATATGGTTTTCCTTAAAGAGCCGCAGCGCCGCCAGGGTATCTGCGGTTTCGCCGCTTTGGCTCACCACCACCGCCGCGCACCCTGGGGTAAAGATGGGATCGCGGTAGCGCAGCTCGCTGGCTACCTCCACCTCTACCGGCAGCCGCGCCAGCTTTTCTATGATCGCCTTACCTACCATACCGCTGTACATGGCGGTACCGCAGGCGGAAATATACAGCTTGGTCACATCCCGAAAGAAGCCATCCGGCAGGCCATCACCCTCAAAAGTCACAAACCCATCCTTGGTACGCCCATCAATGGTATCGGCCAGGGCACGGGGCTGCTCGTGAATCTCCTTCTGCATAAAGCAGGGATAGCCGCCCTTTTGGGCCTGCTCCACCGACCAGTTGGCGATCTTGGCTTCTTTTTCGATGGGGGTCCCGTCCGGGGCGTAAAAACGCAGCTCCCCGTAATGGGCCACCACCACTTCTTCCTCCTCCAGCAGGTAATACTGCCGGGTGTATTCTATAATGGCAGGTACATCGGAGGCCACATAGCTACCGGTCTCATCCTTGGCCGCAATCAGCGGGCTGCCCCGGCGGATGCCGTAAACGGTATCTGGTTCCCCTTCCAGCAGCATACAGAAGCCGTAAGCTCCCTCCATCTCCGCCGTAGCGGCATGGATGGCTGCCACAGGGCTCTCGTGCAGCTTCATATGGTGGTCCAGCAGGGCCGCCGCTATTTCGGTATCGGTTTGGGTCAGGAAGTGATATCCTTCACGCTCCAGCCGCTCCCGCAGCGCCCGGTAGTTTTCTATAATGCCGTTATGCACCAGCGTCACACGGCCTTGCCGGTGGGGGTGGGCATTCACATCATTGGGCACGCCATGGGTGGCCCAGCGGGTGTGCCCGATGCCGCAGTGGCTGGCAAGGCACTGGTCGCCGCAGGCGGCCCGCAGGTTGCTCAGCCGCCCTGCCGCCTTGATGACCTCTATTTTTCCCTCGTCCCACAGGGCAATACCGGCGCTGTCATAGCCGCGGTATTCCAGGTTTTCCAGCCCATGCAGCAGCTTTTCCCGGGCGTATTCCGCCCCCGAATAACCAATGATTCCACACATAAATAATAAGGCTCCTTTCCCGCAGATATCCATGGTACGGGAGAGAAACCTTCGCTAAAAGTGCTTTTACCCTATGGCACGGCGGGCCGGTACAGCAGCTGCGCCGGCAGGATAACGAAAACCAAAGGGGAGAATACAGGCTGTTTCTCTCCGCGGAGTCCCGCAGGAATGCCAAAAAACATTTCCCGCATGGGATATCTGTTCTGTTCGTTATCCATGGCCGGCTCTTTGTTGCACGGTCGCCCGTGTTTTTGCGCCGGCCTGCGCTGTGGCAGCAGCGGGAGGGCATCCGCCGAATTTTCGATACTCCCTCCACCTCGTCATCCGCCCGCGGTACACAAACCGGGCGGTACTGGCGCTTTGACCATGTGATATTATAGCAAAATTCCGGTGTCTTGTAAAGAAAAAAGAGGAAAGAGCCTGCCGGTCCTTTCCTCCCATATTATGCAGCCTTATGCCGGAATATGCGGAGTCGCGGCTTGTTCGGCCTCCAGCTGGGCCAGATGGGTCTGGTATCGGTCCAGGATCGCCTCTTCCAGGGTATGCCGCGCCTCCGGCGTGATGGGGTGGGCAATATCACGGAATGTCCCATTCTCATCCTTGCGGCTGGGCATCGCCACAAAGAGCCGCTCCGGCCCCTCAATGACCTTGATATCGTGTACAGCCAGGTCGCCGTCTATGGTGACCGAAACCAACGCCTTCAGCCGTGCGTCCTCGTAAATTTTGCGGATCCGAATATCGGTGATATTCATGCCTGTTTCTCCTTTCAGATGCCTTTTATTGTTGTTGGGCGCAGGCAGCGAACGGAATGATCGGCGAGGGCTGTGTCAGGGCCTCGACAGGCGCTAGCCCGTCTTCACCGGGCGCCAGCCTGCCTTCGCCCCCTCCTTGCCCTCATCCGATCCTGCCGCCCGCCGCCTGCGCCTGCGGGCTTCGCATGCCATTAGCCTTGTCCGCCGCCTGGCAAATTATGCACTTCCCGCCGCTTTTTGTATTAAAATGCCCGTTGCTATTGTCAAAAGCCCTGCTAATGGGGTATAATATACCATGTATGAAATTCTTAAAGGTGGCGGTCACAGTATGGAAAAACCGATTGAAACAATCCCGGAAGGGGTCAAACATATCCATTGCATCGGCATCGGCGGCAGCGGCATGTTCCCGCTGGTGCAAATCCTGCACGGCCGGGGCTACACCATTACCGGCAGCGATAATAACGAAAGCGACATTGTCAATTTGGAGCGTCAGATGGGCATCGAGGTGACGATGGGGCAGCGCGCCGAAAATATCAGGGGCGCCGATCTCATCCTCTATTCCGCCGCCATTATGGATACCAACCCCGAGCTCATCGCCGCGCGGGAAAGCGGCCTGCCCTTGTGGGAACGCGCCAAAATGCTGGGCGCCGTCTCCAGCTGGTACAGCGAGGCGCTGGGCGTCTGCGGTACCCACGGTAAAACCACCACC
>ENA-ORSA01002032-ORSA01002032.1-human-gut-metagenome-genome-assembly--contig:-NODE-2032-length-15132-cov-3.280361_pt1 | contig 15132 bp, 7 predicted proteins | sample MGYA00242179_ERZ509142 | MGnify/ENA primary metagenome ERZ509142 (study PRJEB26280, sample SAMEA2338659) | human gut metagenome | biome: human gut; feature: human-associated habitat; material: faeces... | reverse complement strand
CTTCGGTTTATCTGATCGCCGTTATCGTACTTGGTATGATCCTCGCAATTATCACTGTGCGTGCACATCATTATTTTATGGAAGTATTTCCAAAATACGATGACTTAAACGCATCCGTGCAGGAAAATGTCTCCGCAATCCGCGTAGTCAAAGCCTATGTCCGTGAGGATTACGAGAAGAAAAAATTTACGACCGCAAGCAAAAATATTTACAACATGTTTGTCAAAGCTGAGAGCGTACTCGCCTTCAACTCCCCTGTCATGCAGATTGCCGTATACAGCTGTATCATCGCATTAAGCTGGCTGGGTGCAAAAATGATTGTTGCAGGTTCTCTCACCACAGGCGAACTAATGAGTCTTCTTACCTATTGTATGAATATCATGATGAGCCTGATGATGCTCTCCATGGTTTTCGTCATGCTAGCCATGAGTATCGCAAGTGCCGAGCGTATCTGTGAAGTCTTAAATGAAAAGAGTGATATCACAAACCCGGAAAATCCAGTCTATGAGGTTGCCGACGGCAGTGTTACCTTCGACCATGTGACCTTCCGTTACAACAAGACTTCGGATAAACCGATCCTTGATGATGTCAATCTTTCCATCCGCTCTGGGGAAACGATCGGTGTCATCGGCGGCACGGGAAGTTCGAAATCCTCGCTCGTCAACTTAATCAGCCGTCTCTATGACGTCTCAGAGGGCGCAGTCCTTGTCGGCGGCAAAGACGTCCGCTCCTACGACCTGGATACGCTGCGCGACGAGGTTTCCGTGGTACTGCAGAACAACGTGCTCTTCTCGGGAACCATTTACGAAAATCTGCGCTGGGGTGATAAAAATGCGACCGACGAAGAATGCCGCCACGCATGCCGCCTTGCATGCGCAGATGAATTTATCGACCGTTTCCCGAACGGCTACAACACTTACATTGAACAGGGCGGAACCAACGTATCCGGCGGTCAGAAACAGCGTTTATGTATCGCGAGAGCCCTGTTAAAGAAACCGAAAATACTTATTTTAGACGACAGTACCAGTGCTGTCGACACTGCAACCGATGCTAAGATCCGCAAGGCTTTTGCCGAGGAGATCCCGGATACGACAAAATTTATCATTGCGCAGCGAATCTCCTCCGTCCAGAATGCAGACCGCATCATCGTTTTAGATAACGGTGTTGTAAACGGTTTTGGAACCCACGAAGAATTGTTAGCGTCCAATGATATCTACCGCGACGTCTACGAATCACAGACCAGCGGAAGCGGTGATTTTGATGAAGGAGGTGCTGCATAATGGCAGAAAAGAATACCAAACCGGTTCAGGGACCGGGCGGCAGAGGTCCAAAAGGTCCGCGCCCGAAAGTTGAAAATCCGGGAAAATTATTTATGCGTCTGCTCGCCTATATCATGAAAAATTATGCAGTGCACTGTATTCTCGTCGTGATCTGCATCTTCATTACCGTACTCGCCAGTGTACAGGGTACCTGGTTTATGCAGACTCTGATCGACGGCTATATCCTGCCGCTCATCGGTCAGGCAGATCCTGACTTTTCCGGTCTGCTGCACGCTATCATGCGCGTTTCCATTTTCTACCTGATCGGAGCACTTGCTTCCTATATATACACACGCATCATGGTAAATGTTTCCCAGGGTACCTTAAAGAATCTGCGTGATGACATGTTCACCCATATGGAAGAACTTCCGATCCGCTACTTTGACACGCACTATCACGGAGATATCATGTCCACTTATACGAACGATATCGATACACTCCGCCAGATGATCAGCCAGAGTATGCCGCAGTTTTTAAACAGCATCATCACCATTGTCAGCGTATTTGTCAGCATGCTGCTCTTAAATGTTCCCCTGACGATTGTAACACTCCTGATGATCGGTGTCACACTGTTTGCGACCAAAAAGATCGGCGCACTCAGTGCCAAATACTTTATCGCACAGCAGAAAGATATCGCAACCGTCAATGGCTATATCGAAGAAATGATGAACGGTCAGAAAGTTGTAAAGGTCTTTACGCATGAGGAAGAAAGTATTGAAAACTTTAACAAATTAAATGACCAGCTTTTCCACAGTGCGGACAATGCCAATAAGTTTGGTAACATTCTTATGCCGGTCAACGCACAGATCGGTAACATCAGCTATGTGCTCTGCGCTTTAGTCGGCGGCGTGCTCGCCTTAAACGGTGTCGGCGGCTTTACCCTTGGAAAACTTGCAAGTTTCCTTACCTATAATAAGAGTTTCAGCCAGCCGGTCAACCAGCTTAGTATGCAGCTCAACAATATCGTCATGGCACTTGCCGGTTCTGAGCGTATCTTTAAACTGCTCGACGAGGAACCGGAAACTGACGACGGCTATGTCACTCTCGTGCGTGCCAGAAAAGAAAACGGTCAGATCGTTGAATCCAAAGAGCGTACCGGTATGTGGGCATGGAAGCATACCCATCAGGCAGACGGCAGTGTCGATTATATCGAACTGAAAGGTGACGTGGTCTTTGATGATGTCGATTTCGGTTATAACCCGGATAAGATCGTGCTCCACAATGTAGACCTCTATGCAACACCGGGTCAGAAGATCGCATTTGTCGGAAGTACCGGTGCCGGAAAGACCACGATCACAAACCTGATCAACCGTTTCTACGATATCCAGGATGGTAAGATCCGTTACGACGGCATCAACATCAACAAGATCAAAAAAGATGACCTGCGCCACTCTCTCGGTATCGTACTGCAGGATACACACCTGTTTACCGCAACCGTGATGGAAAACATCCGTTACGGAAAACTTGACGCCACCGATGAAGAAGTCATTGCAGCGGCAAAACTTGCCAACGCCGACACCTTTATCCATCAGCTTCCGGACGGTTACAACACACTTTTAACCGGTGACGGTGCCAACTTAAGTCAGGGACAAAGACAGCTTCTTGCCATTGCGCGTGCTGCGATTGCAGATCCGCCGGTACTGATCCTCGATGAGGCGACCAGTTCGATCGATACCAGAACCGAAAAGATCGTTCAGGACGGTATGGATAAACTGATGGCAGGACGCACCACATTCGTGATCGCCCACCGCCTCTCCACCGTTAAAAACAGTGACTGTATCATCGTATTAGAGCAGGGACGCGTCATTGAGCGCGGTAACCATGACAAACTCATGGAAGAAAAAGGAAAATACTATCAGCTTTACACGGGAAATCTTGCGGAAGGCTAACATTTTGCATGAAAAACGGGCATATATAAAGTGAAAACTTTATATATGCCCGTTTTAGTCTCCATTTTTGGTCAAACTCACAAACATTCTATAATTCTGAACGAATCTGTTTCCTCCACGGCAGAACGATATGCTCCGGCAGGCGTCCTTTCACGGTTTCTGCCCCGGAACAGATCTTATCTGCACAGCATAAGATCCAGCCTTCCATGTATTTTGGCGGAACGATATTTAATGGAAACATATGACATTTTATCATATCCTTCTCTATCTCGTTCAAATCCGGGATATCACGGGCTGCATTCTCACACGCCTTTTTTGCATGATGAAATCCATGCCATTTATGTGATGCATCTTTCTCATGCCAGTCATACAAAAAATAATCATGTAACAGCGCACCGCGAACCAGCGAATGGATATCCACCGGCGCATTCATTTTCAGTGCCAGATAATAGCTGAAATATGCAACCGACACACTGTGGCGGAACACGCTGGTGTCACCGTGCTGCATATAGCGGTGTGACTCTAACAGACGGGACTGCCTGCAGAGTTCCTCTAAGGTGTCATAAAAGTATTTTTCCTGCTCGTCGGATAAATGATAGGTCATTTTGCTCCTTCTTTCCATGCTATTCAATAAAACAGTTACCTGGGCGAAACTCTGCTTTAGGCTGTGAACGTTGTGGGAAATTGACAGCTGAAACGAAAGCACGCTCTCGCTGCGTGTCGCTCGTAGCGGATACTAAGTGACCAAAATACGGTCACTAAGTACCGACGGCTCCCCAGCACTTTCTTTTTCATCTGTCAATTTTCCACAACATCGCCAGTTCATGAATGAGTTTCGCAATTATCTTAGTATATGCACGCATAAACAAGATTGTCAAGCTATCGCAAAAATATGAGGACTTTTTTCAGTCCTCATATTTTTATACACATGATGTTGGTATCAAATATAATACCTTACAGTAACTCTTTTAATATCTGGTTCACAAGCGCCGGGTTTGCTTTACCCTTCATTGCTTTCATGGTCTGGCCGACTAAGAATCCGATTGCCTTTTCTTTGCCGTTATGGTAATCCTCTACGGACTGCGGGTTATCTGCCAGTACTTTCTGTACCGTTTCGCGGAGTGCTCCCTCATCATTGACAGTCTTTAAACCTTTTTCCTCAACGTATTTTTCAGGATCGATGTCGTCTTTAAAGATCCGTTCAAATACTTCTTTTGCAACCGTGTTCGTGATGGAACCGGAATCGGCAAGATTGATCAGTTTTGCAAGATTGACCGGAGAAAAACGGATGTCTTCCGGATCCATGTTGTTTTCCTTTAACAGACGCATAGTTTCGACCATGATCCAGTTGGACACTTTTTTCGGTTTGCCGCAAAGCTCGGTTGCCGCCTCAAACAGGTCTGCAAATTTTTTGTGTCCTGTGATGATCTCAGCATCGTATTTTGGAAGATCAAACTCTCTCTGGTAACGCTCTAATTTTTCCGTGCGCAGTTCCGGCTGGTTTGCCTTTACTTTTGCGATCCACTCATCGCTGATCACGATCGGGACAAGATCCGGCTCCGGGAAATAACGGTAATCCTGTGCATCCTCTTTGGAACGCATTGCATGGGAAGATTCCTTATTGTCATCCCAGCGGCGTGTCTCCTGCACGATCTTCTTTCCGGCTTCAAGCAGTTCGATCTGACGTGCACGCTCTCCCTCGATAGCTCTTGCGATCGCTTTAAAGGAGTTTAAGTTTTTCATCTCGGTACGGGTTCCAAACTTCTTTGCGCCGGCTTCACGGACGGACAGGTTGACATCGGCACGCATGGAACCTTCGTTTAATTTACAGTCAGATGCTCCCAGATACTGGATGATCATGCGCAGCTTTTCAAGATATGCGATAACCTCCTCCGCGGAACGCATATCAGGCTCGGATACAATCTCAATCAGCGGTACACCGGAACGGTTGTAATCTACGATGGAGACATCCTCCCACTCGTCATGCACCAGTTTTCCGGCATCCTCCTCCATATGGATCTCATGGATACCAATAATCTTCTTTCCGGCTGCTGTCTCGATCTCGACACCACCGTTTCTGCAGATGGGCAGATATAACTGGGAGATCTGGTAGTTCTGCGGGTTATCCGGGTAAAAATAGTTTTTACGGTCAAATTTACAGTACTGGGTAATACTGCAGTTTGTGGCAATTCCCACTGCCATCGCATATTCCACCACCTGACGGTTCAACACCGGAAGGGAACCCGGCATACCGGTACATACCGGACAGGTATGTGTGTTTGGTGCACCGCCGAATGCCGTGGAACAGCCGCAGAAGATTTTTGTTTTCGTTGCTAACTCAACATGGACCTCAAGTCCAATGACAGTTTCATATATTTTACTCATGTCTATTCCTCCATTTTCGGACTATGCAAGCGGGCTGTGCTCATAGGTTCTTGTCTGTTCAAATGCATATGCCGCGCGGATGATCTTCTTCTCTTCAAAACAGTTTCCAATAAGCTGTAACCCGATCGGCAGACCGTTTTTATCTTTGCCGCACGGCAGTGAAATTCCCGGTAAGCCGGCAAGATTTACGGAAATCGTGTAAATATCTCCTAAATACATCTTGATCGGATCACTTAAAGACTGTCCTAATTTTGGTGCAGTGGTCGGTGCTGCCGGTCCTAAAATGACATCATATTTTTCAAATGCTTTATCAAATGCCTGTTTGATCAGTGCCTTGGTGCGGAGTGCTTTCAGATAATATGCATCGTAATAACCGCTGCTCAGCACGAAAGAGCCAAGCATGATACGGCGTTTTACCTCCGGCCCGAATCCTTCGGAACGGGATTTTTTGTACATGTTGTGAAGTCCCTCGTATTCTTTGGTGCGGTAACCATATTTGACACCGTCAAATCTTGCCAGGTTGGAACTTGCCTCTGCACAGGCGATAACGTAATATGCAGGGATCGCATATTCTACCAGGCTTAAATCAAACTCTTCCACGATGGCGCCCTTTTTCTTTAATTCCTCTGCAGCCTGCAAAACTGCTGTTTTTACCTCCGGGTCTAAGCCTTCCCCGAAATAATCGCGTGGGATACCGATCTTCATTCCGGCGACATCATCCACCAGCGCCCTGGTAAAATCATAATCCTCCCTTTTCACGGAAGTGGAGTCCTTCGTATCATAAGAAGCGATCGCCTCTAATATCGTGGCACAGTCTGTCACATCTTTTGCGACCGGTCCGATCTGGTCTAAGGATGAACCGTAAGCGATCAGTCCGTAACGTGATACCGTTCCGTAGGTCGGCTTGATTCCGGTCACGCCGCAGAAGGAACTCGGCTGACGGATGGAACCGCCGGGATCTGATCCAAGTGCAAAGACACATTCCTCTGCTGCAACCGCCGCACAGGAGCCACCCGAAGAACCTCCCGGCACATGCTCTGTGTTCCACGGATTTTTTGTCTCGCCATAAGCGGATGTCTCTGTCGTGCTTCCCATGGCAAACTCATCCATGTTGGTCTTTCCTAAAATAACTGCCCCTGCTTTTTCCAGATTTAAAACTGCCTCCGCCGTGTAGGTCGGAATAAAGTTATATAAAATCTTAGAAGAACAGGTGGTAAGCAGATCTTTCGTACACATATTGTCTTTGATGGCAACCGGTACACCTGCAAGCGGCCCCGTCAGTGTGCCGTCATCAATCTGTTTCTGTACTTCCTTTGCGCGTTTCAGTGCTCCCTCTCTATCTACTGTCACAAAGCTGTTTACGAGTTTTTCTTTTTTCTCAATCGCGTCAAGCGCCGCCGTAACAGCTTCCTCTACTGAGATTTCTTTTGCTTTTATTCTTTTGCCGAGTTCCACGGCAGTCAAACTCATAATATTCATATAAATCTCCATTCCTGCTCCTGCTTTTTATCCGAACACTTTCTTTGCCTGCTGCACAAAATGTTCTTTGAGCAATCTGATTAATCTCCAATTGTCTTTGGCACTTTAAATCCACCGTCTTTCTGTGCCGGTGCATTCGAAAGCGTCTCTTTGCTGCCGTCTCCGTTTGTCACTACATCTTCCCGGAATACATTGTTTACCGGGAACACATGTGACATCGGCTCCACTCCTGTGGTGTCAAGTTCATTTAATTTATCAATATAGTTGAGCATTTCTTCCATATCTTTCTTTGCATGCTCTTTCTCTTCCTCATTCAGCTCTAATTTTGCAAGGATTCCGACATACTCGATCGTCTCGTCTGAGATCTCATTTTTGCGTCCTGTTTTAATGACTTTCGGTTCTTCCTCTTCGATCTCCGGTTCTAGGGTTTCCTCCGGCTCTTCAACAACAACCGGTCCAACAACCAGACCATAGCAGGCAACATCCCCTGCCCCGGAGTTGTTCCACTCTGCCTGGATCGCAGTTCCTTCATATTTTAATCCACATTTTTCCATCACTTTCGCAGAGTATGGATTTCTGGTATCACATCTCGCCTGGATCCTGCGTGCGCCGACTTCATTGGTCAGGTATTCCACAACGGCTGAAAGCGCCTCGGACATGATTCCCTTATGCCAGTAATCGCAGCTTAAACAATAGCCGACTTCCATGGACTGTACTTTTTCATTGACCATCACCACACCGATGCTGCCGATTGCCTCACCGATCTCTTTTAATTCGATACACCATTCATATTTTTCCGGTTTCTCATAGGCGGCAATCCAGCCTTTCAAAATACCTTTCGTCTCCTCTTCGCTCTCGTGTGCCGGCCACAGCAGATATCTTGTCACTTCCGGGTCAGATGCCCAGTTGCGGTACATCGGCTCTGCATCGGAAAGTGTAAATTTTCTTAAAACAAGACGTCTTGTCTCGATTGTTTTTGTTCCCAAATGTTTCACGGCTGTTCTCCTTTTTCATTCATATGATGTCTGTTTGCAAAACTCCATTTTACATTCAAAATATTTTGGATTTACGGCTCTAATCTGCTTAAATCACGCGGGAACAGCGTCGTCTCACGGACGTTGTCCTCACCGACTAATTTCATGGTCAGACGCTCTAAACCGATTCCAAGTCCACCATGTGGCGGCATGCCATGTTTGAATACGGATAAATACTGTTCCATTCCCTCAGACTCCATACCACGCTTTTCGATTTTTTCCATCAGTTTGTTGTAATCGTGGATACGCTGTCCACCGGTCGTGATCTCAAGTCCCTGATATAAAAGGTCAAAACTTAAGGTATAAGTCGGATCTGCCGGATCGTCCATCGCGTAAAACGGACGTTTCTTGGATGGATAATGTGTGACAAATACGAAATCCGCATCATACTCTTCTTTGAAATACTGTCCGATGAGTGCTTCCTCCTCCGGCTCAAGATCGTATGGATTTCTGATCTGGCGGTGATATTTTTCTGCCACTTTTTCTTTTGCTTCATCGAAACGCACGGTCGGAATTTTGTCGACGTTCGGCAGTGTGACGCCTAATAACCGAAGTTCCTCTGCATAATCTTTTTTGAGCAGTGCGATCATGTACTGCAAAAATCCGGTCTCCATCGCCATGATATCTTCAAATCCATCAATATATCCCATCTCAAAATCAAGGCTGGTGTACTCGTTCAAATGACGTTTGGTATTATGTTTTTCTGCACGGAATACCGGCGCCGTCTCAAATACCCGGTCAAATACGCCGACCATCATCTGTTTATAAAACTGAGGACTCTGCTGTAAAACTGCCGGTCTGTGGAAATATTCCAACCGGAACAGGTTTGCCCCGCCCTCTGCACTTTTTGCACCGATCTTTGGTGTATGGATCTCTGTAAACCCCTGACTGTATAAGAAATCACGAAATCCCCTTACCACACCTTCCTGAATACGGAATTTTGCACGCTCCCTGACATTTCGAAGGGCGATCGCACGGTTGTTTAAATTCGCCTCCAAGGAGGTATTTAATTTCCATTTTGAGATTGCAAGCGGCATCGGTGCAGCCGGTTCGGACAATACCTTGATTTTATCCAGACGGATCTCAAATCCGTGTGGTGCACGTTCCTCCGGTTTTACGGTTCCCTCCACCTCAATCGTTGCTGCCTCTTTTAAATCTTTTAAGTCAAACTGTGTTTTTCCTTCTTCGTAAACACACTGGAGCAGTCCTTCTCTCTTTCTTAAGACAATAAATGCAACTTCACCCATATCACGGATGGTATGCACTGCTCCGTTTACTTTTACACTTTTTCCCTCATAGCTGCCGGTCAGTAAATCACCGATCTCTAAGGTTTCCTTTTTGTTTACACCTGTCATGAATTCCATATTCTGTACACTCCTTTAGATATGATAAGGTGCGGGACGGGAACCTTTTTGAAAAACAAAACTCTGTCTTTCAGATTTTCAACAAATAATAGAATGCACGCTCCGCGAACATTCTATTATCATGAATACAAAAAACCCCGGAAAAGCATATGCTTTTCCGGGGCGAAATCTCTTAGTATCCCGCGGTACCACCCGCATTGAAAAATGATGTCGTTCTCATCATCTTTCCGCTCTCTGTGCTTAACGCGCACCCACGTACTGACCTACTTTCGATCCACTGCCGCTGTTTTTAAGATCAACCGCTCGTGCAAATTCCTGTTCAATCAGTCTGCTCCAGAGTGTTCCCTTGACCTTCTCTTTCAAACAGCGCTCTCAGTCGGTGACGCTGTATTCCTGTCGACGTCCAAAGATCAGAGTCTCTTTCATTGCTTTACTGTTTTAACGTTGTAACATTTATACCACATAGATTTCTTCTTTGCAATATTTTTTTGCAACTTTTTTTGTTTTATGCTGCATTTTTATTGATGCACCAACATTATTTTACAGTAATTTTGCAGGTTGCTTTCTTTCCACTTGCAGTTTTTACAGTAATCGTGGCTGTTCCTTTTTTCAGCGCCTTTACTTTACCATTCTTATCAACTGTTGCCACTTTTTTGTTGGAACTCGTCCAGGTAAGTTTATCTGTTGAGGAAGAAGGTGTCATAGTCGCTTTTAAGGTCAGAGTCCTGCCCTTTGCAACAGTCGCCTTGGTTTTGTTTAATTTTACCTTGGTTGCCGGTACTTTTACCGTCACTTTACAGGTTGCTTTCTTTCCACCTGATGTCTTTGCGGTAATCGTTACAGTACCTTTCTTTACAGCCGTTACAACACCATTTTTATCGACTGTAGCTACTTTCTTGTTAGAACTGCTCCATGTCACTTTGTCCGTTGCATTCTTATCAAGAGCAGCTTTCAGCTGTTTTGTTGCATTTTGCTTTAATGTCAGTTTCTTTGCACTCAGTTTAATACCTGCTGACTTCTTATTACTCTTTACAACGGTCACTTTACAGGTTGCTTTCTTTCCACTTGTTGTTTTAACTGTAATCGTAGCTGTTCCTGTTTTGACTCCTTTGATCTTACCGCTCTTTGTTACTGTCACTACCTTTTTGTTTGATGTAGACCATGTAAGTTTATCTGTCGCTGTCTTCGGAAATACAGATGCTGTCAGTTTTACGGAACTTCCCTTTTTGATACTCATCGCCGGTGTCAGATATACTTTGGTTGCCGGATCTGTAACCGTGATCTTACAGGTTGCCTTTAAACCATTCTTTGTGGCAGCTGTAATTGTAGCGGTTCCTGCTTTCTTTGCAGTTACTTTTCCGTTTGCATCTACTTTTACAACAGAGGATTTGGAAGATTTGAAAGTCACGGTCTTATCTACACTATTTTCCGGTGTTACGGTTGCTTTTAAGGTGTAAGATTTCCCTTTTTTCAAGGTTAAGTCCGTTTTGTTTAAGGTGATAGCGTTTGCTTCAATATCTTTGTCCGGCTCTATTGTTTCTTCTTGTACTCCAAGAATAATTGTTCCACCTGCTTTCAGTGCAGGAATTGTAAATGATACTGTTCCATCTGCTTCCGTTACCTTTGAATCTGCATAAGCATCCTTATAGCCTTTTCCTGTTACCGCAAGTTTATCTACCACAACCGGCGTATCTGTCAGATTAATTCCTACATAAACATTTTTTCCCTGATATGATTTTTCAAATACCAGATATCCTTCTTTGCTGCCACCTGCAACCTTTGTCCGATCTCCCTTTGCAAGAATCTCTGAATATTTATTTCTCGCAGCCAAAAGTTTCTGATAGTGGACAAGCATCTCATTGTCTGTATTTAAACTTCCGTCTGCATTCTGTGCCTGGCTCCAGTCAAAATCATATCGATTGGTCTGATATGGATAATTGTCTTTTCCATACTGTCCGATCTCTTCGCCATAATATACAATGACCTGTCCTTTTGCCGTCATCTGCAGAACTGTGGCAGCTTTAAACATGTTGTATGCCTGATCCTTTGTATATCCTTCATCAATGATTTTCTGCATCAGGCCATCTTCATCATGACTACTTGTAAATGCTCCAAGTGTCGCTGTATTATCAATTGCTGCGTTTCTCTTTTCCATAAAAATCTCAACACCATCAATATCACCTTTTACAAAAGCAAGTGCCTGGTCATTGAAATCAAAATCCAAAAGTGAATCCATTTCACCGCTTCTTAAGGTTCCGGTATCACTTGCATAGCCTGCACCAGCGTATTCTCCAATCATTTTAAAGTCCGGATCAATCCTGGTCAGTGCATTTTTAAATGCAGCCCATGTTGTATCGTCCACATGCTTTACAGTATCTACTCTGTAATAATCAATGTCATATTTGCTTACCCATGCAGACTGCCACTCTACCAACAGATTACGCACATCCGGATCTTCTGTCATAAAGTCTGGCAGGTTAGACAAAGGTCCTTTTTTGGTATCTCCCTCAATCAGATCCGCTCCACTCCGGATCATATTTTTTCCATTCAGCATAGAGTTAAAATAATTTTCTGTATCATATCCGGCATGATTTAATACAACATCCACCATCACTTTCATGCCTTTTTTGTGTGCCGAATCAAGTAAGGTCTTAAACTCTTCTTCTGTTCCAAGATGTTTGTTTAAGGTCGTAAAATCACTTGCCCAGTAACCATGGTAACCATAAGAAAGCGTTCCCGGAAGATCTGTAGCGAGCCCTTTTTTCATCTCATTTGCAACGATAGGAGTGATCCAGATCGTATTAACTCCAAGATCTGATAAATAATCCAGCTTCTGTGTCAGACCTGCAAAATCGCCGCCATGATAACTCAACGAACCAGTAGCAGGATCTTTGTTGTAATCACCTGTTCCATATGCATCATTATTTGTGGTATTTCCATCATAAAAACGGTCTGTCACTGCAAAATAAATAACTGCCTCATCCCAGTCAAAATCCGTTCCCTTGTTCCGCTCTGTTACTTCAACTGAGACTTTTCCTGTATACTCATTTTCATACTGATCTTTTACGGTAACCGGAAGTTCATAGGTTCCCGCCTGAATTCCCTCTTTTACCGCAATGCTTCCCTCCATCAATGCCGGATCGAGTTTAAAATCTTTCTTGCCGCCAAGAGCTGTCAAATCTGCCGTTACTGCGGATGCCTTAAACGCGGTATCTCCATTGATCTTGTCTGCATTGACAGAAACCGTCAATACATTATTGTCACCATAATCCATTGTCTTCCCAGACATTGTTCCACTTACTGTGGCATTAAATTTATAGTATTCAAAAATGCTGTATCCGGGATTATCGCCAGCTTCCTTATTCGCATTAAACAGGTCTAATTTTATTACTTCTTCGCTATCTTTTGCTGCTTTTACTTTGTAATAATAATGATGCTCTCCCTCTGTCAATACGACATCTGTTTTCTCCCATCTCTGCGTATTGGCATTATAAGTCATCTCATATTCATTATCATCATAGACAACCTTTACGGATGCAATCTCTCCCGCCTTATTTTCAGCGTAAAGATCATCATCTCGATAGTAAAGATTTACTTTTCCATTCTTTGTATCAAGTTCATAACCCTGATTGTCCGGATAGTAAGATACAATTCCTTTTCCTTCCTCAAAAACAACTTTTGTCATTCGCTGTCCGGCTGCGATCTTTACCATATGATCGCCGCCATCTTTACTCTCCCATTCATTATCATCCGTACTGTGACGCATGCAAAAAGAGATAGATTCTTTTGATGATGAAACACGTACCGGAGCAATCCAGCTGCCCTGATTCTCAACAAATTTTACCGTATCATCATATCCACTGTCCCATGTGTAAATATTCCATCCATCATAATCTGCATTGTTTCTTCTATATTCCACAAGCACATAATGTTTCTGCGTAGCTTCCTTAATATCCGGTATCGTTGTGTATGCTGTTGTATCTCCGTGAATCACATAAACATCTACATCTTCCGCAGCATCTGCATTTTTATAATTTACTGTAGCTGCCTGCCATGTCCATTCACTTCCCGGATTCTTTGCAATAATACTGATATTGTCTAAACTTGTCGTCCATGTGTACGTTAACCATGTATATCCATCAATCTCTGTCGTATCCGTAAAATCATGAAGTGTTCCATTTACCCCATCACCATAAAGCCATAATGCCGCAGAATCTGCTGTCACACGATCCTCATTGTCTGCATAATAGTAAATATGGTAATTATACTGTGCCATGACAACATTCACATACACTGTGCTTTTATAAACATCATCTCCTACTTTATATGACGCAATTACCAGAATGTCGGTTGCAGTCACATCATCTGAAAGTGTTAATTTTCCTTCATCAATTGAAACACCATCCATTGATGTTTCTAAAGTATACTCCGGCTTCACATCCGCAACTGTCCCATCTGCTGTGTAATACTTAAGTGTATCTGGCAATGCAGTTGTGACACCGACCTTAGCTTCTAACGTATCGCTACCAAGTCCCGGTATTACCACCTTACTGTTTCCGTTACTGTAATTCTTATTTGCCGGATCTGTCACCCAGTTACTGCCATACTTGAATTTATATTCATAAATTCCAGCAGGCTTATCTGAAACGGTAATGGAATAAATACCATCTTTATCTTCATCTGTCATCTCATATCCATCTGTCCAGTCTGTAAGTGAACCCATAAGATAAAGCTTTTCTGTTCCTAGCTTATCTGCAGATATCTCATAATTAAACGTCACAGAACTGTCTTTTCCAAGCACAGGGCTCTCTACACCTGATACAGGAGTCACATCAACCGGTGCACTGACTGTCTCACCAATAGCCCAGCTTTCTGGTTTTTCTTCACTGACAGTCTTGCCTGTGATCCATACTTCCATAGTTTCGGATGTAATTTCGATCTTGAAGTTTTCTGTCTGATTATCGTCACCCCATGCACCAGCATTAAATAATCCATTCAGATCCAACGCATCATCTTTTTCAACCTTAAAGCTATACCAGCCTTTATTCTTACTGTTTTCTTTTAACAGTCCGCCATAGTCATAATTTTTGCAGTACTCAAAATTTTTAACAGCTGCCCAGCTGTCGCCTGCACCAAATTTTACATATACTTTATCCCAGTTATTTTCATTTTTGAAGTGAACCGTCAGATCTGTCTTTGTCACAGCATTTTCCGCATGCACTGTTGCATTCTCTGTCTCCGCCTCTTCTGCATGCACTGTCTCGGTCTCTGTCTCCACCTCTTCGGTCTCTGTTTCTGCCTCGTTGGCATTCATAACTCTGGTCTCTGTCTCCACCTCTTCTGCATGCACTGTTTCGGTCTCTGTTTTCAGTCCTGCTGCCGCTGCAGATACCGCTCCCGGTGTCTGTGGTAACGTTATCAGCATTCCTAAAATTAAAAGCCAGCTAATTGACTTCTTAGCGGTCTTCTTCAAAATGTTCTTATTTTTCATTTTTTTAATTCCCCCATTTTTGATTTCTCCACATATCCGTAGCCAACGACTGCGTTTTCTAACCGGTCTTATACATACTTTTCTTGTATGATAATTAGGAAGTTAATTATCACATATTTCCTTTCTTTTAATATCGTGGTTCAATACAATTCAGATACTATGGACTTTTGA
>ENA-ORSA01002031-ORSA01002031.1-human-gut-metagenome-genome-assembly--contig:-NODE-2031-length-15149-cov-2.601034_pt1 | contig 15149 bp, 12 predicted proteins | sample MGYA00242179_ERZ509142 | MGnify/ENA primary metagenome ERZ509142 (study PRJEB26280, sample SAMEA2338659) | human gut metagenome | biome: human gut; feature: human-associated habitat; material: faeces... | reverse complement strand
GGCACGGCATAGGGCGAGGCGTTGACGGTCAGCTGGTGTTTTTTGGCCTGCCGGGCTTTTTGGCGGGCGTGATCAATGAGCAAACGGCCAATGCCTTGCCGGTGCTTATCGGCACAGACAAATAACAGGCTGATATGGGAAAATCCGCGCAGCGCCAATACGCCGGATAACGCGTTGTTTTCAAACGCGCCGTAGAGACGGAGCTGCCCTTGCCGCACCATGGAATGCAGATGATCGGGCGCGATATAGGAAAGGAAAAAGGCTACGCCGTGCAGGGTGCAATCCGGCGCATCAAACGCCAAAAAGACCTCTTTACACAAAGCGCAGGCCGAGGAAAGATCGGAGGATGATAAGGATTGTATTTGCATGAAAACTCCTTTATATCGGACAAAACATAAAGCGATATACAATAAAGATTACTATCATTATGCGGCAAAATAAAAACAGAGACAATGGGAAAAGGCATAAATGGTGGGTTGGAGAAACGAAAAAAGCATGATACAATCAAACGGTTACGAAAAACGGAGGACAATCGGATGAAAACCTGGATAGCAGAATTGATGCTTTTGTTTGCCTGTGTGATATGGGGCAGCGGATTTGCCATTATGAAAGATACATTGAACGCCATTCCCCCCAACTATCTTCTGGCATTTCGTTTTTCCATTGCGGCGCTGCTGATGGGTGTTTGTATAGCGAAAAAGCTGCGTCATCTTACCAAAAAAGAGCTGTTGGCAGGACTGGTGCTGGGCGCGCTGATGTATTTTGCCTACATAACGCAGACGATTGGATTAAAATATACCACAGCCGGGAAAAACGCGTTTTTGACGGCGGTTTATGTAGCGCTGGTGCCATTTATGATGTGGGCCGCTCGCCATATTCGTCCGGATCGCTATAATGTGATCGCGGCGGTTTTGTGTTTGGTTGGCATTGGTATATTGTCGCTGGAAGGCGATTTTTCTATGAATTACGGAGATATGCTGACGCTGGTTTGCAGCGTGTTGTATGGGCTGCATATTGTGGCGGTCAGCTTTTTTGCAGGCTCTTTGGATGTAATGCGCATTACATGGCTGCAATTTCTGTTTTCAGCGCTGTTTGCCTGGTGCAGCGGCGGATTGTTCGAAACCTTCCCCACGGGCTGGACCGGCGGGATGACGTTTTCCGTTGTGTACTTGGGCATTTTTGCCACGCTGGCGGCCTCCACGATGATGAACGTTGGCATAAAACATGTGGAGCCTTCGCATGCGTCGTTGTTGATGAGTACGGAAGCGTTTTTCGGCTGCCTTTCCGGCGTGGTGCTGCTGGGCGAGCCGCTGGGCTGGCGCATGGTCATCGGCGGGGCGTTGATTTTGACTGCCATGGTGATTTCGGAAACAAAACTCAGCTTTTTGAAAAATAAACCGGCAGAGCCTGCGGTACAAACAAGCAAAGCGGTTGACAACGGGCTTGGGAAATGATAATATAATCCGGACGCCAGAAATGGCGCGGATTATATTTCTGGGTATGGCGCAGTTTGGTAGCGCGCTTGAATGGGGTTCAAGAGGCCGGAAGTTCGAATCTTCTTACCCAGACCATGGAAAAGCACGATCGTTTTGAAAAATGTATTCAAAGCGGACGTGCTTTTTGCTTTATAAAGATTTTTGAGATGTGGATAAAGCAGCATAGCCTAAGCGGCCGGAAGAAAACACAAACGCCGATTTGGCAAAAGAGAGGATGAAAAGCATCAAAATAAAGTGAACTAAAAAAGACGACGGAAACTGCGGGCAGAGCACACAACAAGCCGGGGTTTATGGTATAGTAAACAAAAGGAGAGAATGATGAAAATAGTGATTTTAGATGGGGCGGCGTTAAATCCCGGAGATTTGGACTGGCAGCAGTTTGAAAAGCTGGGGGAGGTTGTTTGTTACGACCGTACGCCGGACGAAAAGACGATAGAGCGAATCGGCACGGCGCAGTTGATTTTGACCAACAAAACGCCGATTACGGAAGATGTTTTGTCCGCATGTCCACAAATACGGTATATCGGGGCGCTTTCCACCGGCACAAACGTGATTGATACGTCGGTGGCCAAACAGCGCCGCATTGTGGTGACCAATGTGCCGGATTACAGCACGGAGGCCGTGGCGCAGCATACCTTTGCGCTGCTATTGGAAAGCACAAACCATGTGGGGCTGCATGCGCAGAGCGTTGCGGAGGGAGACTGGGTGCGCTGCCGTGATTTTTGCTATTGGAAAGCGCCGCTGAAAGAATTGGCGGGGCAAACCATAGGGTTGATCGGCTATGGCAAAATCGGCCGGCGCGTGGCGCAAATTGCCCAGGCTTTTTCCATGCAGGTGCAGGCGCTGGCACGGCCGGGGAAATCCTATGAAGAACAAACGGACGTGCGCTTTGTTTCGATGGAGACGCTGCTTGCAACAAGCGAAGTGGTATCCTTGCATTGCCCGCTGACAACGGAAAACAGCGGGATGATAGGCGATGGCGAACTAAAGAAAATGAAACGGGGCGCTGTATTGTTTGATTACGCCGCACATTGCCTGGGCGGCACAGGAATCCCGTGCACGGCTGATGGAAATAGCGGCGGAAAACCTGCGGGCGTATTTGGCGGGCAAGCCGCAAAATGTTGTGTAAAGGGAAAGGGGAAAACAGATTGAATACATGGATGTTAATGCCAGATTCTTTTAAAGGGACAATGAGCTCGCAAGAGGTTTGCGCGTGCATGAAAGAGCAGATTTTGCGCCATGTGCCCGGGGCAAACGTGATCTCCATTCCGGTGGCGGATGGCGGAGAGGGCAGCGGGGATTGCTTTTTGCAGGCCGTAAACGGAGAAAAGGTAACAGTGGAGGTGCAGGGCCCGTACGGAAAACCCATGCAGGCATATTACGGCATTTTGCCCGATGGCACGGCCGTGGTGGAAATGGCGGCCTGTGCCGGGCTGCCGCTGGTGGGAAAACAGCTTTGCCCGGATAAAACCACCACCTACGGCGTAGGACAGCTGATTTTGCACGCGGCGCAAAGCGGATGCAAGAAAATCATCGTGGGCCTGGGCGGCAGCTGCACAAACGACGCGGGGACAGGCGCGGCTGCGGCGTGCGGCGTGAAGTTTTTGGATAAGCAGGGGCAGGCGTTTGTGCCGACGGGGGGCACGCTGGGCGATGTGGAAAGAATAGATATGTCTACCCTGTCGCCGTTGCTTTCCGGGACGGAAATCGTGGCCATGTGCGATATAGATAATCCACTGTACGGCCCGCAGGGCGCAGCGGCCATCTTCGGGCCGCAAAAGGGCGCGGACGAAAAGATGGTGGCGTTTTTGGATCAAGGGCTGCGCCATCTGTCTGAAATCTATGAAAGAGAAACAAATACACAGCCGGCGCAAACGCACGGTGCCGGCGCGGCCGGCGGCATGGGCTTTGGCATGCTGGCATTTTTGGGCGCTTCGCTGCAAATGGGCATTGAAACCGTGCTGGATACCGTGGGGTTTGAATCGCTGGCAAAAAAGGCGGATATCATCCTGACCGGTGAAGGGAAAATGGATGGGCAAAGCCTGCGCGGCAAAGTGGTGATGGGCATTGCCAGGCGCGCCAAACCTTTGGGTGTGCCGGTGGTGGCAGTGGTAGGGGACATCGGGGATGATGTGCAGCCGGCCTATGACCAGGGCGTAACGGGGATTTTCAGCATCAACCGGGTAGCGCAGGATTTTGAAAAGGTAAAGGCGCGCAGCAAGAGCGATCTGGCGCTGACGATGGATAACCTGGTGCGCTTTTGCGTTTCGATGGGGCTGTAAACCGGATTGCATTTGTGAAAAGAGATAAAATGGATATACGAGCTGAAACCACCGGCAAACGGTGGTTTTTTATATCCCAAAGACCGGGAGAAAACAGGCCCGGACTACGGGCAAAAGAACGCGGTCTGCTAAAGACGGGAAAAGCAAAATAACGAATCGGGGAAATGTAAAGGCGAAACGGAGAGCTTTGGAGAGAAGAGGGTATATGGGGATGAAAAACAAGCCGCTCGTGATGGGTGCTATGCCTTTTTGGAAAGAAAGGCGTACGGCCTGTTTATGCGATGGCTGCGGCCTGCGCGCTTTGGGAGATTTGTTTATTTTGAAAACGGCAGTTGCAGCGGGTTTTTGCAAAGGGAAATGGATCGGCCGCTTTATTATGGTTACATGTTGTACGGCGTCGGACTTTGCATGCTAATTTGCAAGAGCGTTTGCGGCTTTATTTACGGGAGAAACTTCATTGCGCAAAAGGCAGGCGGATTCTGCCTACAAAAAAAGGACCGCAGACGCGATCCTTTTTGTTTGTTGAATCAGCCCATGACCGGGGTTTTGTCCTTGAGCAAAACGTCGTGCGAGCCGCCCTCTACGATGCTGGTGCTGGAAACCAGGGTAATCTTGGCATTCTTTTGCAGATCCGGAATGTTCAATACCCCGCAGTTGCACATCGTGGAGCGCACCTTGCTCAAAGAGGCGTTTACGTTGTCTTTGAGGCTGCCGGCGTACGGCACATAGGAATCCACGCCTTCTTCAAAGGAGAGCTTGGCGTCGCCGCCCATATCGTAGCGCTGCCAGTTGCGGGCGCGGCTGCTGCCTTCGCCCCAATATTCTTTCATGTAGTTGCCGTTGATGTTAACGCGGTTTGTCGGGCTTTCATCAAAGCGGGCGAAATAGCGGCCCAGCATGATGAAATCCGCCCCCATGGCCAACGCCAGGGTCATATGATAATCATAGACGATGCCGCCGTCCGAACAGATGGGCACATAGATGCCGGTCTGTTCAAAGTATTCATCACGGGCCTTGGCCACTTCGATCAACGCGGTGGCCTGCCCGCGGCCAATGCCTTTTTGTTCACGGGTGATGCAGATGGAACCGCCGCCGATGCCGACTTTCACAAAATCCGCCCCGGCCTTGGCCAGGAACAGGAAACCTTCGCGGTCTACCACGTTGCCGGCGCCGATTTTCACGCTGTCGCCATAGCGGGCGCGCACAAAATCAATGGTGATCTTTTGCCATTCGGTAAACCCTTCGGAGGAATCGATACACAGCACATCCGCCCCGGCCTCTACCAAGGCGGGCACGCGCTCTGCATAGTCGCGGGTGTTGATGCCGGCGCCGACCATATAGCGCTTATGGCTATCCAGCAATTCGTTGATGTTTTCCTTGTGCATATCATAGTCTTTCCGGAAAACCATGTAGACCAGATGCTGATTTTCATCCACCAAAGGCAGGGCGTTTAATTTATGATCCCAGATGATGTCGTTGGCCTCTTTTAAGGTGGTGTTGGCCCCGGCATAGACCATATCTTCAAACTTGGTCATAAATTCCGAAACTTTTAAAGAGGGATCCATACGGCTGACGCGATAATCGCGGCTTGTGACAATGCCCAAAAGCTTGCCGTTGGGCGAGCCGTCCTCGGTAACGGGCATGGTGGTATGGCCGGTGCGCTGTTTTAACGATAAGACATCGGCCAGGGTGTCGGTTGGCCGCAGGTTGGAATCGCTGGTAACAAAGCCGGCCTTGTAGCTTTTCACGCGGGACACCATCGCGGCTTCGTTTTCGATGGATTGAGAACCATAGATAAAGGAAAGGCCGCCTTCTTTGGCAAGCGCAATGGCCATTTTATCATCCGAAACGGACTGCATGATGGCGGAGACCAACGGAATATTGATGGAAAGGGGGCTTTCCTCCCCTTTTTTAAACTTTACGATCGGTGTTTTTAAACTGACATTTGCGGGAATGCATTCTGCGGACGAATAGCCCGGGACCAAAAGATATTCCCCAAAGGTCCGGGACGGTTCTTCAAAATAATACGCCATACACCTTCACTCCTATCCTGGTTTTGCGGCCGATGCGCAAGATTGATTGAGTATGAAAACAGAGCTTGCGCAAAAACGCAAGCTTACGAGTAAATTTGCATTATTATAACACGCTTGTCGGTTTGCTTCCAGCCCCTAAAACACTTTTGAGGAAAATAAATATCGGATTGCAGGGAGAGGGTTTGCCGGGTATACTGAAAACCAGGAGGGTAGTAGTGTGATGAAGAGGATAAAACAAATAGGCTGTGCGGTGCTTGCCATGGTGTCGCTTGCGCTATTGGCGGCCTGCGGGCCGGATGTGAGCACGCCGTCCGGCGCGTATCAGGCGGGCATGGATGCCATGAAGAACTTTGATGAAAAGGGCCTGGCCGCCTATTTCCAAGACGGCGTTACGGACAATATGTTTGACTATTTTGCCACGTTTGACGAAACGGAGCGAAAAACGGCCCGGGAACTGGCCAAGGCTATGTATAAAAAGCTGGAGACCAAGGTGCTGGAGGAGACGGTGAACGGAAATTCGGCTACGCTGAAAGTGGAGATTGCCTGGGTGGACAGAGAGGAAATTCAAACCGGCTTGGCCGGCGGCCTTGCGGAAAACGGGCTGACAACGGCGGATTTATCCGAAAAAAGCAATCAGGATAAGCTGGTGCAGATTCTCAAAGACGTATTTGGCAAAGCGGAACGGACGGAACCCAAAACCGTAACGGTGCCGATGATCTTGGAAGATGGGCAATGGAAAATTGCGGAAAACCCGGTGGAATCGTTTTTGAGACAGTAAAAAACACAACAGGAAAACGCTGCTTTGGCGGCGTTTTTTTGTTGAAGAAAATCGGGGAGCGGACAGGGGATGAAAAGAGAGACGACATAAAAAATTAACCCCATATAAAAATTAGAAAACAAAGGGAAACCCGAAGAATGCTATGGAAGCGGGGCGGATGCCGTGATACAATCTTAACGAAAAACGCAGAATAAAGAGGAAATAATGTGAAAAAGATTGGAAAACTGGCAGCGGTTTGTTTTTGTGTGCTGGCCGTTTTGTGCGCTTGCGGCAAGCAGGGGCCGGCGGCGGGCGCGGATCGGTTTATGCAGGCGTTGACAACGATGGACCTTGAAACGCTGAAAACCTATGACAACGAATTGGCCTCGGCGGCGCAATGGGGCGGAGACGAAGAGAACCGGCAGATTTTTGAGACGATATTCGGCAAAATAAAATGGGAAACGGGAGAGCAGATTGTGAAAGGAGACTATGCACGGGTGGAACTCCGCATTACGGCGATGCCGATGGAACAGGCGTTTTGCGAATATGAAGAGCATGTGAAAAACAATTTGCAAAGCTATCGGGAAAAGTATCAGGGGATGGAAGAAAAGCAATACAAAGCGGCAATTTTAGAGGATAAGCTGGCATTTTTGCGCGCATACGAAAAAACGGAAACCACAAGCGTATGGATGGATCTTGTGCAAAAAGACGGCGTTTGGACGGCTTCGCACTGCGAAAATTTACAGCACGCGCTGCTGGGAGAGCCGCTTTCGGCTCAGTGAAGGGAAAAGATTTGCTGTTTTTAATTCGCTGAGGAAATGATATACTGGCTGTGGTATGTAGAGGAGAAATCGTCGGCAAAGCCATGGCATATGGTAAGAGACATTGCCGAATGGCGATATAGGGCAACGGACGGGCCGATCCTTTACGGGTCGGCTTTGTGTTTAGATAAGGGGAGAAAACGATGAAACAAAAAAGAGCGATTTTGCTGATCTTGGCGCTGATGATGCTGGTAAGCTGCGCGGCATGCGGCACGGCGGAAGACAGAAGCGAAGCGATTTTACAGGCGGCGCAGCAGGCGACAACGCTGCCCGCGCCTTCGGATATGATGCCGGTGGATGTGGGGGAGGACGTTACGCCCGGCGAAACGGCAGCCCCTGCCCAAACGAGCAAGCCGCAAACGGACAAGGCAACCGATAAGCCTGTGCAAAGCGCGAAAACGCAGCCGGAAAAAACCAAGATGCCGGCCACGCAGGCCCCGCAGAAAAGCGGGAAAATCAAAGTAAAAATTACGATAGACTGCAAAACCGCCGTGGTCAAAGATGAAAATATAAAACATAAATTCGGCAGCGGCATGATGGCGTCTAAAACGGTGGAAGTGGACCAGGGCGCCACGGTGTACGATGTGTTGAAAAAAGCGGCCTCGCATGTGGGCGCTTCCGGCGGGTATGTATATAACATCAACGGGCTCAGCGAAGGCGATTGCGGCAGCGGCAGCGGCTGGATGTATAGCTTAAATGGAAAATATGTGCAAAAGGGCTGCAAACAGCAAAAGGTGTCGGATGGGGACGTGGTAAAGTGGCGGTATACAACGGATAAAGGGAAGGACCTGGGCGCGTCTATATGAAAATCCGGTGGTTTGAACATACGCACCCTGTGGTTTTGTTCGTGTATTTATTGGGCGTGATGGGGGTTTGCCTTGCCAGCCTGCATCCGTGGTATGTGGCGGGGTCGTTTACAATGGCGCTGGGTGTGAACCTTTGGCTCAGAGGCGCAAAGCAAACGCGGCGCACGCTGCGGCATGCGGTGTTGGCGTTTTGCATTGTAGCGCTGGCAAACCCGTTGTTTAACGGCAGAGGCGCTACGATTTTATTCGACCTTTTTGAAACGCCGATTACGCTGGAGGCGCTGTGCTACGGCGTTTGCAGCGGCGGCATGCTGATGGCCATGTGGCTTTGGTGCGCGGTTTGGCAGAGCTGGATGACGGCGGAGCGGTTTTTGTATCTGTTTGGCAACGCCGTGCCCACGCTGAGCTTGATGATCTCTATGGTATGGGGGCTGTTGCCGCAATCCGCCCAAAAGCTCAGGCAAATCCGCCTGGCGCCGCCGGGGGAAAAACAGCAGGGGAAACGGGAAAAAACGCGCGGCCTGATGCGGCAGATTACGGCGCTGGTTGTGATGGATATGGAGGACAGCATGCAAACGGCGGACGCGATGCGCTGCAAAGGATACGGCGTGCAAAAGCGCACGACGTTTTCCGTATTTCGCTTTACAGGGCAGGACAGGGTTTTGCTGGCGCTGGAAATTGTGTTGGCGGGGCTTTGCATTGCGGGGCTGATACAGGCAAACCGGGGCCTTGTTTTTTATCCGTATCTGGCGGCCGAAACGCCGAATGCGGCGCTGTACGGCTGTATGGCGGCGTTTATGCTGCTGCCGCTGGGCGTGCAGGGAAAGGAAGAATGGCAATGCAAAAGATCTGCGTAAAAAACTGGGGGTTTTGCTACCCGAACAGCCAGACGCCTGTGCTTTCAAACGTTTGTTTTTCCGTGGAGCCCGGCGCGTTTGTTTTGCTTTGCGGCGATTCCGGCAGCGGGAAAAGCACGCTGCTTTGCCATATGAAACGGGAAATGGTGCCCTGCGGCACGCAGACGGGGCAAATTGAGATAGACGGCACCATACTTTCAGAGATGGCGGACAGGCAGTCCGCTCAAAAAATCGGCTATGTGGGGCAGACGCCGCAAACGCAGATTGTGACGGATACGGTTTGGCATGAATTGGCTTTTGGGTTGGAAAACCTGGGGCAGAGCCGGCAAACCATGCGGCGGAGGGTGGCGGAAATTGCCCATTTTTTTGGGATAGAAGCCTGGTTTCGGCAAAAGACGGATACGCTTTCCGGCGGGCAAAAGCAGCTGTTGAATTTGGCTTCCGCTCTGGTGATGCAGCCCGAAATTCTGGTGCTGGATGAGCCGATGGCGCAGCTGGACCCCGTGGCGGCCGGGCAGTTTTTGCAGGCGCTGCTGCGGGTGAACAGGGAACTGGGCATTACGATTTTTCTTTGCGAACATAATTTGGAGCAGGTGCTGCCCATATGCAGCCAGGTGTTGTATTTAAACAACGGCACTTTGGCCTTTGACGGCCCGCCGCAGGCTTTTTTACAGGCCATGGCAACAGAACAGGCAGAGTTTTGCTGTGCATTGCCGGTGGCTTCCAGGCTGGCGATGGCGCTTAAAAAAAGTGCGCCGTTTGCCGTAACAGTGCAGCAGGGCCGGGCGCTGGTAAAGGAAAACAGAAATAAATTGCACGCCAAAAGCAAAGAGACCGCAGAGCGCTCGGAAGAGAAACCGCTTTTGCAGGCAAAGGGGCTGTGGTTTGGATATGAAACGGGGCAGGCGTTTGTGCTGCGGGATTGGTCGTTATCGCTGTATCCGGGGCAGATTCATGCGCTGGTAGGCGGCAACGGCTGCGGGAAGAGCACGGCGCTGGCCGTGTTATCCGGCGGGCTTTCACCCCGGCGCGGCAAGATAAAACGCGCGGCGCAAACGGCGTTGCTTTTGCAGGACACGCGGGCGATGTTTGGCTATGACAGCATTGAAAAAGAGCTGCGGCACACGGCAGAGGCTTTCGGCCAACAGGCGCAATGGGACACGGTGCTATCCGCCATGCGGCTGACGGAGCTGTTGGGCTGCCATCCGTATGATGTAAGCGTGGGGGAAAGGCAGCGCGCGGCCCTGGCCAAATGCCTTCTTACCGGGGCAAAGGTGCTTTTGCTGGATGAGCCGACAAAGGGTATGGACGCCCGGGCCAAACAGCAGACCGCACAACTGCTGCATGCCTGTAAACAGATGGGGCGCAGCGTATTTTTGGTGTCTCATGATTTGGAATTTGCAGCCGGCATAGCGGATCTATGTTCTATGATGTTTGATGGCTGCGTGATTGCAACGGAAGAGGGAAAGGCTTTTTTTACGGGCAATCCGTTTTATACAACGGCGCTGCACCGAATGACCCAGGGCCTGGTGGAAAATTGTGTTGTCTGGGAGGATCTATGCATTGAGCCGTAAAATTCTAAGCAGCGTTTTGCTGTTTTTGGCAGTGCCGGCAGGGCTGATCTGGTGTATGGCCGGGGGCATGGAGCAAACGGCACTGTTATCCACGCTTGTTGTGGCATCGGGTGTGTTTGCGGTATTTTTACAGTTTGAGCATACAAAGCCGCGGCCGCGGGATCTTATGCCGACGGTGGTGCTGACGGCGCTGTGCGTAACCGGGCGCATGCTGTTTGCCGCGTTGCCGAATTTTAAGCCGGTTTCGGCGATTGTGATTATGGCGGGGCTGTGTTTTGGACGGCACAGCGGCTTTTTAACCGGCGCGCTGTCTGCGCTTATCAGCAATCTGTTTTTCGGCCAAGGGGCCTGGACGCCCTGGCAAATGTATGCCTGGGGGCTGATGGGCTATGGGGCCGGGATGCTTTCGCAGACAAGGCTGTTTAAAAATAACATCGCAGTGCTGCTGTATGGCGCTATTGCCAGCTTTGGCTACGGGTTTATTTTAAACAGCTGGTATCTGTTTTCCTTTTTACAGCCGGTTTCCTGGCCGGTTGCCGTGGCGGCGTACGGCGCGGGGTTTGTGTTTGATATCAGCCATGCGGTTTCCACAGTGGTGTTTTTGTCGCTGGCGTTATGGCCCTGGCGCAAAGAGCTGGGGCGAATCCGCCAAAAATACGGGCTTATGGAATTATAAAAAGGCGTTTGCACCGGCAAAGCCTTTTTTATTTTGCCAAAATATTTTGGTGGAGAAAAGAAAACGCCCCTTGAAAAGGAGCGTTTGAAATAAAACAAAGATCATTTTGCAAACGGGTCTTCAAATTGGCTGTGATACAGATGCGCATAGAAGCCGTTTTGGCAGAGCAGCGCTTGATGGGTGCCGCGCTCGATGATCTGCCCGTCTTTCATGACCAAAATCAAATCCGCCTGTTCGATGGTGGAAAGCCTGTGCGCCACGATAAAGCTGGTGCGCCCCTGCATGAGCGTATCAAAGGCGCGCTGCACGGCCTGCTCGGTGCGGGTGTCGATGGAGCTGGTGGCTTCATCCAAAATCAGCATGCGCGGATCGGTAAGCAGAATGCGCGCGATGCACAACAGCTGCTTTTGCCCTTGGGAAAGGTTGCCGCCCTCTTCGCCCACCTGGGCCTGATAGCCGCCGGGCAAGCGGCGGATGAACGCATCCGCATGGGCCAGCTTTGCAGCGCGGATGACTTCCTGCTCTGTGGCGTCCGGTTTTCCGTAGGCGATGTTTTCAAAGATGGTGCCGCCAAACAGCCAGCTGTCTTGCAGCACCATGCCGTATTGGCTGCGCAGGCTGTTGCGGGTATAAAGCTGTTGATCCCGGCCGTCTACGGAGATCATGCCGCTGTCTATCTCGTAAAAGCGCATGAGCAGGTTGATCAGCGTGGTCTTGCCGCAGCCTGTCGGCCCTACAACGGCAATGCGCATGCCGGGCTTTGCGTGCAGGCAAAGATTTTGCAAAAGCGGCTTTTGCGGATCGTAGGAAAAACAGACGTTTTCCAGCAAAACATCGCCCCGGCATTGGGAAAGGGGCCGGGCGTCGGGGCTGTCTGCGCACTGTTCCGGTTCATCCAAAAGGGCAAAGACACGCCGCGCCGAGGCAAGCGCCGCCTGCAATTCCGTAATGACGCCGGAAATTTCGTTAAAGGGCTTGGTGTATTGGTTGGCATAGGATAAAAAGCTGGAGAGCTGGCCTACCGTAACGCCGCCGTGAATGGCGGTAAACGCCCCGAACAGGCCGACGCTGGCATAAACCATGGCATTGACAAAGCGGGTGCAGGGGTTTGTCATGGAGGAGAAAAACTGCGCCTTTACCCCGCAGGACTGCAATTCATCGTTGATGCGTTCAAAACGCGCCTGTGCTTTTCCTTCATAGCCAAAGGCTTTGACGATTTTTTGGTTGCCGACCAATTCCTCCACAAGACCGCTCATTTCCCCGCGCAATTGAGACTGGCGATGAAACAGATCGTACGAGTGTTTGGCAATATAGGAGGAAACAAACAGCGACAAAGGCGTGACCAAAACCACCACAAGGGCGATGGAAACGTTGATGGACAGCATGAAACCAAGGGTGCCCAGGATGGTGAGAACGCCGGTGAATAATTGAGAAAAGCCCTGCAACAGCCCGTCGGACACGGCGTCTATATCGGTGGTCATACGCGAGATGAGATCGCCATGGGCCTGGCCGTCGATGGTTTTCAGCGGCACGCGCTGCAATTTTTGGCTGACGTTGGTTCTGAGATCATGCACGACATGAAAGGTGATGTGGTTTGTGCAAAGCGTCATGGCCCATTGAAACAAGGCGGTGATGCCGATGATAACGGCCAAAAGCAAAAGGATTTTGACCAGCTTTGCAAACGCCACCGTGCCGGGGCCGAACAAAAGATCCACGGCGCGGCCGATGAGCACAGGCGCCCAAAGCGTAAGCCCGACGCTGACAATGCCGCTGAAAAGCGCCAGCAAAAGATAGGGCCAATAAGGCGCGATGCAGGAGAGAAGGCGGCGGAGTACGGGAGGTTTCGGTTGTGTATTGTGTTTCATTTTGCTGCCCCCCGATCCATGGTTTGGGAATCTACAATTTCGCGGTATACGCCGCAGCGCTGATAGAGCGTTTCATGCGGGCCTTGATCGACAATGCGCCCTTCCTCAAAGACAAGAATGTTATGGCAATGGCGAAGGGTGCTGGCGCGCTGGGAAACCATCAGCACCGTGCTGTTTACCCGGGCCAATGCGTGGCGCAGTTTGGCGTCGGTGGCAAAATCCAACGCGCTGGCGCTGTCATCCAAAATGAGGATTTCCGGCCGGCGAACCAAAGCCCTGGCAATGGTAAGCCGCTGGCGTTGGCCGCCGGAAAGGTTTTGCCCGCCCTGGGCGATCATAGTATCCAGCCCATCCGGCAGGGCGCGCACAAATTCCGCGGCCTGCGCGGTTTCCAAAGCCTGCCAGATCTGTTCGTCCGAAGCGTCCGGATTGCCCCATTGCAGATTGCTGCGCAAAGTGCCGGAAAACAACACCGCCCTTTGCGGAACAAGGCCGATCTTTGCCCGGAGGGAGGAAAGACGCTGGTTTTGTACATCCACACCGTCTACCAAAACATGCCCTTTTTGCACATCATAAAAGCGAAGCAAAAGGTTTACAAAGCTGGATTTGCCCGCCCCGGTGCCGCCGATCAGGCCGACGGTGCTGCCGGGCATGATGCGCACGGAGCAATCCGAAAGGCAGGGCGTATCGGCGCCCGGATAGGCAAAGCTGACATGGGAAAATTCTACAATGGGCTGCCCGCTTTGAGGGGATGCGCTTTGCGGATGAGGCGGATCCACAATGCCGGGCTCTATGGACAAAACCTCGGCAATGCGGTTTGCGCTGGCATAGCCTTTGGAGAGGATAACGATCAAATTGGCCAGCGCAATCAGCGCCAACAAAATCTGCGAAAGATAATTGACAAGCGCAATGACCTGTCCTTGGGAAAGCGTGCCGGCGTTTACCTGGATGCCGCCAAACCACAGCACCAACAGCACCGTGCCGTTGATGATGACATAGGTTAAAGGATTTAAAAGCGCAGAGATGCGCCCGGCTTTTTCGGAAGAGGCTTTTAACAAGCCGCTGGCCTTTGCCAGGCGGGCCTGTTCATCCTCCTGGCGGGAAAACGCGCGGATGACGCGGGCGCCGCTGAGCTGTTCGCGCGTCAACCGGCCTACATGATCCAACCGCTGCTGAATTTTGCGGTACAAAGGCACGGTGGTATGCAAGATGACATACAGCACAACGGCGGTGCCCAGCGCGGCCAGAAGGAAAAATACAGACAGGCGGAGGCTGATGGTTGTGGCCATGACAATGGCGCCCACCACGAGAAACGGAGAGCGGATGACAAGGCGAATCATCATCGCAACGGACAGTTGCGCCTGGTTGATATCGCTGGTGATACGGGTAATCAAAGAGGCGGTGCCCAGCGCATCCAGCTCCTGATGGGAAAAAGCATTGATGTGTTTGAAAAAGGCGTTGCGCAGTTCTGTCCCAAAGCCCTGGGAACAGCGCGTGGCAAAGTATTGGCAGGTCAGCGCGCAGGCAAGGCCGCAGATGCCCAAAACAAACAGCAGGCCGCCCATTTTTAAAATGTAGGCGCTGTCTTTATTGGCAATGCCGACATCGATGATGCGCGCCATGACCAGCGGCACGATCAATTCAAACACAGCTTCGGTAAGTTTAAAGATCGGCCCCAGGATCATTTCCTTTTTATAGTTTTTTAAATAGACAGTGAGCTTGCGCAAAAAAAGACCCCTTTTCCGGATTTGTTGTTTTCTGTATTTTATCATGGCAAAACATATATGAAACATATATAATAAATATAATGAGTATATATTTTTTATATAGGTGAAACGATGGATTTAAAACAATTGCAGATTTTTGCCCTTGTGGCGGAGGAGGGCACCATCAGCGCGGCGGCCAAAAAGCTGCATATGGCGCAGCCGCCGGTCAGTTTGCAGATGAAAGCGCTGGAAGAAGAGCTGGGGGTAACGCTGTTT
>ENA-ORSA01002022-ORSA01002022.1-human-gut-metagenome-genome-assembly--contig:-NODE-2022-length-15182-cov-3.170490_pt1 | contig 15182 bp, 8 predicted proteins | sample MGYA00242179_ERZ509142 | MGnify/ENA primary metagenome ERZ509142 (study PRJEB26280, sample SAMEA2338659) | human gut metagenome | biome: human gut; feature: human-associated habitat; material: faeces... | reverse complement strand
TGTAGGACATACGTATATAGTAAAAGCTCATTCATTTCGGTAACTTTATGGATTCTAGGGTCTAAGGTTTCATTTTGGATATATGAACCGTTCTTTATAAGGTAAAATGCTTGAATGTTTTTCATATCGAAAAACGGGGCGAAAAAATGAAACTTGTACAAAAGCCATAAAATGGCAGAGGTGTAAAATCAGCAAAATAAAATTAATACCCTTACGATTCTTTAACATTCAGAGGAGCCTAAACGCAACGGCTTTTTTATAAATTTGTAATTAAACCAATTAAAGTTAGCCATCTGTCAAATACTTTTGGAGAGAATAAAAATATAAAACTTAAATATTTTGGATTTATGATGAAACGCATATTAAGTACGATGCTTATTGTGTTGGCTTTCTCGACTACGGCAATGTCGCAAAATATTGCCTTAAAGACCAATGCTTTGTACTGGGCTACTACAACTCCAAATATAGGAATTGAAGCCTCAGTAGGTAAGAAGAGTACGGTGCAGCTGTTCTATGGATTGAATCCGTGGAAACAGTCGGGAGGCGACCAGTCCAGTTTGCGCCATTGGGTGGTGATGCCCGAATATCGTTATTGGTTCTGCGAGAGCTTCAACGGTTGGTTCATTGGTGCCCATCTCATGGGCGGACAGTTTAATGTCAGCAGTGTGGAGCTGCCGTTCGGCATGTTCCCCGAGCTGAAGGACCACCGTTATGAGGGATGGTTCGCAGGAGGTGGTGTGACAGGCGGATACCAGTGGGTGATGTCGAAGCACTGGAACTTTGAGGCATCCATCGGACTGGGGTACGACTACATCAAGTACGACAAGTTCAAGTGTGGCGTATGTGGTGAGAAGGTGAAGTCCTCACACACCAACTATTTCGGTCCCACGAAAGCCGCGCTGAGCCTTATTTACATCTTCTGATTCACAAAAACTAAAAGGTATGAAAAGATTTTCGATATATTGCGCTTGTCTGCTGGCCGCACCGCTGGTGGCGCAGGCACAAGGCACAGGGACTAAGCTCGCCGACAGAACGGTCACGGTGCAGAATATCAAGGTGGAGAACACTAACCACAGCATGGTGGTGGGGCTCGACCTGAACATGGACTCGCTCAACTTGCGGTCCAACATGCGGCTGGTGTTCACTCCTATTATTACCAACAACTCCGAGGAGCGGCGGATGCCGCAGATCGTCGTCAACGGACGCAAGTCGGACATCTCCTTCCAGCGGAGAGGACATAAGGACTTCGCCGACGATGTGGTGGTGGTGAGACGTAAGAACGACACCGAGCAGACCATCCACTACAGTGCTGTCCTGCCCTATGAGGACTGGATGAAAAACTCCAATGTCGTCGTGGCCGAGGATCTCTGCGGATGTGGAGACATCCAGGACCAGAACACCGTCGAGCTGAAACGGCTGCGCACCCCCTTCATGCCCTATATGAAGCCGGCGGCAGAGGCACAGAAGATGCGGCATGAGGAGGGACGGGCTTTCATCGACTTCCCCGTCGACAAGATCACGCTCTATCCCGAATACCGCAACAACCCGCGCGAGCTGGAGAAGATCGTCGGCACCATCAATCTCGTGAAGAACGACAAGAACACGACCATCACCAATGTCCAGATCCACGGATATGCCTCGCCTGAGTCGCCCTATGAGCACAATGCCTATCTGGCAGAGAACCGTGCCAAGACGCTCAAGGACTATGTGCGCAAGCTCGTCCATCTCGACGACAAGATATTCTCTGTAGCCTCCACGCCCGAGGACTGGGAAGGACTGCGCGAACAGGTCGTGAAGAGCAATCTCGACAACCGTGACGCCATCCTGCAGCTCATCGACGATAAGACGCTCGATCCGGATGTCAAGGAATGGAAGATTAAGTCTACCTATCCCACAGACTATCGCTTCATGCTTGACAACTGGTATCCCGCCCTGCGCCACTCCGACTATGTCGTGAGCTACACCGTGCGCCCCTTCTCAGTGGAGGAGGCCAAGGAGGTGCTCCGCACCAAGCCGCAGCAGCTCTCGCTCGAGGAAATGTTCATGGTGGCACAGACCTACGAGCCGGGATCGCGCGAGTTCAACGAGGTGATGGAGACGGCCGTGCGCATGTATCCCGACGACCCGACTGCCAACATCAACGCTGCCTGTACACGCATGGAGCAGGGCGACCTTGCGGGAGCCAAGCACTATCTTGACAAGGCCGGCAACTCGCCGCAGGCGCTCCACGCCAAGGGCGTGATGGCCATGCTCGAGGGCAAAAACGAAGAGGCACGCAGGCTGCTCAACCAGGCCAAGCAGGCAGGGGCGCAGGGAGTGGACAAAAACCTGCAGATACTCGACATGTAAACATACGAAATATATAATTAACCATAATTTTAAACAATTTAATTTATAGTGTATGAATAAATTAAAATTATTTCCCATTGCACTGACAGCGTTGGTGCTGGGAGCATGTTCTAGCGAGGACATCATAGACAATGGCGGACAGGGGCCTGTTGCGCAGGGAGGGAAGGGTTATGTCAGCTTTGCTATCAATCTGCCGACAACACCAAGCACTCGCGCAAATGACGTGTTTGATGATGGAGCAGCGTATGAGTACAATGTAAATGATGCGACTCTGTTGATCTTTAATGGAGATAGTGAGGATGATGCTAAGTTTTATGGAGCATACAATCTTACTTTGGGAAACGCAGAACTTGAGGGTGGTGTTGACGATAATATTACAACGACTCACAAGGCCATTGCATCTTTTGTTAAGCCGAGTGGAAATGTGTATGCCTTAGTGATTGTTAACAAGGGTGATGTGCTTACAGGAAGTGAGAAGGATGGATGGAAGCTGAATGATGCTAATTTGACTTCAGGAAAGACGTCCTTTAATGATTTCAGAACAGTAGCCCAAACGCTTGGCGTGTCTAGGTTAGCTTCGACGACTGGCAAGGGTAATTTCTTTATGACTAATGCTCCGCTTTATACGCAACCTGGCAATTTAAAAGATCCTACCACCGGTAGTACTGGTAAGGCGGTCACGCTTACAGAAATACCTTCGGCTAGTATCTATCCGACGCAATCAGAAGCTGAATCAAAGCCTGCTACAAGCATATATGTGGAAAGAGCTGTTGCCAAGGTGACGGTGACGGCCAATGATGGCAAAGGATCAGGAGATGTAAGTGTAGGTACGGGAAGTATTCCTTATGAATTATCAGGGTGGACACTGGATATTACGAATCAACAATCCTATATCGTCCGCAATGTGAAAGATGCTTCTTGGTGGGGATATAAAAGCAGTTATTGTACGAAAAACGACGTTGCTTACCGCTTTGTAGGTTCTGCAAATGTGTCAGCCAACTTGTACCGTACGTATTGGGCATACGATCCCAACTATTCTTCTTATGAAGATGAGTTTAATATGTTGCAAGGAACGACGCCTACATCTTTGACTGAAGTTGGTAAGAATGCTTACTGTCTGGAAAATACATTTAATGTAGCCAATATGAACCAGAACCAGACAACACGTGTGATAGTTGCTGCTACATTGAATGATGGTAATGGTTTCTGTATTTGGGACAACGATAAGACAACTCTTATAGATAAGAAGGCTGTTGTTCAGGAAATTAAAAGGGAATATCTGGACAATCCTACTGTTGTTGCTGCATTGAAAGATCCTAATACTGGTTTGATAAAGGATGACAACAACTATTCTATAGGCGAGAATCAGCTCACGGTTACGTTTAGTAATGGAATGACCGAATATGATTTCTTGAATGGAGGTAATACGGACCTTGGTGGTGATCTGACAGTTTCAAAGATAGAAATAAATTCTGATTGTGCAGATTGGTTTAAGAATGGTAATGGAATTCCTACAGTATTGACACCCGGTGGAGAGGGTAATGCTGACATCATCGCTGCTGTTAATAATGGTAAGAAAGTTTCTTATTACAAAGACGGTGTTGCTTACTATCCGGTAATGATTAGGCATTTTGATGAAGATCAGACTCCTTGGACTGCAGAAGATAAAACCGAGTCTTATCCTGAGCCTAATGCTGAAGCAAATTGGCTTGGTCGTTATGGCGTTCTGCGTAACAACTGGTATGAGATTAATGTTACGGGAATTAAGTCTATCGGTTCTGCCGATGTTCCTGATGTTGACGGAACCCCCGATGATCCTTTGGAGTCGTGGATCTCTGTCGAGATCAACGTCCTCTCTTGGGCTAAGCGTACTCAGAACGTAGAGTTGTAAGGAGTGGAGATGATCAAGTAATATTGATGAAGCTGTTTATCCGTGTGCGGCCGGTGTGGCCGGTCGCACACGGATCTTAATCCTAAATGACGACAGGCTGGAAAGCCTGAGGGTGTCTGCCCGCAGCGACACGACAAAAGGGAAATGCGGGGTGCTGCTGTTCCGGCACAGAGAGAGACGAACAATCGCGGCGACATGGTTGCCAATCAGAATGAGACCATACGAGGCACCTTATATATATTAAGGTAAGCCCACGAGATAATAAATGATCAGCCTCCTGCTGCAATGGCGAGCGGGGGCACCGTGCGAGGGCAGGGATGCTGCACGGATAAGACTATAGAAAAATTAACAAAAAGACATCTATATGCCTATGAAGTATCTTTCTATAAAGCGTCTGGCATGGCTGTGCATGGCAGCTCTGTCGGCACCAGTATTCACATCGTGCGACATGATGACCGATGACCTGGAGGACTGTCCCATGGGACTGTATCTCAGCTTCAAGTACGACTACAACCTTGAGCGCGCCGACATGTTCAACGACCACGTGAGAGCCGTCGACGTCTACGTGTTCGACCAGGACGGCAAGTACGTCACCAAGCAGTCGGAGGCCAACATCGGCAGCTCGATGCCCCTGGCCGATCCGACCTACACCATGCACATGGATCTTGATCCCGGCAAGTATCAGTTCATCGTGCTGGCCGGACAGAACACCTATGCCGAGCAGATGGAGGCTGGTCGGCCCCGCTTCGTCCGCACCGAGCCGCAGAAAGGCGACGACATGAAGACGCTCGACATCCGGCTGGAGACGACACAGCAGGGCAACAATATGCTTCTCGTCGACAACCACGGCCTGCCCCTCGACACGCTGTGGCACGGCATGGAGGTGGAGCCGGTGGAGGTGTATGCCGAGAAGCCTACCTACCACACCATCTCGCTCATGCGCGACACCAAGAAGATCAACGTCACCCTGCGTGAGATTGATGACCCGACACAGATGGACATCAACAACTACGACCTGCGCATCACCGACCGCAACGCCCACATCCTGTGGGACAACTCGCTCGACGAGACCGACTGGGTGGTGTACACGCCCCATGCCACATGGAACACCGACGACCGCACGCCGGCCTTTGATGCCAATGGCAATGAGATGGAGGAACTGGGCCATATAGGACATGCCGACTTCATGACCTCACGCATCCTCTATCACGACGATGCGGCCGACGACGGACGGCTGACCATCACCAACAAGGTGACGGGACAAGAGGTGGCTACCCTCAACCTGCCCGACATCCTCAGTCGCTTGCGTACCAGCGAGGACATCTACCGCTACTCGGCACAGGAGTTTCTTGACCGTGGCTACGACTATCAGCTCGACTTCTATCTTAAGGGTGACCGGCTCGCCTACATCAACATCAGCATCAGCGTGCTGGGATGGAGCAAGCGGATACAGTTTGAAGAGCTGTGATCAATATGAATTGCTAACCTAAAAAGAAAATGTCTATGGACAAAGATATATTACATACGGTAAAGAGCGTCATGGGCTGCATGCTCGTGACGGCTCTTGCGGCCGGCTGCGCGCAGGAGGATATCGGCAACGCTCCGTCAGAAGGAGGCGGCATGTCGGCTACTTCTTATGTCTCACTCAGCTTCGCTTCGCAGCAGGGCACGCCTACGCGCGCTAATCCCACGGGTCCCACGGGAGGTGAAGAGGGCGATGGGCTGGAGACCGGACAAGATTATGAAAACGCGATAACATCGGCCGTGGCCTTCTTCTATCAGGGAACGGATCAGAAGGGAGTGAACAGTGATGGCACTACACTGATCAAGGCCGTTGTGTCGTTTAATAATATTGGAAATGGCACTGATGAAAATAGTACTGGCATCGACCGCAAATATACTACAACGCCGCAGCAGGTAGACCTCGACGACGGAACATATAACGTGATCGTGGTGGCCAATCCGGGCGCAGACTGGTGGACAGGCCAGTCGCTCACGCTCGCCGACGTGCGCAATCATATACAGACCACGGCATGGACAGCCTCAGGCTCTGACTATTCTGACTTCGTGATGACATCAGCTGCCGACGCCACGCTGACGCTCAATTCTAACCCGTCGACCGCTCCTGCAAAGGCTACGGTAAACGTAGAGCGCATGGCGGCAAGGCTCGACTATAAGGCCGAAGCGTCTTATCCTTGTACTGACCCGGCATATACTGGTGCCACAGTTGAGATAACCGGCGCAGCCCTGGTGAACAATCTTACGGCAGGCAGTTATCTGTTGAAGCGCGTGGCTGACGATGTTAACGGTGTGCCGACATATCTCGGTAATGAAACACCAGATGCAGGAGTACAAACTAACTACGTGCTCGACCCGTGGACGGCAGACAAGACATCGACCAAAAACAGTTTTACCATTGGTGGTGAGACTAAAACGGCCGAAGATCTTTACGGTGAATGGTTTGGCTACATCTCGCAAGACCCGAACGATTGGGCTGCTTATGTTCATCCGGGAACAGAAGTGACTGTCGGAACTGAAACATGGCAGCGCATAGGCTATACCCTCGAGAACACTACGGCAGCCGAAGAGGCAGGAAAACGTTACAGCACGGGTGTGGTGTTCAAGGCAAAGTTCCATCCTGCGAAAGTGACAAGTTATACCAACAGCACATATACTGGTGGCGCAACATTCTTCGCATACGGCAAGACGCTTTATGCCTCAATGGAAGATATGATGATCGGGTTCTATGGTCATAAGTTCGACAATGGCTTTTCGGGCATTCAGAACTGCAAGACGTGGGATGATGTTAAGTCATTCATTGAGAGTACGCTGTTGGGGAACGACCCTTCTGGATACAGGGATTATTTGTTGAAACAAGTGAATGATCATCAGGGTGAGAGTCTGACCCAACCGGAATTAACATCCTTGGAGTGGAGCAACTATATGCTGAATGAGTGTGGTTATTCAAAAGACGAAAACGGAAAAGTCGTTCTTGACCAGAACAGTAAGGTCACGCGTATTGCCTTGCAGCCTTACGGGACGCGTACATACGAAGACGCCACATGCTATTACACATGGTGGGTGCGCCACAGCAATGACAATGATGATACAAAGAAGGGCATAATGGAGTATGCTATCGTGCGCAATAACATCTATAAACTCACGGTCAACAGCATCTATTCGCTCGGAGGTGAAATACCTGAGGATGATGAGAATGAAGGCATCGTTCTTGATGTTTACGTAAACGATTGGCTGTTGCTCCCCACTGAGACTCTGCCTATGTGATATGACTATTTGAACGAAAGACATTGACGTTATGAACAAGATAAAACAACATATATATAGGGCTATGCTTTGGCTGCTGCCATGGCTGTGCGCCGTGCCACTCGCCTCTTGCTCGTTCGATGACGATATTGTTGAGAGTTGCGAGGGACCCGCTACGATGCAGCTGAGCATCACGGCTCGTGAGGAAGGCGATTTGAACACAAGGGTAGACGACTATGAAATAGGGCAGGATCATGAATACATGCACAACCTGCTCGTGCTCTTCATACAGAATGATAAGGTAGTGAAGAAATTCCTGCCGAAATTAGATGATAACACAGCTGCACGGCAGGGAAATCTAAGGGTATGGACATCAGAGGAATTCACGCTCGATCCGGGCACATACACCGTGTATGCCTTTGCGAATATAGATACTTATTATAGTGAGCATTGGGGGAGCTTGACAGGTCTGGGAAAGGGTGATCCTGTAGCATCTTTGGATATCGACAAGATCGTTCTCGATGGCGACCCGGCTTCAAAACTTGACTTCAGCAATTATTTCATCCCTATGAGCGCTAAGGAGGAAGTAACCGTCACGTCCGACACACGAAACATCTCTATTGGTCTCGACCGCCTGGTCAGCAAGATAAGGATGAGCATCACGGGCAACCCAGGTACTAAGATTACGACCCTGTCGTTCGGCGGATATGCCGACAAGATAGGCTTGTTCTCAGACACTCAGGTGGACGGCATAAACTATGATAAAGAGTACAGCGTGGTGGAGGAGGGAGAAAGTCCGGTGCCACTTAATGATGACGGCACTTATCAATTTGCCGATTTCTATGTAAACTCTTCGCCAGCTAACTCCGGCTATAAGGTCACTCTCAACACTGACGAAAAAATGGCACTACATACACGGCGACAACAACGCGTAAGGAGTTGCCCCGCAACAGCATATTTCCACTTGTACTCAACCTGACAGGTTATGAGGTAAGTCTCGATCTGCATTGTTGGGTGTCGCCTATAGGCAATGTGCCGGTAGAGGTAGAGTTGTCTCCCGATCCGGATTATTATACATGCACGATACCTGAGGGATGTCAATTCGAGTTCACGGTTGGAGTTACTCCGGTTTCTTCAAGTGGAACCCCAGCTGTAACATATCTCAAAGGCGTATGGACTTTTGATAAAGAAAGTATAACAGGTCTGGTTTTTGACGATTATACAGAAGGTGAGACAACGGTAAAAGGCCATGTCACGGCTTCTGCAGGAAAGACATTTAACCTTACATTTGATGTTACATGGACGCCTGAAGGTGGAAATCCTACCAAACGAGGATATAATGTAGAAATAACTACGGGCGATATAGCCGATTTTAAGCCATCTCAGATCAATACGCGTGCATCAGAGTTCACTCTCGATTATCTCGGTCCAGAGATGCTCAATATGTTCATAAATAAATCAAGGAGGAACTAAATCATGAAATACAAACATAATTTATATACGCTTCTCATCCTCTTCTGTGCAATGTTCGTTGCACAGAATGCTGTGGCGCAGGTATCTGAAAACAAATATAGCACATCATCAGAAATAGTCTTAAACTTTCATGTAACGGTTGAAAATGATAATAACAAAGAGTTGCAAAAGGCTTTTGACGGTGATAAAGACAACACTTGGTGGAATGCGTCAAGTGCAGGCCCGAAAACTATTACTATTAGTCTTGATGATGCCACGAAGCTTTCTAAAATAAATTATTATGGTGGTGGAAATGGAACTAATGTAACTTTACGCCCTGCAGAGATTAAGTTTTACTCTTCGTCAGACGGAAGTAATTGGGAACCGTTCTATACAGAGTCAAACATAGACAGAACGGTGAGAGATCAGACCATTGAAATTCCCTCTACCTCAAGAGTCACGTCGAAATATTACAGGATAACGTTTGTGCCTGGTAAAAAAGCTAATAATGAAGATGAATCTCTTGCTTTTAACGAAATTACTTTATATGATAACGAAAGTAAAGTGATATCAGTTAGAGATGTTCTCAACATAAATAATGCATCTATTCAACACAAATCGGCAAAATGGTTTGATTTGAAAGCTCAGTTTAATTTGAGTCCAAGTGTGCTCGGATCATTCAGTTATGATGAGCCACGGTTTGATGCAATCATGTCTAACGACCAGAAAATTCAAGCTACCCACACATATATAGATACTATCTATATGCATAAAGGAGCACAAATAACCTTGGCTTTACCCACTAAAATAGGCACAGGCTATGCCGGCTCTTCAAGTGCTCAGACTTATCAACGTTGGTATAGCTATCGTACTGATGGGACGTTCGAAACCAATCATAAAACATCTACATCAGGTAAAACGGTTTACGACCTGCTAACACCAAATACGGGTAATCCTAGTGGGGGCGTGCCAGCCTATAGGTTTGAGAATGGATATGTGGGACGTCCTATGGGTGCCATACTGCAGGCCATGGATTTTTATTATCCTACCGACAAGGAATTTGATGATTGGTTTCCAAATACAAAAGTTGATAACAATTGGTTTGTTGTAGCGTGCGATGTGTCTGGATATACTGATTTTTCTGAACATTTCGAATCAAAAGGGAGTGCAGGACAATCCTTGACATCTTTAACTGAAGAATTTAAAGACAATAATTGGTATGAACCAACATTGTCTGTGCGCGTAATATTCTACATCGTGGGTGTTGATGAACGTCCAGAAAATGATTCCGAAAGTTGGAAAAACGGCCACGGCCGCCTTGAGCAGACGGAATTTCAAACCAGCGGAGATAACGCTAAGTATCTTGAGGAATATGACATAACGTTTCCAAATAAACATCTGTCAAATCACACAAATGAGCTTGTAGCCATATCGAAAGATGCGCGTTCATACGCCATTCCCGATGCTAACAATGATACAAATACACTTGATCTGACAATAGAGAGTAAGGATCCTGATGGCAATACCGGTTTACTGTCATTGAGTAAGGGTAAATTGACTGGAACTGATCGTGTCATCCAGTTCTTTAGGACAGGTAACAGTGGAAAGCCTTGGGAGGTTCCTGACGGGACGACAGCCACCATTACGGTGAGGAAGACGGTAGGTGAAACAACTTATAACATTGCACGTTTCAATCTTACCTTCTCAGCAGCGTCAGTGCCTCTTACCCAAGTGGAAGTTGCTAACATCAAGGATGGATCCGACTTCGAGTTCCGTTCTCCTACATGGATGGACAACAATCTGCAGAAGTTGACAGAACTTACTTTTGACTATCCTGCAGGTGTCACATGGGAGTATGGACAAAAGGAGTATTTCACATTTCCATTAGCGTGGGACTATAGTAGTTATGCGTTTTTCGACGGATCTCCTTGGGGAGATTTTATAGGAAGTGCTAGTTATAGTGGACCTCGTCGATACGCTGAATTTGACTATTACTCGCTTGTCAGCGATTATATGGGTTATACGGATCAAAAAACGGTTACCGCCCGGCCACAGCCTGGAGTGGGCAAAGTTGACGGGACAGGTAACCACTTCCTCTATGTAGATGCTTCCGACCGTCCTGGAATTCTGGCACGTCTGCCTTTCAAAGAGAAACTGTGTACTGGTTCAGAGCTGTTTGTAACAGCTTGGATGAAGAGTAGTGGACAGAGTAGTTCTGATGATGCGGCTGTACTGTTCACCATTATGGGAGTTGATTCGCTAGAAAATGGTACAGTTACTTACACTCCTCTTTACCGTCACTCAAGCAGCCAGATAAGAACGACTTGCTGGCTTAGCAGTGGCACGCCAGGAACAGGAGTAGGAACCAACAACTGGTATCAGATATATTTCTCATTTCTTAACGATAGTGAGAATGCACAAAATTTTGATTCGTACATATTGCAGGTTGAAAACAACTGTGCGTCAACAGTGGGAGGAGATTATTACATTGACGACATAAAAGTGTATCTTGCACAACCCAATGCCACTATCACTCAGAAAGAGTATACCTGTACAGATACGCGTACCAGAATGAACATGGAGATTGACTGGGAACGTCTGAAAGCACGATTGGGCAATGCAGAGACAGGTGAAGACGGCATCAGCTTCTGCTTCATGGATGAAACAAAATATAATAATTATCTGAAAGCTCATCCAGATGCTACAAAGACCGCTGCCTTGGAGGAATCAATAGTGGAGATTGGTGACGGAGATGTCATCAATACGAAGGTTATGACTATGAAGTTCTTCAATGACTTTGATACGAATGATGAATTCGGTCATAGTAAATTGGATAACGATGGTAGTGTTGCGGATGGTAATTTTTTCTTTGCTTATCAGCATACGAAAGATGGCAAGCCTTACTTTTATAGAGTAGGGTCAGAAACTGATGCTGCAGGCCGTCGTCTGACGGTAGACTTCTATTCAGTGCTATCGCCTAACCGTCCCTACATAATGCTTATAATGCCGGACAATCCTAGTTCGGCAGAGGATGAAGACGCCTTGATATCTGATTTGGCCGATCAGATTGGTGATCCGTGCAGTATCTATACCCGTTTCTATGTGACTTCTGAGACACTGATAAAAGTCAATGGTGAGGTCGTAGATCCGTCTGTCGATTTCTGTGCTGGACAGGTGTTCAATTTCACTGTACAGGTACGTGTGCCAAAAGCTGATGGAGAAAACGAAGATTATATAGTTCTTGATAACGGAGTTTACTTCGACTGGTTCTTTGGAACAGAGAAAGAATTCCGTACAGAAGACCCAGACCTCAAGACCAATCTTGATGATGCTTTGACCAACTTCCGGGCAGTCTATCCTAATGCCACCGAACTCAGTGAGCAGACACCTCCTAAGACTATTACAGATGATGGAGCTGAGATAACTTTCTCACAGGCAGAATACGACTTAATTGAAAAATACATTAAGGATACTGGTGCAGCTGCCGGAGTAAATAACCGTCTTGTCCTGCACCGTGAGGACCTTGACATAGCACTTCTTCATGATGGATTGAACCTTGTGGTGAAACCCATACAGACACGTGTGCCTCCATCAGAAAGTGGAATCAGTGAGGAGCAATGGGCGCAGGTGTGCTGGGAATACATACCATTGATACTTAACGCCAATGGTTCTGCTCCTAATATGCATGCAGGCTTTGAGGAAGTGAAGTATCCTACAGTTGATTACAATCCGGGATTACGTATCGGCCTACAACAAATAGAGGAGGCAACCGATGATGAAAATAAATTATTGCGTATAAATCTACGCAAGGCGAAGGTCGTGACAGCGGGCGCATCATTGGGGAAGATTAACCGTGATGGCTTGGATCAAATCTTTCTTATAAATTCGGATGATCCACAATACAAGGATCTCTTCACCTCTACGGATCTTGAGACTACAAGTCTGCCGATAGGTACTGTGGAAGAGATGCATGTGAATACTGAAGACATGAGCATGTCGTATATGGATGTTCGGTTTAATCTTAAGGAACAGAAGATCAGTGGCGACAGAAGTTTCACATTCAATCCCCGAGAAGGTTATACTTACACATTCTCGACCTATTTTGAGGAGAAAAATAAAGATCCTAATTCTGAGGACATTTATAATACTTGTTATGGTTCGTTCCCGATCGACATGAAGGTGGTGCCCGAATATCTGGTATGGCAAGGTGGTGCTACGAGCAACTGGAACAATGATGCCAACTGGAAGCGTGCGGATAAGTCTGCATTGAAGAAGGCAGATGGTGACAGCTATCCGACTAACGAGGCTAATACCACGGCCAATGGTTTCGTGCCGATGCTGTTCTCCAATGTAGTGATGCCAAGAGACAGCAAGGCTGAGCTTTATATGGCAGGATATGCTGAGGGTGGTGCAGCATGGAGTGATTCTAACAATCGTCCGGATGGTATGGAACTGCCGACAGAGAACATCCAGTATGACCTGATGGCTTATGACAGCAATAACACACTTACCACACAGCGCTACCGTGTGAACATCTGCCGTGACATCCACTTTGAGCCGGATGCACAGATGCTGCATGCCGAGCAGCTGCTCTATAACAAGGCATGGACGGACGTGGAGATTACTCCGGGACAGTGGACAGCCGTAAGCACACCGCTGCAAGGCGTCGTGGCGGGCGACTGGTATGCTCCTACGGCAACAGGAAGACAAGAGACGGAGTATTTCAAGGATATAACGTTCAATGATAACGATTATAACCGTCTGAATCCTGCCGTTTACCAGCGCAGCTGGAGCACAGGAGCAAAGATCGTTGAAGATGGCGGTGGCACCACTCCTGTATCGTTTGCTACAGAATGGAGTTCTGCATACAACGATGCATCTGTGCCTTATGTTGCAGGTGGTGGATTCTCTATCAAGGGTGTTACACCTAACAGTTCATTGCTGTTCCGCTTCCCGAAGGCTGATACAGAATATACAGTAAGTACTGCTGAAAATAAAACAGTTGACCGTACCACAGCAGGCAAGCTGCTTGTCAGCAACATGGTTAATCGCAGCAATCCATTGCAGTATGTCCATTCTGATGAAGTTTCGGCTACTCTTACTCCGTCTATCGACGGCAAGTATCTGATGGTAGGTAACCCGTTTATGGCTCCGCTCGATGTTCAGGCATTCGTCGCTGCCAACAGCGACGTGCTGGCACAGAAATATTGGATTAGCTCAGGTCTAACAACAGCGGCTGTAACTTATGATGAAAGTAATAAGACATGGTCAGGGAACACATCTCTCATTGCACCATATTCTGTGTTCTATGTTGAGGCTAAAACTCCTTCTACAGCTACAGCAGGTGTCGAAGTTAAATTCACTGCTGCCATGCAGAAGTTTGCGACATCTTCTACGGATGCAGGCTCTCAGGCAGCCTCGCTCAAGATAACGGCAGAGGCTGCTGAAGGCTCGAGCAGCGCGGCCGTGCGCTATGCCGCTTCGGCAAGCAACGGCTTCGGCATGGAGGATGCGCAGATGATCAGCGGCCTGACAGGCAATGCCGATAACGCTCCTCAGGTGTACACCGTGGCCGGCAACACGGCAGTGAGTGTCAACCAGCTGAAGGACGCACAGCGCATACCGTTGGGTGTTACAGCAGCCGACGGCTCAGTCGTCACCCTCACGTTCAGCGGTGTTGCAGCCGTTAAGGATGCCGCTCTCTACGACGCCGAGCTGCAGAGCGAGACGCCGCTCCATGAAGGCTATCAGCTCACGGTGAACGGCTCGTCGTATGGCCGCTACTTCCTGATCGGCAAGGGCCCGGGCACGACGACCGGCATCAGCGACGTCGAGACGGACGACAACGTGAGCGTCAGCTCGATCCTGCCGCGTCAGATCGTGGTGACATCCGATGCGGAGCTTCGTTCAGTGAGCGTATGGTCGGTGAGCGGCGCACTGCTGAAGAAGGTGACGCTCAACGGCGACTACACCTGCACGCTGAACAATGTCGACAGCGATGTGGTGGTCGTACGCACGGAGACCGCGAACGGCACACAGATGACGAAGCTCAGAGTGCGGTAATTGACCGACAAGACATATACGAGAAACGGGGATATCCATGCGGATGTCCCCGTTTTTTTGGTACGCTCGGCATGAGTATTAGCTAACGGGTGCAAGTCCCTAATGAGCCCTAATAGCGGGAATCATACAGCCAAAAGCAAGGGTGTCCATCGCGAGTTGGAAT